>Ga0315331_10000583_pt1 | contig 25622 bp, 24 predicted proteins | sample M160m34915metaG_FD_203456 | JGI IMG/M metagenome (GOLD analysis project Ga0315331, IMG submission 203456) | Ammonia-oxidizing marine archaeal communities from Monterey Bay, California, United States - M1 60m 34915 | ecosystem: Environmental > Aquatic > Marine > Intertidal zone | place: USA...
TTCTGATCTCCACGCCAAAGGCGGGATCCCCCGTCATGCCCAGGCGATCATTGGGCTTCCCGAGCTGGCTCCGGGCGAGGCCCGCGAACGCCTCTTTCAGACGCTCTCGGGCCTCCGCTCGGTCCTGGACCCGCTCGGCGTCTCCCTGCTCGGCGGACACACCACGATCGGCGAAGACCTCACCGTCGGACTCTCGGTCTCGGGAGAGGGCCCCGCGGCGGCCGACCTGCTGCGCCAGGTCGGTGCTCGACCGGGCGATGCGCTGCTGCTGACCCAGCCCGTCGGAACGGGGGTCGTGCTGGCGGCCGACATGCAGGGGCTCGCCCGCGGCGAGTGGGTCGCCGCCGCTCACGCCGTGATGCAGCGGACGAACCACGTGGCCGGCCGCCTCGCGGGCGAAGTCGCCGCGCAGGCCTCCACCGACGTGACCGGTTTCGGGCTGGCGGGGCATCTCCTCTCGCTGCTCGGAAGCGGGCTCAGCGTTTGCCTCGAGCGCACCGCCCTTCCGCTGCTCCCAGGCGCCCGGGCGCTGTGGCGGGCCGGCCACCGCAGCACGGCCCACCCCGCCAACCGCGAAGCGTTCGCAGCCCGGGTCCGAGGCGCGAGCGACGACGACGAAGCCTGGCTCTTCGACCCCCAAACCGCCGGCGGCCTGCTGCTCGCCATCTCAGAGAACGAGGTCGAAAAGGTCCTACGCGCCTTCTCCGACGCGGGCGAACCTCCCGTTGGGCAGATCGGCAGATTCGTCGCCGCCAAACCCGATTCCCCCGGCTCCATCGAGATCCTCGACTGACCGTGTGCCGCCCCCGTCCCGCGCGTAGCGGCGCACCCCGCTACAATCGCCGCACCATGAAGGGCATCCAGCACACCGCGCTCGAACGCTATTTCGCTGAACACGTCGCCGAAAGCGAGCCGCCGCTCGTCTTCGAGAGGATCGTCGGCGGCCATTCGAACCTGACCTATCTCGTCGAAGACGCGAAGGGCTGCAAGACCGTGTTGCGCCGACCGCCGACGGGCGCCGTACTGGCCACCGCGCACGACATGGCTCGGGAGCATCGTATTCTCGCTGGCCTCGGCGGCAGTGCCGTCCCCGTGCCCCCGACCCTCGCGCTGTGCGAGGACCCGACCGTCAACGACGCCCCCTTCTATGTCATGGGACACGTCGAAGGACACGTTCTGACCGCCCCCGACCAGACTGCGCGCGTCGTGCCCGAAGCGCGACGAGAAGCGCTCGGCTTCCACGTCATCGAGGTCCTCGCCCATCTCCACAACCTCGAGCCCGACGAGGTCGGACTCGGCGACCTCGGGCGCCGTGAGGCGTACCTGGAACGCCAGCTCAAGCGCTGGAAGATCCAATGGGAGAAGTCCCGGACGCGCGAACTCCCGTCGATGGAGGCGACCCACGCCCTGCTCGAGCAGAAGCGGCCCGAGCAGATCGGAGCCTCGATCGTCCACGGAGACTTTCGGATGGGGAATTTCCTCACCAACGGTGGGGCGGGTCGCGTCGAGGCCGTGCTGGACTGGGAGCTCTGCACGCTGGGCGATCCGATGGCCGACGTCGGCTACCTGATGAACGATTGGAATGGCCCGGGCGATACCCGACCGACCGCCAGCGGGACCGGCCAGTCCGCAATCTCGTGCGGCGGTTTTCCGGATCGCGACGCACTGCTGGCGCGCTATACGGAGCTCACGGGCCGCGACACACGGCTCGTCGATTATTACCGCGCCTTCCAGTACTGGCGCCTCGCGGCCATCGTGGAGGGCGTCCTGGCCCGTTATCTCAAAGGCGTGATGGGGGAAGACGGCGACGTGGATGCCTTCCGGACCCAGGTCGACCGACTGGCCGAAGCGGCGCTCGAGCTGGCGAGCTCGGACACCCTCTAGGTGGGACGGCGCCCCCGCCTCGTCCTCTCGGCATTGGCCGGCGGCGCGCTCCTCACCTGCGGACTCTTCCTCGGCGCGTCGTTCTTGACGACGCCCTCCCCCTCCACTGCGCAAGACCAGCCGGCCCCCAACGAGACGGATGCCGACGCCGCCGGGGGGACGAACGCACTCCCGCCCGGGCTGCTGCAAAGCGAGCGCAACACGATCGAGGTCTTCCGCCGCGCGGGCCCCTCCGTCGTCTTCGTGACCAACAACGCCCTGCTCCGTGATTTCTTCTCCACCGACGTCAGCGAGGTGCCCCAGGGCACGGGATCGGGATTCCTGTGGGACGAGCACGGGCACGTCGTGACCAACTATCACGTCCTCCAGAACGGACAAACCTTCTCCATCACGCTCCCCAACGGCACCTCTCGAGAGGCACGCGTGGTCGGGGTCGAGCCGCGCAAGGATCTGGCCGTGCTCCATTTCGACACCCAGGGCCTCTCCGTCCAGGCCCTGCCCGTCGGACGCTCCGAGACGCTCCTCGTCGGCCAGAAGGTCCTCGCAATCGGAAACCCCTTCGGCCTGGATCGAACGCTGACCACCGGCGTCATCAGTGCGCTGGGCCGGGAATTCCCGACCCAGGGCGGATTCGTGATCGAGGACGTGATCCAGACCGACGCCTCGATCAACCCCGGCAACTCGGGGGGCCCCCTGCTCGATTCCGCGGGTCGCGTCGTCGGCGTCAACACGGCCATCTTCAGCCCGAGCGGGGCCAGTGCCGGGATCGGATTCGCCATCCCAATCGACACGGTGGCCCGCATCGTCCCCCAGCTCATCCGCTTTGGGCAGGTTCGCCGCGCCGGGCTCGGCGTCCGCGTCGTGGCTGACCATATCGCGCGGTCCTGGGGCCTCCAGGCCATCGTCGTGCGGGAGGTCGCCTCCGGTAGCAACGCCGCGCAGGCGGGGCTCCGCTCGATGGAATTCGATCGCCGCGGACGCCCCGTCGCCGCGGACGTGATCACGGCCGTCGAGGGTCAGTTGACCCGCAGCTATGCCGAACTGGCCAACGCCCTCGACGACCGCAAGCCAGGGGAGCTCGTCGTCTTGACCGTGGTCCGCGGCGAAGAGACGATCCCCATCGAAATGAAGTTGGAAGAGGTCGGTCGTTAAGCACGATCGACACGCCCCCGTCCATCCAGGAGGGAACCTCGGAACATGTCCAATCGAGAGGCGCTCGTCGCCGTCGCCGTCGCTTTCCTCGTCGGCGTGCTCGTCGCGGGATCGCTCCGCGAGTCGGGCCCGATCCCGCAAAAAGAGCCGGGCGCGACAATCGCGGGACCGACCCTGCGCTGGCGTATCACGAGCGCCTTTGGAACCCACCTTCCGGCCCTCGGCGAGAACCCGCTCGAGGTGGCCGAGCGACTCCGTCGCGCCAGCCAGGGCCGCATCGACTGGACGATCGACGACCCGGGAGAGGTCGTCCCCGCCTTCGCGATCGTCGAAGCCGTCCGGCACGGGAAGATCGAGGCCGGCTACACCTGGCTCGGCTACGACCAGGGGCGTCTCGCGGCCTCCGTGCTCTTCGGCGCGGTCCCCTTTGGCATGACGCCGTGGGAGTACACCGCCTGGTGGGTCCGCGGCGGCGGCGCCGAACTCGCCCGCGAGATCTATCGCCCGATCGGCATCGAGCCGATCCTATGCGGGATGATCGGTCCGGAGACCGCGGGTTGGTTCCGCGAAGAGATCACGACGCCCGACGACGTCTCGGGTCTCAAGATCCGCTTCGCCGGACTCGGGGGGCGTGCGCTCCAGCGGCTCGGAGCCTCGGTCACGATGCTACCCGGGGGAGAGATCTTCCAAGCGCTCGAGAAGGGCGCGATCGACGCGACCGAATTTTCGCTACCGGAGGTCGACACCCGACTGGGCTTTGACCGCGTTGCGCGCTTCAACTACTTCCCGGGCTGGCACCAGCCCCACACGGCGTTCCACCTCGTCGTCCATAAACCGACCTGGGACGGCCTGCCCGAGGCGACCCAGGAGACGATCCGGCTCGCCTGTGGGAACGGGGTCTATCGCAACCTCGCCAACGCCGAGGCAACCCAGGGCGCTGCGATCGAGGCCTTCGAGGGCAGCGGGGTCCAGACCCGCGTGCTCTCCCCTGAACTGCTCGACGCGCTGGCCCGCGCCTCGCTCGCGGTCCTCGAGGAAGAGGCCGCGGCGGACCCGGACTTCGCCCGGGTCCTCGAACACCAGCGAAATTTTCGTGAGGGCTACGCCCGATGGCGCGCCCTCGCCTATCCCGCGCCCTCGGATCGGAGCGACCATGCGGGAGGATGAGACCAACGACGATCGCTCTCCCCTTTCCCGCGTCGAACAGGCTCTGGACGGGATCGCCACGGCCTTCTCATGGGTGTGGCTCGCCCTGATCGGCGTGATCGTCCTGGCCGTGGTGCTCCGCTACGTCTTCGGCCTCGGGCGAATCGAGTTCGAGGAACTCCAGTGGCATCTCTACGCCGTCGGATTCCTCTTCGGCATCGTCGGCTGCGCCGTCCACGACCGCCACGTGCGCGTCGACGTACTCCGGGAACGGATGTCTCCGCGTATCCGAGACTGGGTCGACCTCTACGGCGGGCTCGTCTTCCAGCTCCCCCTGATCATCCTCGTGCTTTGGAGTGCGGTGCCCTTCGTGGCCGAGAGCTTCGCGGCGGGCGAGGAGTCCTCGGCCGCAGGCGGGCTGCGCTACCGCTGGCTGATCAAGGCCGCCTTGCCCGTGAGTTTCGCATTGCTCGGCGTGGCGAGCGTCGCCCGGCTCCGGCGCGTCGCGGCGCGACTCTTCCACGGTCCCCGCGACTCCGAGCGTTCCCGATGAGCGTGCGAGAATGGCTCGCCGTCGCGATGTTCGCGGCCTTCATCCTCGGCATCCTCACCGGCTTCCCGGTGGCGTGGGTGCTCGGCGGTGTCGCGGTCCTCTTCACCGCAATCGCAATCATCGTCGAACGGGACTTCGGTTTCTATACGGGGGTCGACTGGAGCTATGCCTCCCTCGTCGCCGACCGAATCTGGGACTTAATGGACAACTGGGTGCTGGTCGCGCTGCCTATGTTCGTCTGCATGGGCCTCCTGCTCGACCGCGCGGGCATCGCCGCCGACCTGATGCGAGACGTCTCCCGACTCTTCGGCCGGATGCGCGGAGGCCTGGCGGTCACGGTCGCCCTGATCGGCGTCGTGCTCGCGGCGAGCACGGGGATCATCGGTGCGTCGGTCGTCCTGCTCGCTCTGCTCGGGCTGCCCCCGATGCTCGAAGCGCGCTATGCCCCGAGCTTTGCGGCGGGCACGGTCTGCGCGGTCGGCACCCTCGGAATCCTGATCCCACCCAGCATCATGCTCGTCCTGATGGCCGATCGGCTCGCCATCAGCGTGGGCGACCTCTTCCTGGGGGCCGTCGTTCCGGGGCTGCTCCTCGCGACGCTCTACATCGCCTTCCTCGTGATCTGGCCCGCGCTTCGTCCAGAGATCGCGCCCGCGCCCACAGACGCGGAACCCGTCGACCTCCCCCTCGTCTTCTCGGTCTTCCGAGACATCGTCCCGGCGGCCGGGCTGATCCTGGCCGTCCTCGGAAGCATCTTCCTCGGCGTCGCGACCCCGACCGAGGCGTCCGGCGTGGGCGCCTTCGGCGCTCTCCTGCTGGCAGGCACACGCGGCCGCCTCAGCCGGCCGGTCCTGGGAGACGTCTTCCGAGAGACGAGTCTCACGACGGGATACCTGTTCGGGATCTTTGTCGGCGCTTCGGCCTTTGCCCTCGTTCTCCGGGGACTCGGAGGCGACGAACTGATCGCCCGGGCGCTGCTCGGCCTGCCCTTCGGGCCGAGCGGCGTGGTCATCTCCATCCTCGTCGTGACCTTCCTGCTGGGGTTCTTTCTCGACTGGATCGAGATCACCTTCATCGTGCTGCCGCTCGTGGCCCCCGTGATCGTCGCGCTCGGTTTCGATCTGATCTGGTTCACCGTCCTCTTCGCCGTCTGCCTGCAGACCTCTTTCCTGACGCCGCCGGTCGGTTTTGCGCTCTTCTACGTAAAGGGGGTCGCTCCCCCCGAAATCGACGTCCGCACGCTCTACGTGGGAATTCTTCCCTTCGTCGGCTTGCAGCTCCTCGGCCTCGCCCTCATCTTCATGTGGCCGGAGCTCGCCACCTGGCTACCCACGCAGGCGTACGGGACGCGACCGTGAAGGTGAGAAGGACGGAGCAATCACCCATGCAGAACGCGAGTCGCCCGACCCTTTCCCGTTCAGCAGCGCTGCTGCGGCGCGTCCGAGTCGCATTATTCCTGTTCGCGTTCGCCGTCCTGGCCAGCTGCGAAAGAACGCCCTCCAAGGCCGACTACGTCAGCGCCCAGGTCACCGAACTCTGCGCCGGACTCGTCAGCAACGCGCTCCGCGAGTGCCGCCTCGCTGTGATCAAGCAGTTCACGGGCACGCCTCTCGAAGAGATGCAGGAGCGTTTCCCTCCTCCCGCCCCGCGTCGGCGCCCCTCCTGCAGTCTCTGACACATCGCGCCCAGAGTCTGCGCGGCGCCCGTCCAAATCCGTCGCAGACTCAGTTCTGAACGCGATCCTTGGGCACATAATGGCCCTCCTCGAAGCCCTCGAACACCAGGCCCAGATGAGGATGTCGACAGGGCTGTCGGGTCTCGTCGGGCACGAGGTTTTGCTCCGAGACGTAGGCGACATAGGTCGAGTCGTCGGTCTCTGCGAAAAGATGGTAATAAGGCTGGTCCTTGCGCGGCCGAACCTCTTCGGGGATCGAAAGCCACCACTCCTCCGTGTGGTTGAAGAGCGGATCGACATCGAAGATCACCCCTCGAAAGGGACGGAATCGATGCGTCACCACCTCACCGATCCCAAACTTCGCCTGGCGCATTGCCGCCTCGCCCCGCATGATTGCCGCCTCGCCCCCCATGGACACTCCCGTCGCGCCGCGCCGTGAATCCGCCCGAATGTCGACCCCCGTCTCCTCGAGCCGCGCCAGGATAGCCTCCCCTCCGCACAACGCGTCACCGAGGCCGCGCATCACGCTCACGCCGCTTGTGGTATCGGTCTGACGTCAATCTCAACCACATCCACATCCACATCCACAATCTTAAACCTCAACCTCAACCTCAACCTCGAGCGTCCAGCCCCCCGCGCTCTACACACCGCGAGGTCCGTGTCGATGTCCCGAAGCCTCCTCTTGGTGCGCCACGCCAAACAGAGCGGACTCGCCGTCCGCGATCATGAGCGCCCGCTCACCGACCAGGGACGCGAGGCCGCTCATCGTGTAGGCCAGCGCCTCCACGAAGACGGACCGCTTCTGGACCGCGCGATCTGCTCGACGGCGCTTCGTTGCCGCGAAACGTGGCAAGCGCTCGCCGCCGCGATCGGATCCCCGCCCCCGGTCGACTTCGAGCCCACGCTCTACAACGCCTCCGCCCAGGACCTGCTCGAAGCGATTGCGGGCGTCGACGAAACCGTCGGGACTCTCCTCGTACTCGCCCACAACCCAGGCATCAGCGTGCTCGGACTGATGCTCGCCGGAACCCGCGACGAGGACCGCAACACCTTGAGCGCAGGCTTCTCCACCGGGGCGATGGCCTGCTTCGCGATCGAAGGCGCCTGGTCGACGATCTCCCCCGCCCGCACCCGACTGCTGCGCTTCGACCCCACCTCCTGAGGACCCGAAACGGAACTCGCCCGCCGAACCCCATGCCGTCGGGGAGCCTGTTAGAGTGACCCCAATCGCTTTCGACGGGGCCCGGCCCGTCGCTGGAGGAATCACATGACCATCCCGTTCTGGTGTCTCGTCGTCGTCATCTTCATTCCCTTTGTGCTCGCCGGGGTCGGAGGCAAGTTCCGAGGCGACGCCTTCGGCTCTGCGGACAATAAAAATCCGCGCACCCAGGCCGCCCAGCTCGAAGGCATCGGCGCACGCGCCTACGCAGCCCAGGCCAATGCCTGGGAGGCCGCCACCATGTTCACCGTCGCCGTACTGACGACGCACCTCGCAGGCCTACCCGCGGCAGAGGCCGCACCATGGACGATCGGCTTCGTACTCCTCCGCATCACGCATGCCGTGACCTACCTGATGGATCTCGACAAGATCCGGTCCGGCTCATTCATATTGGGACTCATCTGCATGATCACTCTCTTCGTGAAGGCCGCCTGAGAGCCGCGCTGCGGCTCCGAACGACGTCGCCCTTGGTCCCTTACCACCCTCGCAGGTCGATGGGCCACTCGTCGACGACCGTCTCGCCGTCGATGACGTAGATTCGCTCGTGATAGGCGACGGTCGGGTCGACGTGGGCAGGGACGAGGCGCACTCGATCTCCGACGCGCGCGGGGCCCGTCAGCTCCCAATCCAGAGGCGACGGCGCCTGATCGCCCTCCTCCCGACCGGGAACGAAGGTGACGTGCTCGTCCGAACAGAAAAGGACCCTCGCCCCAGGCAACGCCGGGTTGCCGTGATCCATGCCGAGCGCCTTCAGACCGGCGTCTCCAATCGCGTAGTCGGGACCTACCGAAATCACGGTCGAGAGCACGGAAAAAGCCTGCGAGAAAGGCAGGCCGAGCTTCGCGTAGGCCGTATCCATCAGAACATATGAGCCCGCCTGGATCTCGGTCGCCCAACGGTTGCAGTCGTAGGTGCCCGTCGCTCCGGCCGAGACGACCTCGCCCCCCACGTCCTCGTGGGCCCGCTTCAACACCGCCATGCTCTTCTCGCAGCCCGCTTCGCGCCGACCCCGGTCCGGCAATCCGACCACGTGCCCCTCGTAGCCCATGACGCCGCGTACCCGCAAACCCTTCTCTCGAGCCGATTCAGCGAGCGCACCCGCGACCTCCGGAGCGCAACCACATCGCGGGAGCCCCACGTTCACGTCGATCAGTACCTCAAGAACACCGCCCTGCACCGCCGCTTCGATCGTCTCAGGCGAATCGACGGCGGTCGTGATCCGCGCGCCGTCCCGCACGAGAAGACCGAGGCGCGCGGCGTCGAGGACCTCGTTGGCGAGGAGCAGATCCTCGCCGAGCCCCGCGTGAGCCATCCCTTCGCATTCTCGAATCGTCGCGGCGCAGAAGGTCCGATGTCCATGCGCCGCCTGCCGCTTCGCCAGTTCAGTCGATTTATGCGCCTTGACGTGCGGGCGCAGAGCAGCGCCCGGGTGAGCCGCTGCCATCAAGGCGAGGTTCTCCTCAATGCGCGCCGCATCCGCGACGAGCGCAGGGGTCGAGAGATCTTGAATCCGCACGGGCCTCCTTCACAAATCAAGGATGCTGGACCCGCCCCACACGCCCCGCCAGCATGTACCCAGGACGACGCAGAGTCAGCACAGCCCTCCTCTGCGATAGGATCGGGTATTCTTCTCGCTCCCGCCCGACTGGAGAGACCCATGAGTGAAGCCACCCAAGACTCGGTCGCACCCCGCGCAACCTTTCACCAGATGAAGAACAGCACGCAAGAAGACTGGGCCATCATCGGCCGCCAGCACGCTGATCTCTGCGCCGGGCTCGCGGACCGCGCGCTCGACCACCTCCGCCTGCTTGACGGCGACTATGGCGGCTTCGCCGTCGATCGCCTCACGCACAGTCTCCAGACCGCAACGCTGGCAATGCGTGATGGGCAGGACGAGGACTACGTGGTCGCGGCACTGCTCCACGACATCGGAGACACACTCGCGCCCAATAACCACCCGGCGATCGGCGCGGCGATCCTCAAGCCCTACGTGAGCGAGCGTATTCATTGGATCGTGGAGCACCACGGGATCTTCCAGGGCTACTACTTCTGGCATCACATCGGCCAGGATCCCGACACCCGGGAAAAATTCCGAGAACACGCCTGGTTCGACGACTGTGCCGAGTTCTGCGAGCAATACGACCAGGCCGCATTCGACCCATCAGGGGAGATGGTCGCCCTCGAAGAGTTCGAGCCGATGGTGCGGCGGGTGCTGAGCACGCAGTCGTCCATCATCGTCGACTGAGTCTCAGCCTGTGAGCACCAGCCCTCGCAGCGAACCCCATGACATCAGCCTGAACGACCGTCTCGCGAGAACGCGAGTCGAGACATCTCCCTGAAACCCGGGTCAAGGCGAGGCGCCCCGAAGACATCTTTGCTACTTCGCCACCCTCGCACCTCCCCTACTCACCTCCCCTACTCACCTCCCCGGGAGGAGAGTGCCGAAACAGGAGCCCCCCAGACCATGTCGACGTCCATCTCGAGCGTACCCGAATCTTCTCCCCTGCCGGAGGCCGCCGAACCCAACGCCGAAGCCCAGAAGATCGTGCCCCCCCACGACGGAGCCGACGCGCCCGAATCGAAGCCACCCTCCAGCCATCCGCAGCCGGCGGAGCCGGACCGCGAAGGCGACGTGCCGACCGAGAAGAGCGGTCGCGGGCTGATCGTGCTCGCGCTGGCCGCGCTGCTGCTCGGTTCCGTTGCGATCAACCTGAAGCAATCACGAGACCTCTCCGTTCTCGAGACACGCAGCCAGGAATACCAACAGGCCCTCGCCGCTGCCGTCGAACGGATCGACACCGAGACCGCACGAGCCGAAGGCGCCGAGGCCGCCCTGAGTCGGGTCGACGACGCCGTGGCATTGGTCAACCAGCAAATGGTCGGACTCGGTCAGGCACTCGAGCAACTGCGTAGATCAACCCAGCGCTAGAGACCGCTTTTCGCGCGGGGCGGGCGGAACCCCCGGTGTGACGCAAGCATGACCGCGAGGCCGTCTACCGGTGACGGGTTGATCCGTCGACCGGGCCTCGCCCTCGGTACTGCCCAAACGAGACTCGCCCGTAGCAAGCTCGTCGCCCTCCCGCCTCCCGGGGCGTGATCTCACCGAGGTCGCCTTCCAGGCGACCGCCGCGAGGCCCTCTGCATCGCGGAACAGGCCTCGCCCCAAGCAGGCCTCCAAGGCGGACGTGAATTCGCCTGCGTGTTCCGCTGCGGCCGGGAAGGCGACGCCTCTCCTCAGGCGCCCAGCAAACTCTCCTGCCGCTCGATTCTTTGGCCACTTTTCGGAAGGTCGGCAAACCCCCGGCAATTCTCGTGCAATCAAAAGCCTATGGAATTCAGATCCTAGGCCTTCCGACCGATCCGCACGCTTGACCACCTTCATTCCTCAGCATCCGGCGGCGAGTTTGACGCTCGGGCTCACGGGCTGGACCCAAGCAAAGCCTGGCGGAGATAACGCAGGACTAACGAGAACTGCATGGATTTCATCGAGACCCCATTACGCCTCTATTCCTCTCTTCCGCGCAGGGCCACCGCCGGCTTCACTGCGCTGACTATCCTGGCGTTGATTCTTCCGTCCAGGGCCGCCGCGCAATCCCGTGACGAGGACGTCTTCCAGACGCAAACACCCCCCAATGTCGCGCTCTTCGTCGACAACTCGAACTCGATGGACAATCCCATCTACCACACAGCCTATGAGGACGGGAACGTGCCCGCTTCCTTCTTCAACTGCGACCCTTTTGCCTTGCCGGGCCCCTCCTCGACGATCCTCGCCGGCTTCAATTCGAGCGGACGATTCAATGGCTACATCCAGGACGAAGACGGCAAGGACCTCTGGGTCCAATGCAAGAAAAACCGGGCCCGCCGACAGAACTGCAAAATCATCCCCACGAGCGCGAAGAGTGGCCACTCGGACTACGTCCTGAGCCCCAATCCCCTCGACCACCCCGACACGAATTACATCGAGCGCACGTTCTGCGGACGCAGCCGAAACATCTGGAACGACGGCGAGACCGAGGCCTTCGGTGACACGACGCGATACCTCGGGAACTATGCCGCGTGGCTCTACAGCCTCGACGAAGCGGACTCGACGCTGATCGGACCGCCGGGTTTCCAAGAGACCGCGTCACAGATCCTCTTCGACATCGACAACAGCTACAACGACCGCGAGTTCATCAGCGGCGACACCTTCGGGAAATATCAACGGACGCGCATGACTGCAGCGCGAAACATCATCTCCGACGTGATCTATCGCACCAACACGGACTGCCCCGCATACACCCCCTCGTGCACGCTGTCCGACGACCGGATCCGGTTCGGCCTCGGTATCTTCGACCCTGAAGATCACGGCGGGTTCATGAAGGTTCCGGTCGACGTCTACAGCAACAACCGTTCCGACCTCGAAAACTCCATCCGGTCGATTCAATCCGACACGCTTACACCGCTCGGGGAGTCGCTCTTCAAGATCTACACCTATTTCATGTCCCGCACGAACTCGAATATTCCGCTGGGCGCGGACGGTACGACCGCTTTCCCTAAATACCGATACAGCGCGACTGACGGCGCATTCGTCACGAACGCCAATACGCCCCCCTCTCCCGTCATCGCCGAGTGTCAGAAGAATTTCGTCATCATGGTCACGGACGGCGCACCCTGGGACGACAATTTTGACGACAAGGGTTCCACCCGAGCTCGAGGCTTCGATGATTTCGATGATCTCGTGGGAGACTACTACCCAGATGCGCCCGGAGATGCGGACGCGCCCGACGAGCCTGGCGGAGGCACCTGGGGCAACCATTCTTCCGGATACCTGGACGACGTCGCGCACTTCATGCAGCAGAACGACTTTCGCCCCGACTACCCCAACACAAAGAACGTGATCGACGTCTATACGGTCGGCTTCACGACGCGCGACAAGACGAACGACCTCCTGCGCAAGACCGCTGTCAATGGCAACGGTCTCTTCTTTACGGGCAACCAGTCGGATGTACTGACAGAGGCACTCGTAGCCTCGGTCCAGGACATCATCTCGAAGTCCCAGGGCTTTTCCGCCGCTACCGTGCCCGCCGCTCGGACATCGGAAGGTGGCTATATCTACATTTCGGTGTTTCAGCCGAGCGCGGACCGATCCTTTTGGCCCGGCTATCTGCGCGCCTACAAAATCACGACCTCCGGCGAGATTCGCGACTCGAACGGCAACTGTGCCCTGGAGAACCTCGCCGATTCGGGTTTCTGCGCGGGGGGGACCTTCAAGAACGAAACGGCGGCGCCACCCTTCTGGAACGCCGCATCGGCGATGCCCAACCCCAATGACCGGAAGCTCAAGGTCTCGGTTTTGACCGACTCCGGCAGCCAGGTGTTGAGAAACTGGAACCTGAACCGGAATCTCGCCCAGCTCGACCTAAGCAGTTCTTTCACCACCGAATTCCCTCTCTCCCCAAACGTGACCGCGACCTCGGATCTCGACGAGGCAGTCGTCTCCTACATCGCAGGGTGTGAGTGGGGTACCGGCATGGCGACCGGCGGCAGCGCCCCCTTTGGCGGCTGCATCCCCCGGACCGTCGTTTCCGGAGGCAGCCAAATCAAGGATCAGCTCGGCGACATCTTCCACTCGAACCCGATCGTCGTAGGCCCGCCGTCGAGTTACGTCGTCGAACCCTCCTACTATGCCTTCACACAGCAGCCCCATGTCGCCACCCGGGAACGTGTCATCTACGCGGGTGCGAACGACGGCTTCTTTCACGGATTCAATGCCGGGACCTGGAATCCGAATAGCCAAACACACACGGACGGGACGGGAGTCGAGCTTTTCGGCTTCATGCCATGGAGCGCTCGCACGAAAGTCAAGGATCTCGCCAAGGATTCTTCCACACTACATCCGCTCACTGTCGACGGCTCGCCTTCGGTTTCCGACGTATGGCTCGACAGCAACGAGGATCCGGACGACGACAAGCTCGGCTCCGAATGGCGGACCTACATGATCAGCGGGATGCGCGAAGGGGGAGAGCAATATTTCGCGCTCGACATCACCAACCCTGCTGCGAGCAACTACCCACGATACGAATGGGAATTCCCTCAGGAGGGAGACGCGATCTGGCGCGCGCGCATCGGACAGACCTGGTCCAAGCCGATCATCACACGGATCCGCCTCGGAAATGTATCGGGGGATGTCTACGAAAAGTGGGTCGCCATCGTCGGATTCGGCTACGACGCCACGAGTGACCCGAATGAGATCGGCCCCGCCGGCTATGACGTCGACTCCGTCAAGGGCCGTGGCATCATGATGATCGACGTCCAGACGGGTTCCCCCATTGCCGTCCGCCGCTACGGCTCGGACACCGGCGAAGTCCCGGACATGCACTACGCGATTCCTTCGACGCCCGGCGTACTCGACTACGACCAGGACGGCTTCGCGGATGTGATCTACATCGGCGACCTCGGCGGAAACGTGTGGAAATGGATCGTACGGGCCACAGGCATAATGAATCCGACGGAAGCGGAGCTCCATCAAGCAGACTGGCCCTTCCGAAAGTTCTTCGAAACCGATCCATCCAACTCGACGACCGCGAGATCACGCAGCTTCTTCTTCGCACCGGCCGCGACCAAGGTGAACGGCATCCTGCATCTCGGATTCGGCACGGGTGAACGCGCCAACATGAACTGCAACAGCACGACGGATGGCTGCACGCTCTTCAACCGCTACTACATCCTGAAGGATCGCGACGTCTGGGACTCCGGATCGCCCGACACGATCGACGGGCGATTCACACCGACCGGCGACCTCACGGACGTCACGGACTTCGAAGATATGTGCCCCTCGTCGGTCGCGCCGGCTGGATTCTTCTTCAGCCTCGCGGGCGACGGTGAGAAATTCGTGACGAACTCGGAGGTCTTCAACTCCTTCTTCTTCGCCTCGACCTACAAGCCTGACCTCTCGAATGCATGTGATCCGTCCGGCGACTCTCTGCTCTACGGATTCCTCGCAAAGTGCGGGCAGGGTTTCTTCGGGCCACCGAGTCCCTTGAGTCCCATCGCGGGCGAACAGCGAGCCTTCGACATCGGCAAGGGAGTGCCGACCGATGCGCGCCTCTCGATCGCTCCGGGCGACGGAGCCAACCGCCTCATCATCAGCAAGCAGGACGGTGAGCTCATCAACATCGACAGCGGTGCTTCTTCATCGGAACACGGCGTGATGTATTGGCGGGAAGTGGATTGATTCACCAACGGGTCCCCATTCGACCCAACCCACGGAGAAATCATGCGAGACGCACATGCTCGACCGCACCGACCCATCGCTTCCACCCTGTTGACCGCCACCCTGCTCTGCGCCGCTCCCGCAACCGCCGGAACCGACATGGTCGGGGACATTGACGTCTCGGATGGGACGGTCGAAGTCGGCGACGAGACCTATCGCATCCAGCCCGGTTCACGGATCTACGACGAGCGCAGACGGCTGATTCGGCTCATCGACCTGAACCGCATCGTGATCGAGACCTACGCGGAGGATGGGCTCGTTCTGATGGGCGAAGTCGAGGCTCGGCGCGCGGTGGACGGCCGACTCGACCTGATCGAACTCCGCGTGGAGACCGAGGAAGACGAATAGCCTCCCGGCTCTGCGGCCCACCACCGATCGCCCGGAGAAACTCCGCTCTCGATTCAATTCCGATCCGGCGCGACCCGATCGCGGAGCGCATTTCGCCACCCTGGAATGAGGGCAAACTCGCGGATTCCCCGTTCGTCGGGCCCAGTTTCGCGCCCTGACCTTCGGACTCCGCCGATGGCAAGACTCGCCCTCCGACCCTCACGACTGCTGAGCAACCACTGCGGTGCGCCGCCACCCAATGCACCATCGAATCGATCGCAGGCCACCCGCTTCGCGCGGATCACAGGCGGCTCACGCGGTCGTTCCACGCTTCATCCGAAATGAACAAGAGCACCGATGCTCCGCTAACCGAAGCGATACTCGCTCATCGGGTGCGAGTCGACCTTCTCCATCCACAGGAAGGCCTCGACGCTGTCCATCATGCGCTTCAGGTTGGCCTGGTATTTGGGCTCGTCCCCTACCGCGTCGTAGAAGGCCTGTGGATTGGAGAGGGCCGAGGACGGGAAGCCCTCCTCGACGATCCCTCCCCACGCAGGCGCATCCTCCGTAAGGGGGCGGACAACCTCGTTTCGCACGTAGGAGAAGGTGCTCTGGGTCTCGATCGCGACGTCGCGATGGACCCGCTCCCAAATCTCGACGAAGTCGAGGGGGGAGACCCCGGGCTTGGGCTCGATACAGCCGACGAGGCTGAACCCCTGCGTCCGCTCGCCTCGAGCGCTCGAGGGGGTCTCCAGTCGAAGCGGGTGGGACTCGACCACGAGGTAGCCGGCATGCCGACGGGTATGAGCCGCGAGCGTCGCTTCGGCCGCCTGCCGATCCTGGCAGCACTCGAGCCAGAAGCTGACCAGCGCGTCCGGTTTGAGTGGCCCCATGTGGAGACCCGATCCCGCGGCCACATCCGAGTCGACGACGCTGACCGTGAGACCCGTCGCCCCCCCGTCCGCCAGAGGCGCGGGGAGCCCAGCCAGCAACCGGTCGCGAAAGGCATCGGGGCTGGATTCGAGCCCCTCGTTCCAGAGCAGGTAGGAGAGCTTTTCCATCCCCCAATCGTATGGGACCGAGACCGATAAGTCAGTCGACCTGGCCGCTTGGGTCGAACCCGAAGAGACCGCCCACCCGATGAAACGCGCGCCTACACCGAGCGGCCATCGACCCACTCGGGCGCGTGGAGGCCTCGCCTGCGCAGCAGGTCTGCCGACCCGCACGCGAGTCGGAGAAGGCGGCCCTGGGCTCCAGCGCGCGCTCCGCGAAAGGTCGATGTCCATGCTCCTCAGCAGCCACCAAGGCCGCCTGAGCAGGGCCTATCCGCCGATGTGATACATCTCGACCCGCTCGCGCCGGGGCGTCGTCCCGTCGACCTGAAGCAGCTCGCCCCGCTCTTCGCTGTAGCGGTCCGTTCGCTCCCGCCAGGTCGAAGCGATCAGCTCGCGAAGGGCATCGTCGTCCGCGCCCGATCGGAGCGGGCCCCTGAGGTCGACACCACTATCGGCAAAGAGGCAGGTCACCAAAGAGCCCTCGGTCGTCAACCGCGCACGCGAGCAGTCACGACAGAACGGCGCGGAGACGCTGGCGATCACGCCGATCTCACCGCCCCCATCCCGATAACGCCAGCGCTTCGCGACCTCGCCGCGATAGTTCGCATCGGCGGGCTCAAGCGGCAATTCGTCCGAGATGCGCTCGATGATCTCGGCGGCCGTGACCACTTCCTCCATCTTCCACTGATTCAGCGTGCCGACGTCCATGAACTCGATGAAACGCAGGATATGCCCTGTGCCGTGAAAATGGCGCGCGAGGTCGACCAACGTGTGGTCGTTCACGCCGCGCTGGACGACACAGTTGATCTTGATCGGCCCGAGCCCCGCTTCCTCTGCCGCCGCAATCCCATCGAGCACCCGAGCCACGTCGAAGCGGTCCCCGTTCATTCGGTGGAAGACCGCAGGGTCGAGGCTATCGAGCGAGACTGTCACCCGGCGCAGACCGGCCTCCGCCAGCGATGCGGCCCAGCGCGGCAGCAGGCTGCCGTTAGTCGTGAGTGCGATGTCGAGTCCCTCGTCGACCGCATGCAGGCGCCCGATCAGGTCGTGCAGGCCGTGCCGCAAAAGGGGCTCTCCGCCCGTCACGCGGAGTTTCTGCACGCCGAAACCCACGAAAATCCGCACCAACCGCTCGACCTCTTCGAAGGTCAGGATCTCCTCCCGTGCGAGGAAGGGGTACCGCTCACCGAAGATCTCCGCCGGCATGCAGTAGGGGCAGCGAAAATTACATTTATCGGTCACGGAAAGACGCAGGTCCCGAAGCGGACGGGCGAAGCGGTCTTTCACCGTCGTAGAGGCGTGTTGAGTCGGTTCGGGCGCGGGCACGGCGATGGGCTCCGTGGACGAGGAGGAAGAGGGCAAATCAAGGCATTGCGTCGCGGCCGAGAGCCGCCGGCGCGTGGAGTTTGGCAGCGATTCCACTGCCGTGCCCGCCTCTATCTGCAATCCCGGAGAGGCGAACAGGGTCAATCTTGACCTCGAGGTATTCTATCGTACCCTCTTCTCCATGCACCTACTCGCGCGAGAAGAAGCTGGGCTCCGCTGCCTGCTTCGCGTGGCCCTCGCCGAGGTCCACGGGGGCGCGGATCCCGTTCCCATTCCACGCATCGCGGTCGACGAGGGCCTCTCCGACGTCTACGTCGCCAAACTGATGAGACAGCTTCGTCTCTCCGGCGTCGTCGAGAGCACCCGCGGTGCCGCCGGGGGCTATCGACTCGCACGCGCCGCTTCTTTGATCAGCGTCTGGGATGCCATGCGCGCTCTGGATCCGAGCTTCCTCCCTGGCGAGGCCTGCGACTGCCAGCCGGCCGACCGGGTCGACTGTCGCAGAACGACCTCCTGCGCGGTGAATTCACTCTGGCGACGGCTTGGCGACGAGATCCGCGCCTCTCTCGAAGCCGTCTCGCTGGCGGATCTCTGCCAGGGAGCGCTCGACCCAGCCTCGACCGTGACGCTCCCACTGACGACATCTTTTTCCTCGCCCACTCCCTCGCCCACTTCCTCGCCCACTCCCTCGCCCACTCCCGCGCGCTACGCGCCCATTGGAGAAAGATCCGCGTGTTGAACCTCGCCCTGACCGAGAACGCATCCGACAAGGCTAAACGCCTGCTGGCGTCCAGCACAGAGCCGCACGTCGCGCTCCGCGTCGCAGTCCGGAACGGGGGCTGTAGCGGGATGCGCTACGAGCTGGCCTTCGACGGGACTCGCGGCCAAAGCGACGACGAGCTCGAGTTCGACGGGCTCAAGGTCTGGGTCGATGCCGAGAGTGCCCCCTACCTCGACGGCATCACGATCGACTTCTCCAACGACCTGAACGATGCGGGCTTCAAGATCCAGAACCCGGCAGCGAGCGAGACCTGCGGCTGCGGAGAATCATTCTCGCTCTGAGCGGGGTTCCCGGACGAGCCGAAGCGCCCTAGCCGAGCTCGTCGGAGCGGGTGACCACTTTTCCCACCAGCCCATATTCATGGGCCTGCTCGGCGTCCATCCAGAAGTTGCGATCGCTGTCTCGCGCGACCTTCTCCACGGTCTGCCCGGTCTCGTGCGCGATCAGGCCATTGAGTCGTTCGCGGACCTTCAGAATCTCCTCCGCCTCGATCCGGATATCCGTGGCCTGCCCTCCTGCGCCTCCGGACGGCTGATGCAGGAGGAAGCGCGTATGGGGCAGCGAGAAACGTTGCTCGCGGGGCGCCCCAAAAAGGATCGGCACGGCGATGCTCGCGACCCAACCGGCCCCGATCGTCACTACAGGCGACTCGATGAAACGAAGCATGTCGTGGATCGCAAATCCCGAATCGACGTGCCCCCCCTGCGAGGTAATCATCACGCGAATCGGCTCATGACTCTCCGCGTCGAGGATCAGCAGCTGGCCCATGATCTTCTCGGCGAGCTTGTCGTCCACCCCGCCTGAGACGAGCACCGTGCGAGTCTTGAGCATTCGAAGCCCGAGACTCTCATTCGATTCTTCCTTGGCCTCACCCGTGTCGGCACGGAGCGTCCGTGCCCCGTTCGCGTCGATCGACATTCGCTCCCCCACTACTCGCCCGACCACGGACCTCGTATCTCGGGCCCTCATCTCGCGGACGGCCGGACGGTAGCAGGCGAGGTCCGCCTCCGCGCACGTGCCAGGGCTAGACGAGGGCACGGCGCTAGATTGCCGACGCCGACGGCCGCGCACGCTCCATCCGCCGGATTGATTCCTCTCCGAGCGACTCCTACGATCGGCGCTATCGGGCTGCGAATCAGCATGCCCACGTCGACGCCAGCGCGGCCTTCGCCGCCCCCTGCCTACGACCACCGAAAAAGGAAGGCTGCCATGGAAGTTCCGATGCTCGTAACCGATTTCCTGGACCGGGCGGTACGCCTGTACCCAGACAAGTTGGCAATCGTCGATGGCGATCGACGCTTCACTTATCGGGAGTTCAACGAGCGTGTCGACCGACTCTCGAACGCGCTGCTCGACCTCGGAATCTCAAAGGGAGACCGAGTCTGCATGCTCAGCCCCAACTCCCACTTCTACCTCGAGAGCTTCTACGCAACGGCCCAGGTGGGAATCGTGCTCGTGCCCCTGAATTACCGCCTCGTGGCGGCCGATCACGCGTATATCCTCAACCACTCGGGCGTTTGCGCCGTCCTCGTTGACGGGGAGTACACGGACGTCATCGATTCGATCCGCGAGGAACTCCCTGGTGTGCAGCACTGGGTCGTCGCACAAGACGAAGCCCTCCCCCCGGCAGGCTGGCTCTCGTGGAACTCGTTGGCGCACGCCGCGAGCGCGGAGCGCCCCGCTCGCCCCCAGATCGGCGAAAACGAGACCCTCTCGATCAACTACACGAGCGGAACCACGAGTCGGCCCAAGGGCGTCATCATGACGCACCGCAACTCCTACCTGAACGCCTACAACATGATCGTCCACAACAGTCTGCGTCACGAAGACGTCGAACTCTGGACCCTGCCCATGTTCCACTGCAATGGCTGGGGCGGCGTCTTTGCGCTGACCGGCATGGCGGGCACCCACGTAATCCTGCGCACGATCGACGGAGAGGACATTCTGCGACTCATCGCCAACGAAAGCGTCACCTTCGCGTGCATGGCTCCCGCCGTCTTGCGCACGATCCTCGACACGCCCAACAAGGACCGATTCACGTTTGAGAGTCGTCCACGGTTCACCGTCGCCGGCGCACCGCCGCCGGCCGCCTTCATCGAACGCCTCGAGGAAGAAATGGGCTGGGAGTTCATGCAGCTCTATGGCCTGACAGAGACCGCGCCTCTGCTCACGATCTCTCGACCAGACGCGAACACCGAAGCGACCGACTGGGCACGGCGCTCGCGTGCGGGGGTGGCGGGCATCGGGGTCGACTTGCAAATACTCGACGACGCGGGAAGACCGGTCGCCAAGGACGGAAAGGCCATCGGCGAGGTCTGTGCCCGGAGCAACGTCGTCTTCGCCGGCTATTACGAGCAGCCCGAGCAGACCTCGGAAGCGATCTACGACGGATATTTCCATACCGGAGACCTCGCCGTCTGGGACGAATACGAAAACATTCACATCGTGGACCGGAAGAAGGATGTCATCATCTCTGGGGGCGAAAACATCAGCAGCCCAGAGATCGAGGATTGTCTCTACCAGCACGCCGCAGTTCTCGAGTGCGCCGTCATCGGGGTACCCCATGAGAAGTGGGGGGAGACCCCGGTTGCACTCGTGGTCAAACGCGTCGGTGAAGACGTCTCGGAGCAGGCCTTGATCGCCTTCTGCCGAGACCGCATGGCGCATTTCAAATGCCCCAGCCAGATCCGATTTGTCGAGGAACTCCCGAGAACGGCGACCGGCAAGCTCCAGAAATACAAGCTGCGAGAAGCATTCTGGGACACCGACCGTTTAGTCAACTAACGCTCGATTCCGCCCCTTCGCCCTGATTCGACAAGAGAGAGGAGCCCTCGGCTCAATGAACGAAGAGACCGCACACCCCAGCCCTTCACGCGTTCACGCATTCCGGCTGGTCACATATTCCTACCTGATGGCCCTCACCGCCGGTGGAGCGACGCTCGCCCTCGCCCCCATCGAGGACCCACTCGTGCGGACCCTTGCGGCGGACGTCGTCGCAACCCTCGTGATCTTCGGCTGGAGCGTCGCTTACGACAACTCCAGCTTCTACGACGCCTATTGGAGCGTGATCCCGCCCCTCGTCGCCTTCTATTGGTGGACGCTGCCCAGCTCGGACGCTCCCGGCATACGCGCCTTAGGTATTCTCCTCGTGCTCGGGATCTGGGGTGCGCGCCTCACCTGGAACTGGGCCCGAGGGTGGACCGGGCTCGCACACGAGGATTGGCGCTACATCGACTTTCGCAAGCGCTTCCCACGAGCCTACTGGCTGGTCAGTTTCGGAGGCATCCATTTCTTTCCAACGCTGATCGTTTTCGCGGCGCTCGTCGCCGCCTTCCCCGCGCTCGTCGGAGGGGGCCGTCCCCTGGGTCCGATCGACGCGCTCGCGCTCGCGGTCGGACTCGGCGGGATCGCGTTCGAATGGCTCGCCGACGCTCAGCTCCGCGCCTTCGTTGTCGGCCCAAAAAAACCGGGACAGACCCTGCGTACCGGGCTGTGGCGCTACTCGCGTCACCCGAACTATCTGGGCGAAATGATGATCTGGTGGAGCCTATGGCTCTTTGGACTCGCGGCCGACCCTGAATGGGCCAAGTGGGGCCTGCTCGGCCCCGTCGCGATGACCGCCATGTTCATGGGCGTGAGCATTCCTTTGCTCGAGAAGCGATCGCTCGAGCGACGCGACGACTATCAACGAGTCATCGACGAAACGTCAAAGCTGATCCCGCTTCCTCCACGTCGAGTCGACAACTGAAGATCGCCGCACGAGAGGCCCGGAGACCTCTCTTCACTCACTCGTCGAGCAGCTGCAGAAAAATATCGAAGGAGTCGCGCTCCTCGTCCGAGACCTCTCCATCCGAAGCGATCAACCCCTCGATCGCCTCTACGAACAGGCGCCGGTGCTCCGCGGGAATCGACGTCGGATCGAGATCGTCGATGCGCGGAGGACGGTCCAGCCACTGCTGCACCTGCAGATCCTCCGCTTCTCCGAGATCGAGTCGGCGGATCAGCCCCGCAATGAAGACGCGTTCTTCGGGGCGGACCTCGAGGTCCGCCCATGCGAAAGAACAGACGAATTCGACCAGCCGGAGACGATCACGTCGGTCGAGTCGGTCGAGCATCCAATCCTCTAGCCGGGCCCCTGAAACAGCCTGTGCATGGGGACCGGACTGCATCGTGCCCCAGTCGCTCTCGACTGAAGGATCGATCCCCTCTTCTACGCGGGCGGAGCTTAATCGGACCAAATTGCTCATGCCAACCCCCTTGAACCCCCCTCTCCATTCTGACACACCATCACTTTACTTGTCGGCAAAAATCCGATGTCGGAGCTCATCCCGAGCGGCCCCTCAGTCAGCTGATGTATTGAACCCTCAGCCCAACGCCAAGTTCGATGGTTTTGCGCTACGCCGCCGGGATCGAGCTGGAGAGGACTCCCGGGAACGCATTGCCCGCCGTCATTCCGCTACGTGCAGCCTGCGATTCCGCGACGGTGGTTCTGCCCCCAGCAGACGACGGGGGCGAGAGCTTTCGCGCAACGTCGAAAGCAAATCCTCCAACAGCTCGCCCGCCGGGCGGGGATCGCTGGCCATTTGGCGGAGCAAGAGATCTTCGATTTCCGGCGGTAGGGGCTCCGAGGCCGACCGGCACAGCCACTCCGAAAAAAGCGTGCGGGCACCCGACACGGCTGGCCAGCGTGAGAAGCCACCGCCTTCCAACACACGGAACCCGTCTCCAGCAGCCTCAAAGGAGGCGAAGGGAATGACCCATAAAACGGGTGCCCCCTCGAGCCTTTCGCAGAGCGTGAGCAGTTCCCGCGCGGCGCTGGCTCCCACCGGAACCGCGTCGGAAAAAACCATCGAGACCGGCCTGCGACGGGCCAACGCGGCCAGAGTCGAAGCGACTGCACTCAGACCCACGGGATGCGCATCGAGCCATGTGCAGGGGGCATTCGGATCTCCTGCTGTAGAGACCGTCGAGATCCGCCGTTGGGCGGTCACGGGCACAGCGCTCCTCACAGCCCCTTCGCCACGAGAGGCCACCATCGACGCCATCAGGCGGGCGGGGAGACCGGACCCCGCTCGCGAGGACGGCTCCGACGCGGGCAGGTGCTGCACCTCGAAACCCGCTGCCTCGACTCGATCAAGCAGGCCCCCCAGCGCGCCGCCTCCGGCTCGTCGTGTCCAAGCTCCCCGCTCTTCGCACGCTGCCCACCCAGGGTGCTCGACCATGACGCCCTGCGGACCCTCGGAGGAGACACGCGCCACCAGCACGTCGATTCTCGACGCGAGAGGAGCGTGACTCGCCGGCTCATCGAAGACGGCCCGAGCCGATCCTTCACGCCGTCCGTCTTCCTCGACAACCGAGGCCACAAATTGATAGCCCCTGGCATGGACGGTCCGGATCGAAGACTCGCCCTGCGCCCGCTCCCCGAGCGCCTGACGCAATTCATTCACCAGCCCCGAGAGCGATCCCGTGCCCACCGCAGTCGTCCGCCAAACATGTTCGATGAGTTCTTCTCGGAGAACGACCCGCCGCCGATGTCGCACCAAGTAGGCGAGAAGGTCGAATACCTTAGGCCTAAGCGCGACGGGGTCCCCATTGCGCTCGAGTACATAGCGCTCTTCGTCGAGTCGAAATTCCGCGAATCGAATCTTCATGCAGTCCAGAAATAACACTCCGCGCACGAGATCGAGATCACAATCGGTTCGAATTTCACTCCAATCGACCGCGAATTCTGGGGAAGACGGAGGAATCTGCGGGAAGAGTGGGGAGAATGCGGGACAGAAACGCGTGAATCAGTTCGCCGCCTCGAGGTTCACGTCCACCATCATCTCGTCCGCCAGTCGCTCGAGCGCGGCACGAATCCTTTCGACGTCGACATCGGCCGGAGGCGCCAGCTCGGCCTCCGCTCTGAACAAGGCCTCGCCGGACATCGGCGCGCTCTCTACGACCGTGCGGAGGTCCTGCACGCTGACTCCCAGCGATGCCAGCGCGCTCGAGATCTCTCGAACGATGCCCGGACGATCCTGCCCCACCAACTCGAGTCGTAATGAGCGTCGATGATCCACTGCGGCCATCGACCAATCGCTGTCGACGACGCTGGCCGAGAGCCCTTGCTCAGCCAAGCTCGGCAAGGCCGAGATCAGCCCTTCTGCGTTCGCCTCCGGCAGGTGAACCTGCACCACGCCCGCAAAATGGCCAGCCAGGCGCGCCATACGGCTCTCATCCCAGCTGCCCTGATGTGCTGAAATCAGATCTGCCAGCGCCTCGACGAGCCCCGGCCGATCCTCTCCGATCACCGTCAGCACCAACGCTCTCGCCATGCCTAACCTCCATAAAGATTATATATAACAGTTACTTATGGGATCATTCTCAAAAAAGAGAGGTGCCATGCAAAAAACTTCGCCACTTGCCGGCCCCAAACGGCACTTCCTCTACAGAACAAGCCGATATCCCCTTCCCAGGGAGGCCCGACGTGTCCTAGACACGTCGGGTCGCTTATTTCTGGGCCCCGCGCGACGCATCCGCCGGCCCTGAACCGTTTTTCACCTAGGCGGAGTGGCACGGGTCGCGATGGTCTCGCGATCGGTCTCGCCCCACGAATTCGGCCCTCCGCACCAGTACACCGAGCGCCCGGACAGCCCGGTGGGCGCTCGGATAGCAGAGGCGCCCCTGTTCGCGGAGGGTGGCCGGCGCCGGGTTCTCCGGATTCGACACCGACAGCTCCGTCACTGCCAGGACCGGCTTGCCATGCTTGCGGCTCGCTTCGATGCCGGCCTCGACATAGCGGCGGTCCTGCCGCTCATGGAAACCCGCCATTCGCTCGAGCCCATGCTCTGGGAAGAAATGGCCGCTCCGAAACATCCCTGCCGTCGCCGCCTGAATGCCCAGCCCCAGGTGGATCACCGCATCGACGTCCGGATGTGCACAGACGAGGTCGAGCACCTCCGGGATCGTGTCTCTCGTCTCGCCGCCCGCGAGATCGATCGGGTTCCCCCCACTCCAACGAGCCGGGACCCGTTCGTCGATCGCCGACCGGATCTCGGCGGGCAGCTCCACCAATTCCAGCCCGGCTTCAGCACAGGCATCCGCCGCCAGCACACCCCAGCCTCCGACGGACGTGAAGATCACGACCCGACGTCCGCGCGGCAGAGGCTGGGTCGCCAGCGTGGCAGCCCACTCGAACGCCTCTTCGATGGTCGGCGCGCGCAGCACACCGAGCTGACGGCAGAGCCCGTCGAAGACTCGATCGTCGCTG
>Ga0315331_10000586_pt1 | contig 25579 bp, 15 predicted proteins | sample M160m34915metaG_FD_203456 | JGI IMG/M metagenome (GOLD analysis project Ga0315331, IMG submission 203456) | Ammonia-oxidizing marine archaeal communities from Monterey Bay, California, United States - M1 60m 34915 | ecosystem: Environmental > Aquatic > Marine > Intertidal zone | place: USA...
ACGCGATCCCTCCACTGCCACCATCAGTTGTACAGCTCAACAAGATTTTTTCTGATCCGAACTACGAGTTTGCGGACCTAGTTCGCGCCGTTGAGCTTGATGCGTCTCTGAGCGGCAAACTTCTGCGTCTGGCCAATTCTGCAAGGCGCTGTCCAGGCGGAGTGGGATCGATTCGAGAAGCGGTGGTTCAGCTTGGCAGTGGAACCGTCAAATCGGTCGCTATGGCACATTGTGTGCGACCTCAGCCAGGCATGGATCTTTCGGCCTTCGACATGACGCCGGAATCCTATTGGAAACATAGTGTGACCGTGGTCTGCTACGCTGAGGAGCTTATGGCACAGGGTGTGGCCCAATTCGGTGACGAGTTTTCGGTCGCGGCTCTGCTCCACGACTACGGCAAGATCGTTCTTGTAGCACACCTGACGCCGGAACACTGTAGTCTGCTGCATCAGATTGACCTGGGCATCTCTGCCCCTGACCTCGAAAGAGCGATTCTGAGCATTGATCATGCCGAGGTCAGTGCTGTCGTCGCCCGGGAATGGAATCTGCCCGAACAGCTGGTCAACAGTATTCAGCATCATCACCGCCCGAATCTCTTCGACCATCCGCTTTGTCACGGACTAAACGTCGCCAATCAACTGGCACAGCATCTGGAAAGCACAGATGACGATCGCCGACCTGAAACGATCGCCCGGTGTTTGTCGACAGAGGCGCTGCGACTCACCCCGGACAGGCTGAAGGACGTCTCAGAGCAGGGTGCCGTCCGTCTTAAGCAGGCTCTTGAAGCATACACATGACGCAGCATGCCGTCCGTATCAGCGGCCGCCAACATGCGGTTCCAACAATCTTCCCGCAGTCTGTCAGCCGCATACTGATCCTCAGCCGTTTAGTTCGATGAGTTGATACCTTGCAACACGGGCGATGCTGTCTCGGCCACATTTTCGTGTCAGATACCACCATCCGTCGACGCAGGGCGACCGCCTCGTCCCGGGCGCCGGCCACCTTTCAGTTTCCGGGTGATTCGTGACTCTTAACGGCGTTGATTCCGGGTACGTTCTGCCCGGGAACACCGGTATGCGACTCCACAAGTCGGGCGGCAGCCAGCAGCGTGGCTTCGTCATGCAGCCGGCCGGTCAGGGTGCCACATGCCGGCTGTCGGGTTTCGCCATCCCCAGCCATCACTGCCGGAATGACAACAGTGGGATGCCCTGTCAAATTACAAATCCCCAGATCGCCGCCACCGATGTACAGATCAACCAAGCGAAACACGTCCGACATTTTCTGCATCAGTCTGCTACGAAGTCGGCTGGCATGCAGATAATCAACGGCCGTCATAAAGTGCATCTTCCGAAAGATTTCGGGCCACCTGTTCAGACCGTCTGTATTCTTTGTTGCCACAAGGTCGTGAAAGATGGTGGCGGCCTCTGCGTCCAGCATCAGGCTCACAGCCCATTCCGGAAACTCGTCCGGTAGTGACACCGGAATGATGTTGGCCCCCAGTTCTTCAAGAATCCCCAGAATCTTCTGATCCGCGGTGGCCAGTGGTACTCCTTCGACACGTCCGATTTTCAGTTGGCGGAGGTCGACCTGCATCGGCCATTGAAACCAACGCTCTACAGATGTGGGGTCGCCACTGTCTGCACCGTGGATCGCGTCAAAGACAAGTCCGCAGTCGTCGATGTTGCGGGCCAGCGGTCCGATCTTGTCCATCGTCCACGACAGCGCCATGCAGCCCTGTCGGCTGACTCGGCCGAATGTTGGTCGCAAGGCGGCAATCCCGCACCTGCGACTGGGCGACACAATACTGCCGAGCGTTTCACTTCCCAGAGCGAAGGGTACCAGTCCGGCAGCGACGGCGGACGCGGATCCGGCCGACGAACCACTGGACCCCTGTTCCGGATTCCATGGGTTCCGCGTCTGTCCGCCGAACCAGCGGTCCCCCATTGCCAATGCCCCCAGCGACAGTTTTGCCACCAGCACGGCGCCGGCGTGTTCCAGCTTTTGCGCAACCGTCGCGGTCTGCTCAATCACTCGCTTCGTAAACTGGGGTGCCCCCCACGTAGTGGGATAGTCGGCAACGGCAATCAAATCCTTGGCGCCCCAGGGAATGCCGTGCAACGGACCGCGATCCTGCCCCGCGGCAAGTTCTCGATCTGCCTGTTCGGCCTGACGCATCGCCAGATCTTCGGTCAATGTCACCACGCACTTCAACACCGGGTCGCACTGCGTCAGACCGTCCAGACAATATCGGGTGAGCTGTACTGCTGAAACATCCCCGGATCTGAGCGCCGTCCCCAGCTCGCGAATAGAGCGAAATGAGAGGTGTTCAGAAAGACCCGGCTTATCGGGAACCACAGGATCAGAAGGTGACAGACACTTCGGGCATTGATTCGCACGAACGCAAACCTCCGCATCGAACATCTCCGGGTCAAAGCGAATCGCAGGCACTGTATCATAGCCGACTGCGACAGCTCGCATCTGTTCGCATTTTCGCAGCACACCCTGCACGGAGGCGGCTGCCGTCTTCCTTTCTTCCTCTGACAGTTCAATGCCGGCTACCCATTCCGCGTTGCGAATGGATTCTTCATCAATTCCACCGCTCTGCCGGACCGTCTGCGCGACCGCACGTCGGAAGGCGACTGTACCGATCCCGGCTGCGGACAGCGCCGCCAGCAGCTGACGCCGTGTCGGCATGACGGATGCGTCTGCAGGCGGTGCCGACAGAGCATTGTCGAAGTCATTATCCATCAGATATTCTCGCTGTCCGGTTACGGTATGAACGACGTGTCCTCACCCACTGCCAGGCAGAACTGTGCAAGCAGTCGGGCCGACTGTTCCAAGTCGGACTCCGCCACAACTTCGACCGGGCTGTGCATGTATCGGTTGGGCAGTGTGACCAGCCCCGCAGCACAGCCGCCGCGGCTGACCTGAATGGCCGCTCCATCATTACTGGCCGGGCGTCCAAGTGCATTTATCTGCACGTCGATATCATGCCGGGCGGCAGTCTTCAGCAGCAGATCAACAACGCGGGGATTGGCATTAGCACCGCGTACAACCACGGGGCCTCCTCCGATTCTGATGTTACCGAACTGATTCTGATCAATTCCAGGGCAGTCAGTCGCATGAGTCACATCTACGGCGATCGCCACCTCGGGGTTCACGTTATACGCACTGGTTTGAGCACCACGCAGCCCAATCTCCTCCTGTACCGCAGAAACCGCAAACACCGCGGCCTTCGGACTCTGCTCTGAAATCATCTTCAATGCGGTCATGATGACCCAGATTCCAGTACGGTCGTCCATCGCCACTCCGGATATCCTTCCGTTCATCAGTTTTGTCAGCGAGGGCTGCGGTGTGACGGAATCACCGATGTCCACAAGGGCCGAGGTCTCATCGGCTGAGGCCGAACCGATGTCGATCCACAAATCATGAATCTTCGGCACCGTTTTTCGTTCCGTTTCATTCAGAAGATGAATCGGTTTTCTGGCAATCACACCGGGAATGGAACCACCGGTCGTATGCACCAGCATTTTCTGGCCCAGCAGAATCTGCATATCCCATCCGCCGACGGCGCTAACACGTATAAATCCCTTGTCGTCGATGTGTCGCACAATCAAGCCAATCTGATCGCAATGCGCATCAAGCAGAATGCGCCGGCCGCCCTCCGGGTTGACGGCGGCGATCAGGTTCCCATGGACATCGGTATCGACCGAATGTGCGAAACCGCGGGAAAAATCGCGAACGACTTCCTGGACATCCTGCTCGAATCCTGAAGTACCGGGAGTTGCCAGCAATGATTCTAAGAACTCGTCTGCCATCAAAGCCTCACTGATGATTCGTGGTTACGAACAATTGTTAATTTCTACTGGTTTGATACCACAAAAGACGGACAAAGATAAGCGACGGTCTGATGTCAGCAACATGCGGGTTTCCGCCTGCGCCACGAACCGATAGACTTCCTGTGGCAGCAACATGGTCTCGGGGATGTGAACTTCGGCGACCGACTGGGCGGTGTTCAACGCTCGAACATCGAACCTGTGGTGTGAGACGCTGTGTCAGAACGGCTTGAGCTTCGCAGCGCTACGGAACAACTGCCGCAGAAACGGATTTTTGGCAAAAGCTATTCAGGAACACTCAGTGGCCTCGTCATCGCCGCAACCGGCCTTACGTCCGGAAATTGATCGGATCATTGAATCTGGTCGGGACACCATCGGCACCCAGTCGAAAATGTCGGCCAGCCCGGTGTTCTGGTTAACGACGTTCAGCGGCGTGCTGCTGTGGGTCTGCTTTACTCCCGTGGACTTTGCACCAGCTGCCTGGGTTGCGCTGGTGCCGATGTGTCTGTTGCTGCGGCTGCCGAGTCTGCCGCGATTGAGTTATCGCATCATTACCGTCGTCGGTTTTTGCTGGGCAATTGCAACCCTGCAGTGGATGCGACTGGGGCACTGGACCATGCATGGTGCGCTGGTCGCCCTGTCGTTCTACATCTCGTTCTATTTCCCCGCGTTCGTCTGGGCCGGTCGAAAAGTTATCCGCGGGGGGCTGCCACTGTATCTGGCTGTACCGATCGTCTGGACAGCTCTGGAATACCTGCGGGCCTATCTGATGACTGGATTTTCCTGGTATTATCTTGGGCACTCTCAGTATCAATGGACGTCACTGGTTCAAATCTGTGACATCACCGGCGCCTATGGAGTGACGTTTCTGGTAGCGCTGACGTCCGGCGCATTGACAGAGTGCATCCCGCCAGCCTGGCTGGTGAAGGCTGGTCTTGCGGAATCCGCGACAACTGTACGGACAGCCTCAAAACAGCGGCAGAGCATCTGCGTTTCAGCTTCAGTCGGGCTGGTGCTGCTGAGCTGCCTGTATGGGATGCAGCAACAGGCAATCCCTTCGTCCGCCCCCCCCGGGCCGATCGTGGCTGTTGTTCAGGGAAACTTTACTCCGGAACTGAAACATGACCCCAACACGTGGCTGCGAATGGTGCATGAGCATGACCTGCTTTCTCGCCGGGCGGCCGGGTTACGACCGGACCTGATCGTTTGGCCTGAGACAATGTTCCCGGTACCTGATCAGATTGTTTCTGAAGGCGTAACAGATGATGACCTGATCAGCATGCTGCCGCTGCACGGAGCCGCCACAAACAGTGAACTGGCTGAAAATGAAATTGCACGATGGCACAGTGGTCGGGCCAGGGAACTGCTGACGAATCGCAGCCAGGAATCGGGTGCTGCGATGATGGTCGGCCTGCTGACGGAGGTCGCAAAAAAGAACGGACGAGAACGTTTCAATTCAGCAGCCTTCATTCGTCCCGATTTCGGCTACGCAGGCCGCTACGATAAGATGCACCGAGTTCTCTTTGGCGAGTACATTCCGTTGCGATCGGTTCTGCCATGGCTGGCAAAGCTGACGCCATTCAGCGCTGGCTTCGGTATCGATGCCGGAACCCGACCCGCTGTTTTTGAATATGCCGGTACCCGATTTTCACCGATCATCTGCTTTGAGGACACGGTGCCTCATCTGGTCCGCGATGTGGTAAGAACGCGCGATACGGCGGGTCGGACGCCGGACGTCCTGCTCAACATGACCAATGACGGATGGTTTCGCGGCTCCAGTGAACTGGATCAGCATCTAATTGCCGCGACGTTTCGTTGCATCGAAACGCGTCGCCCGATGGTCCGTGCTGTCAACGCGGGAATTTCCGCATTCATCGATTCTGCCGGACGGATTCGACAGCCGGAACACTTTCTGCTGATGAACCAGGAATCCGCAGGACTTGTGGCAGAATTCGAAAAGGCCGAATCGATGACGGACCCGCTCACCGGCCAGTGGTATCGACAACGTTCTGGTGTGATGGTTGGACAGGTCCCACTGGATGGTCGCCTCTCGATCTATGTCAGATTCGGAGACTGGTTTGCCATGCTGTGCAGTGTCGGTGCCGCAGTTTCAATGGCGGCGGGCTATCGGAAACGTCTACCTGGACAGGGTGGGCAATTCAAAACAGGCGGCTTCGATTTCGCTGCGGACCAGTAATCGGTCGCCGTGAAGACACAGCGTGTTCCAGCAAACGCCGGAGATCGTGGGAAATGAGCCGAGTTCCTGATAGCCGTCCGGCGTCGCATTGATGAGATATAGTGTGCCGCTTTCGCCGTGCAGCAGAATCCGGTCGTTCACAAGCAGTGGCTGACCATGGCCGAAACGGCCTCGTCGCTTCCAGATTCTCGCCCCGTCCGATAGTCGGGCACACTCCAGAAAACCGTTGGACAGCGAATATGAGTAACCATTTCTTAACACGGGGCTGGTCATTTTGGTTTTCAGCACACGACTGCTCTGCCACTCAACAGAGGGCGTGATTTCGCCGCCGGCGTTCGTCAGTCTGATCAGCTGCCCTCCGCCGTCAGGATACCCCTTCGATGTCAGAACGTGCGACTCTGACACCACCATCACCTGTGATGTGTTAGCGCCACCATTGGATTCACCGGACCGAGACAGGCTCCAGAGCACTTCGCCTGTGTCAGGGTCAAATCCCATCACCTTTGTTTCGGCGATCAGGAAAATCTGTCGCTTACCGGCAACTGTCGCCAGCACGGGAGACCCGTATGCGATCATCTCACGACCACCTCGCCAACGCAGCTCTCCGGTCCGACGGTCAAATGCCAGCAGAGTCGACACGTTGCCCGAAGGGCCTCCCCCTGGCACGACAACCAGGTCCTTCACAATCAGCGGCGAGCCGGAACGTCCCCATGACAACACGGTGTTTTTCTCGTATTCAAATGCGAGCCCGTCAGAATCGGTTTCACGGGCCAGTTCAATTCCCAGAAGTTCGTTCAAATCAATCCGCCAGACCTCTGTCCCATCAGAACCGTTCAGGCAAACGAAGTTCCCGACGGCTCCGACAGCGTATACATGACCGCCCGAAATCGTCGGCGTAGCCCGCGGCCCAACATGACCAAAGTTCATCTTGTCATGGTGTCTGGCTGTGTGCTGGTAGTGCCACTGCAACTGCCCCGTTGAAATACTGTAGCAGGTTACGCATTCCTGCTCGTCACGTTGCTCCATAGTAACGGCGTAGCCATTCCGCGTAACGAAGCCAGACCACCCCCTCCCGATCGGTTGTTTCCACACCTGAGTCGGACTGGAAAACTGATCCGCATCAATTCGAAAATCGGTCATTACGGTCCCATCCGTGCGACTGCCCAGGAACATTGGAAAATCCTGCGGCGTCTCTGTGCTCAGATCCACCTGCGTCGGTTTTGTATCCGTCGATATCGACGGAGGCTCCGGCGTGGACGTCCATATCGGTTCGAAACGAATGATACTGACGTCACCACCGTGAATTGGCCGAAAGATCGACGCCAGCGCGAACGGCAGTGCGACAACACCGATACTGGCCAGAACTCGGTTGTGCCATTTCCAGCGGCTGAATACCAGGAACCATCCGACCCACAACGCGATCATAAGAGCGCTGCTGAAAATCGACGCCACGACCACCACATCCAGTCCGATGCTCAGCAGATCCTCAACGTCACTGATAAAGGTAACGGCCAGAATGATCAACATCACCACAACGGCAGTAACGGTCAGCATCTTCTTTGGCCATCGACCCCGAATCCCTGAGTTCGCTGTGTCCGGGCCGGTGTATGGATCACCGCCGGGCTGTATGGACGAATCTGCCATATCTTTCATTGAAAATGATCCACCATACCGAACATTGAGAAAGTGCAACGGAATTTGAATACGTCGAGTGATTGTAGACGCATTGGCGCCAATTACCCATGCCATCCAGCCTTCGCCACATTCCAGAGCCCGATCAGCCACCCGATCGACTATGCACACACAAATCAGCATTTCCTGCCGGTTCAACTTTACCGATTAGGGTGACCTGTCCCGTTTTTCGGTTCCGGCAAAGTTTGACGAATGAATTGACGATACCGAATTTGACGGCACATCGTATCCGGGAGTCCGTCCCGGCTGGTGGTGGAAATACAGCGGATGGCGGCGCACGCTCTCAGTGCAGCGTTGCGAAGCAGGTCACGTCGCAAAAGCGGCGCAGGGGGGGAACGTCAGAAGTGCATACGCTGCAGAAAAGAATGACCGCCACCATTATGCTGGCATCAATTCTGCTTCAGGGCTGCGCGATGCAGCCGCTAAGCCTGCAATATCTGTGGCGGCAGGACGAAGGTCTTTCCTACTACGAAGACGCAACATCTGCCATTGAATACCCCACTGAAACGGAGCCACAGGCTGCTGACCCGACATTGTTTGCCGCGCCTCGCAACGTTCGCAGCCTGGATGAAGTGGAATCACGAGAAATCACGCTCAGCGAATGCGTGCGAATGGCGCTGGAAAAATCCACAATTTTGCGGGACAACGCTGTTGCACGAGGCGGGCAGAGCCAGATTCTTGTACAGCCGGGTGGAGTGACATCGATCTACGATCCGGCTCTTCAGGCAACGGGGTTTCTGTTCGGCAACCGAGGTGTTGAGGCGGCTCTGGCCGACTTCGACGCCCTGGCAACGACCAGCATCACGTGGGGGCGGGACCGTGTGCCACAGAATGCAGGGACTCTGGGACTTGCCAGCGGTCAACCGCAAACGCTGGAAACAGCACAGTACCAGGCTCGACTGGAGAAACCTCTGGCCAACGGTGCAACTCTGGCGCTGCAGAATGATGTCAACTACGAATTGAACAACCGACCTGCCACAGTCCAGAGCTTTCCATCGTCGTTTACGAGCGTCATTCAGGCAGAGTATCGTCAACCACTGTGGGCCGGAGCCGGCGTTGAATTCAATCGCATCGCGGGGCCCCTGAGCCAGGGCCTGCGGGGCGTGTCCGGTCTTTCGCAGGGCATTCTGATTTCCCGCATTAACAATGACATCGCTCTGGCACAATTTGAATCACGTGTGAAGACTCTGGTCAAAGACATCGAGGACCAGTACTGGGATCTGAACCTGGCGCTGCGATTATATCAGTCGGAAAAGGAAGCGTTCACAGACCTGTTGGCCTACTTCAACCGGCTGCGGGGGCGTTCCGCCAGTGGTTTGGGACCGATTCTGCAGGCCGAAGGAAGAGTCTTCGAAGCCGATGCCCGAATTCGCGGATCCCTGGCAGACGTGCTGGAGGCGGAGGGTCGCCTGCGCCGTCTGTGCCATCTACCGTTGAACGACGGTACATTTCTTTATCCTGTCGACATGCCATCAGAAGCAAAGGTCGAACCTGACTGGCCTGCATCGCTGCAGGAGGCGTTCAGTCATCGTCACGAACTGAGACAGCAGAAATGGGAGGTCAAAAGTCTGGAACTGCAGTTGAGGGCTGCCCGAAGTCTGACTCGCCCCCGACTGGACGCTGTTTCACAGTATCGACTGAATGGACTTGGCGACAATCTGCTGGGGAATCACGACTTCGCACTCGACACCGCACTGGGTGATGTGGCGCGAGGCGATAATCCAGGCTGGAACCTGGGCCTGCAGATGGTCCTGCCCGTCGGTCTGCGATCGGCGCGCATTCGCGTCAGAAACCATGAACTTCGCCTTCGCAAGAACCGCGAAGTGCTGAGCGAAATGGAACGAGAAATTGCTTTCGAGTTGTCTGGTGCCATGATGGGCATGCAACGATGGTATGAGCTGGCAGACAGTACAGTTCGCCGGATTGATTCCGCTGAACAGCACGTCAATGCAACAGAGGAATATGTCCGATCAACGCCCAACGTCGATCATAACCTGATCAACCTGCTGCTACAGGCCAAGATTCAACAGCGCGACGCTCAACAGGCATACATGCGGAGTATCATCGAATACAACAAAGGTCTGAATGCATTGAGATTCGCCAAGGGAACTACTCTTGTCGACAACGAGATCTACCTTGCAGAAGGCCAGTGGCATCCTGCATCAGCTCCGATTGCTCTGCAGCGAGCAATGGGCCGCACCTACGGCAAGGATCAGCACAAGCTGCGAACTGAGCCAATGGACTTCGTCGGTGCACCGGCTCCCGGCAGCTGGGAGTCACTCGGGACGGATTCCCGACCATGGATTCCAGGTGAACTCGACCAGACCAGAACTGGCGACGTTCCCGGACTGCCGACTCCGGTGCCGGGGATTCCGCAACAGAACGGACTGCCACGCATACATCTTGTGCCCCCCGCCGTGGAGCCGCCCGGCGATCTGGAACTTCCACGCCCCGTTCCCGCGGTAAAAAAAGACCTCACAGGTTTCCGACCGTGGCGAAACGCTCTGGACAATTCTGCTCTCGCCCCGGTTGCCAGTGAAATCGACGGGGCTGGTCGCGTCAGGTTCTAAAGAATTCGGGAGACTCATTCCCCTTTATTGTCCGCCGTCGGTGACAGTAATCGAGGCGACCGATGGCCGCATCAGATAAGAAATCCGTGTAATAGAGTTCCCCGCCCGTTTGATCGGGTGTGTGTTGTGCGTAGAATTCTGCTCGACGTGAGGAAGCCCTGGTAACCGCGGCCGTACATGTGCTGCACTTCGGAGTACTGGCTCAGTCCATGGTGTGCTGAGCTCTCCAGCTTGCTGTTACTGTCCCCGGTAATTCGAAGGATGAACAACGTTCAAATGGAATTAACGAACCCCACACGTTTCCAGATGTTCATGTTGGCGGCAGTGATCCCCTTGTCCGGCGCTGCAGGTCATGCTGCCGCTCCCGACATTGGCGACAAAGCCCCGGCGTGGCGATTTCTGCAGGGAACCGACGGTTTGCTGCACAGTCGAAAGGACCTTGACAGTTCAGAAATTCTGGTTGTGGCGTTTCTGTGTAATAAGTGTCCGTGTGTTAAAGGTTATGAAGCCCGCTTTAAGCGGCTGCAAAAAGAATTCGGTCCGCAGGGCGTGACGTTCGTGGGCATCAACAGCGCCATTGGACCGCTTGAGAACATGAATGAAATGAGACGGCGAGCGGCCGACGCTCGCTATAATTTTCATTATTTGTTTGACACTTCACAGCAGGTCGGCCGGGGCTACGGAGCCACCTCGACACCCCATGTTTTCGTGCTGGATCAGAACCGTCGCATTGCTTACAGTGGAGCATTTGACGACAATCGCAACGAGTCACTGGTGAAGCACCATTTTGTCGTCAATGCTGTCAGTGACCTGCTGGCCAGACGCCCGGTGGCGGTCACCAAAACCAAACAGTTTGGTTGCGCGATTAATTACCGATAGTCATCCGTGTTTTGTGCCAGCCGATCTGAGATCGATGCTTTGTGGGCGGAATACACACGACCGAAATTTCTGAATAATTCACGGCCAGGTGATTATGCAACCGGACCTGAGGAAGAACCTGCTGCGTCGAACTTTTCTACACCGTGCCGGACTGGGAGTCGGAGCCACGGCATTGTCATCTCTGATGAATCCGGCATCGGCAGCCGCTGATTCGGTATCCGCACTGAATGCCGGCCAGCCTGGTATTCCGAATCTGCCCGCACGTGTCAAGAGAGTGATTTTCCTGTGCATGGCCGGAGGTCCTTCACACCTTGAGACGTTCGACTATAAACCGCAGCTGGCAGCGATGAACGGCAAACCCATGCCGGAATCGTACACCGCCGGGCAGCCCATTGCCCAGCTGCAGGGGCAGCAATTGAAATGTCTGGGGCCGCTTGTCGGCTTTCGCCCCTGTGGTGAAAGCGGTACGCTCATCAGCGACTTTATGCCGTGGCACCAGAAAATGGCCGACGACATCTGCGTCGTCAAATCAATGGTCACCGAACAGATCAATCACGATCCTGCTCATACGTTTATGAACACAGGAACGGCCATCAGCGGTCGTCCGTCCATGGGCTCGTGGGTAAATTACGGACTGGGCAGTGAATGTCAGGATCTGCCGGGGTTTGTGGTGATGACCAGCGTGGGCGGGCGCAATCCCCAACCGATCGCCTCGCGACAGTGGGCGGCTGGTTTCCTGCCCAGCCGTTATCAGGGCGTGGAATTCAACGCCACCGGTGCGCCGGTCCACTACCTCAACACACCTGCCGGCGTTTCTCTTGAACAGCAGCGGCATCTCATCAATACCGTGCGGACGTTGAATTCTCACCGAAATCTCACGCTGAAAAATGCAGAACTGGATACGCGAATAGCGGCCTACGAGATGGCTTTTCGAATGCAGATCTCCGTGCCGGAGCTGGTGGATATGTCGGACGAGCCGCAGCACGTCCTCGAGATGTACGGAGCGACTCCCGGCGATGGTTCATATGCCTCGAACTGTTTGTTGGCCCGACGGCTGGCAGAACGAGGTGTACGATTCATTCATTTATACCATCGTGGCTGGGATCATCACGGCGGACTTGTCGGCTATATGAACAAGTGTTGCGGACTAACCGATCAACCGACCTGGGCACTGGTCCGGGATCTCAAGCAGCGAGGGATGCTGGACGACACGCTGATCGTCTGGGGCGGCGAATTTGGTCGCACACCAATGTTTCAGGGCAAGGGCGGAGCCGGGCGCGATCACCACATCAAAGGGTTCTCAATGTGGCTGGCCGGTGGTGGCATCAAGGGCGGAATGTCTTACGGCAACACAGACGAACTGGGCTACAGCTCGGTAGAGGATGTCGTGCATGTACGGGATCTTCATGCAACGATGCTGCACTTACTCGGCATCAACCCGGAACGATTTACCGTCAAGCACCAGGGACTGGATATGCGTCTGACAGGGGTGGAAGATGCCCGTGTTGTGCGCGACATTATCGCTTAGTTTCGATGGTCTCCGGTTCGTCACGGATACCGACGGCGATCGGTATTCGTACCACAGGTACGAACCACCGTTAACACGTCCGGCAATAGCCCAACAGCGCGAGAGCCTCCATGCTATTTGTTGACGATATTGTCCATCAGCTGAATGCCGGCCGGTCCCACCAGGATGACAAAGATGCCGGGAAAAATAAACAGGACCAGGGGAAAGATCATTTTCACCGCAGCTCCCTGAGCTTTCTCTTCGGCCATCTGACGTCTCTTCGTCCGCATACTGTCTGACTGAACTCGAAGTGCCTGAGCAATCGACGATCCGAAGCGGTCTGCCTGAATCAGAATTGCGGCGAGCGAACGCATATCATCGACTCCCGTCCGAATGCCCAGATCACGCAGGACTTCTCGTCGAGGTCGCCCCATCTGCAGCTGCATATTGGCATTACCAAGTTCCTGGCAGACCTCGGGAGCTCCGGTCGCAAGTTCTTCGGAAACTCGACGCATCCCTGCGTCCAGCCCCAATCCTGCTTCCACACATACGACAAGCAGATCAAGGGCATCGGGAAGCTGCAGAAAGATTTTCTGCTGGCGCGACATTTTCATCAGTGCCAGCACAGACGCCGGAAGGTAGAAACCTGCGCCGCCGCCAATGACAAATGCCATCCACGAATTCCCCGAGACTCCCATGTTGGCAAATCCGTATACGCCGCCGAACATAACGCCCATGATCAGACCGATCAGCTTGATGGCCAGGAAATTCCGAGTGGCGTTGGGGCCGCTGAAGCCTGCATTGGCAAGGCGAACTTTCAGATCACTTTGTTCCATCTCCGTCTTAGGTTCCAGTGCCTTTGACAGCGCGGGCGCGGCTTTTTCAAACATGCTGTTGACTGCACCGGGACTGGCGTCGTTTCGACGTTTTCGCGCGTCCGGGTCGCGAATTTCTTCCAGCCGTTCGGCCGTTCGGGTTTTCTTTCCCGCAACAACATTCAGAATTGCCCATGCGCCGCAGGCAATGGAGGCAAATACGGCCAGTGAAATAACGACTTCTGGTTGCATCGAACTAACTCTCTGTCGTGAATATTTTTCAGGATTCGGCCAACGCTGCCCAGGCTATTCGTCCCGCGGGGCCCCTTACTCACACCTTTATGTCGATAATCTTCTTGATGCAAATTGCACCAAGAACCTGCATGAAGCCAGTCGCAAACAGCATCTTGCGACCCTCTTCACGTTCAAACAAAATCATGACGTATTCCGGATTCAGATAATAAACGGCGACAAACAAAGCGGGCGGCAGCGCCATCAGAACAATACCGCTGATGCGGCCCTCCCCCGTCAATGCCCGCACCTGTCCCAGAATCTTGAAACGTTCACGAACAAGCCCGCTGATCTTGTTCAGGATTTCCGCAAGATCACCGCCACACTGTCGCTGAATACAAACCGCAATCACAAAAAACTGCAGGTCCATATTGGGCATACGCCTCAGAAGATTCTTCAGGGCCTGGTCGATCGAAATACCAAGATTCTGTTCTTCGTGTACTTTTCGAAACTCAACAGATATCGGTGCCGGCATCTCAGACGCAACGACGTTAAGACCGGACACAAGACTGTGCCCGGATCGAAGTGCTCGAGCCATCAGTTCCAGCGCTCCGGAAAGCTGTCCTTCAAACTTCTTGAAACGACTGCGACGACGCCACCACATCCAGATCCACGGGCAGCCAAATCCACAGATGGCAGCCACCGGGATCAATGCCGCCGGAGATCGGATCAGAATCGAAATCAGTCCGCCTCCCGCCGCTGTGCCGGCGCACAATAGAATGAACTGTTCGATGTTCAGCGGTGATTCCGCCTGCTGAAAGAACATCGGCAGATTATTGAATCGTCCCAGCAGCTTCCCGACAAACCCTGAAGCAGAACTGAGTCCGTCGCGGACAATATCGTCCGCGATCTGGCCAGTCGTCGGATTAGCGTTGTTCGTAAATGCCGCCAGACGTGATTCCGCCTGAGTTGCCTGGCGTCCGTGCAGAATACTTCCAACGCCGAATATCAGCGCTCCGATACCCAGAAAGGCGGAAATCAGGATGAGTGTCATGGGATCCATAATGCTCTGCTCCGACAGGACGAACGTCCTCAGACCGAATTGTGTCTTGGTATCCTGCGACTAACCGCGCAACTGCCGTTGTGAGAAAATACTTGGTGGTAGTCGTACGCCGGACTGCTCCAGGTGTTCGATGCACTTGGGTCGCACTCCGGTTGACTGAAAATGTCCGGTCGCCTTACCGTTTCCGTCGATGCCGTCCTGAACAAATCGGAATATGTCCTGCATCACGATAGTGTCCTGTTCCATGCCCACGACCTCAGTAATGTAGTTCACTTTTCGTGGTCCGCCCTGCAGGCGGCTGGCCTGAATAATCAGGTGCACGGCCGATGCGATTTGCTTTCTGACCGCAGACAGTGGCAGCTCCACGCCGCTCATGTTGACCAGCGTTTCGATACGTGAAACGGCATCACGCGGGTTGTTTGCGTGGACCGTAGTCAGAGAACCGTCGTGACCGGTGTTCATCGCCTGAAGCATGTCAAGAGCTTCACCGCCACGACATTCCCCGATGATGATCCGATCGGGCCGCATACGTAAAGCGTTCTTCACCAGATCCGTTGCTGTGACCGCCCCATTGCCTTCAATGTTGGCAGGTCGAGTTTCCAGTCGCAGAACGTGTTCCTGCTGCAGCTGAATCTCCGCCGCGTCTTCAATTGTAACGATACGGTTTTCATTGGAAATGAAACTGGACAGCGTATTCAGCAGCGTCGTCTTACCAGAACCGGTACCGCCGCTGATAATCAGATTCAGTCGCGCCTTCATGGCGCCTTCCATGAACATAACCATTTCGGGCGTGAATGCCCCGAATTTCAGTAAGTCTTCCAGAGTCAACGGATTGGAGCCGAAGCGACGAATTGTCAGTGACGGCCCATCCAGAGCCAGTGGGGGAATAATCGCATTCAGACGCGAACCGTCCGGCAGTCTGGCGTCCACCATCGGCGACGTTTCGTCAACGCGCCGACCAACCTTGGATACGATGCGATCGAGAATCTGCAGCAGGTGATCATTATCCCTGAACGTTACATCCGACTTGATGATCCGACCGTCTTTTTCCAGAAACACGTGCTTCGGACCATTGATCATGATGTCCGCAACGCCTTCTTCCTTCAGCAGCAGTTCCAGCGGACCAAATCCGAACGCTTCATCCAGCACTTCTTCGACAAGACGTTCACGTTCCGAACGGTTAAGCAGCGGATTTTCCGTGTCGCAAAGATGTTCAACGACAACGCGGATTTCGCGGCGGAGTGAATCGCCTTCCAGTTCTGAGAGTCGTGTCAGATCCAGTTTTTCAACCAGCTTGCCATGAATGTGCTCCTTGAGTTCTTCAAAGTCCTGAGTATTCGATCTGGATCGCGGCGGGGCAACCATTAGTAACTCCCAACATCTGTCTGACTGTACTTCCGTGGTTGATGGCCGAGGGCCCGCCATCGCGCAAAACTTCTATTACCGTAAAACTAGGTCACACACGGCAACTCTGCGGGTGGAAAGATTCCGGAATGATGTTGAAACGCGACATTGCCTCCCAAAGTGAACCGCTAAAGGTTCCGGTTGTGCCGATTCTGCTTATTTCTCAGGGTCAGATGCACCACGCACATTCAGAATTGAGATTGCGAATTTCAACAGTCCCTGCGGACCATTTCGATTTCGAGGGCAGGTGCTGTAGAGTCCGTAGTAGCGAAAGCCCCTGTATCGCCCGGACCTTCCGACACGTAGTCGTCCCTTTGGGTTGGGCAGGGTCAGTCACCCCGAGTGTTCACGTCATGAAGACACTGGTCCGGTTACGAAACTACCTGCTGATAGCTGCTGTCACCGCGGTTGTGGTGTCAATTCCAATTTCCGGACGACTGAAATTTGACCAGCGCATCGAGTCATTTTTTGCGAACGACAATCCTGATATCAGAATTCTCCAAAGAAGTCGGCAGGACTTCGGTGGCGATGAGTATGTTGTCGTGGCATGGACCGAAGACCGACTTCTCAATATCGATGGTGAATACCCCAGATCGCTGGCCGCAGCTCTGGAAGTGGACGTACTGCATCGCGTGGCTGATGATGCAGCAAAGCGAATCCGAGACGTGACTAAGGAATTGAATCAGATCCCGGGGGTGAACGCTGCCAAGACTCAGCAACTGCCCGACCTGCTGGACGCTGCTCTCCGCTTAAAATCGAATCGCAGAGCTGTGCTGCGTCTTTTTGAAGGTACGCTGATCGGGCGTGACGGACGCACCACGAGTATCGTTCTGGAACTGGTGCCGGAAGCAGAATCCCGGATTTCTCGTGCTGATACACTGGCGAGGATCAGAGAGGTGGCAGAATCGATGCCAGCAGACGTGGCTGTTGCGGGGGAACCTGTTCAGGTGTTTGACATGTTTCGGCTTGTGGAAGAGGACGGACAGATTCTGTTCCTGGTATCGCTGGTGATTCTATCAACTGTGCTGGTGGCCATGTTCAGCAGTCTGCGCTGGTTACTGGCACCAGTGGGACTTCTTCTGGGATCCATGGCCGTCACTCGCGCCATGGTGGCCACGTTCAGCAGTCTGCGCTGGGTGCTGGCACCAGTGGGACTTGTTCTTGGATCCGTCGTTGCCACTCGCGCCATACTGTATCTGGTTGGCGCACAGCTTAGCATGGTTAGTTCAATGCTGAACTCTCTGGTCACGGTGATCGGAATTGCGACGTGCATGCACGTGATTGTTCACTATCGAGAACTGCGTCGCGGTCTGTCGTTGCAAATCGGAGAATCGGAGCAGGCCCCGGACTTTCCTGCCGTGGCGCAGCAAACGCTGTCGGAAATGGCAGCTCCTATATTCTGGACGTGTGTCACAACCGCAGTGGGATTCGGTTCACTTCTGGTAAGTCAGATTACTCCCGTACGTAGTTTTTCAGTGATGATGTGTTTGGCCACCGGTGTAGTGCTGCTCGGCTGTTTTTGCATTTTCCCGGCAACTCTGGGTTCGGGATCACGGTTAACGCCACCTGCCAGCGTTCCCATGGAACGCTGGCTTGATCGCGCCTTACAGTTGACGTGTCGAGTCGTGGAGCAAAAACCACGGCTCACCGGCCTCATCTGCGTGACACTGTTCGCAGTCGCACTTCCCGGTGTCTTTCGACTGACCATCGAGACCGATTTCAGCAAAAATTTTAAAGAATCCTCGTCAATCATTCAGTCACTGAGATTTGTAGAATCCCGTCTGGGAGGGGCTGGCAGTTGGGAGGTGTCCTTCGACACCCCCGAGAATCTAACTGATGACTTTCTTAACGTCATCAAGGAGTTGACTGAAGAGCTGCGTGAGTTAACAACCGCAGACGATTCGATTCGTATCCTGTCGTTAACCGACGTTTCCAGCCTGCCTCCCCGCTTCCTTGGTCCTGTTAAGACACTTGAAAAAGCAACCCGAAAACAGCCTCGCCTGATCGAAAGCTTCTACAACCAGAAGAACCGACGCATGCGCATCGTACTGCGGTCGGCAGAACAGCAGCCAAGCAAAAATAAAGTCGCTCAGATTTCTAAGATTCGCACGTGCGTACGTGAATTCTTCACCGGACGACCGGAGCTGCTGCAGACGTCTCAGCCCGCCGCGTCGGGCATGTTTGTTCTGCTGGCTGAGCTGATTCAAAGCCTGCTGACTGATCAGCTGCGGGCATTTATCGTGGCCACAGCCGGAATTCTGGCGTGTATGACGCTTGCGTTTCGCAGCCTGCGAATCGGCCTCATTTCGCTGCTGCCGAACGTCTTTCCTGTCGCGATGGTGATGGGCGGCCTGGGCTGGATTGGTATGCCGGTCAACATCGGAACGGCCATGATAACCAGCGTTTCGATGGGATTGACGGTGGATTCGACCATCCACTACATCACTGCATTCGAACGAGCTCGCAGGACGAACAGTATTACCGAAGCACTGCATATTGCACACTCAGGAGCCGGACGAGCCGTTGTCTTCGCATCTCTGGCTCTTGTGGCCGGATTCATGGTACTGACGGCGTCACGATTCGTGCCGCTGGTGTATTTTGGTGCGTTGTTGAGTGTTTCGATGATTGGTGGGATATTCGGAGACCTTGTATTGCTTCCGCTCTTGCTCCGGTGGACAACGCCGGTATCCTCACGCGATATTGCCGCGCCGGTGGAAATACAGCAGATCAACTAAGCCATTGAAAGTGAGTGTCCGGAAACGACTGCTCGGTGACAACCCTGAGTGACTCTGCGTCGTAAGTTTGCGATTCTCAGCTTTTCTTCAGGGCTGAAACGGGGGCCAGCTTCTGGTTTCCGTACCAGAGGCTGCCAACGGTCCTGTGGTCCACACTTTTCAGTTTCCCGCAGTTGCAACGCACATCACGTCCAGTTTTCGTGTCTCTAATCTCATGACAACAGAATCCAGCACTTCTCCGGCTGCTGATGCCCCAGGGTCACACACCCTGAACATCTCTGCCTATAAATTTGTGGCTCTGGACGACCTGGAGAAACGTCGCCAGTCGCTTCGTTCAAAGGTACATTCGCTGAATCTTCGCGGAACGATCCTGTTGAGTCCTGAAGGCATTAACCTGTTTCTGGCAGGGCTGCGTTCAGCAATTGATGAGTTTCTCAAGTTTCTTCGTGAGGATCCTTCGTTTGCCGATCTGCAGGCAAAGGAAAGCATCAGTGATTACCAGCCATTCAACCGAATGCTGATCAAGATCAAGTCAGAGATCATTGCGTTCGGTGTTGACGGGGTAAATCCCATACATCGAAGTTCTCCTAAGTTAGCGGCCACCGAACTGAAGAAGTGGCTGGATGCGGGAGACAAAGTGCATCTGCTCGATACTCGCAATGACTACGAGATTGAAGTTGGTACGTTTGATCACGCGATTGTGCCGGGCATTCAGCATTTCCGAGACTTCCCCGCTGCAGTCGATCGACTGCCCGAACGAATGAAGGACGAACCTGTCGTCATGTTCTGTACGGGGGGAATCCGCTGCGAAAAAGCGGGGCCGTACATGGAGCAGGCAGGGTTTCAAAAAGTTTATCAGCTTGAAGGAGGCATCCTGAGGTACTTCGAGGAATGTGGCGGCGCGCATTACAACGGCGACTGCTTCGTGTTCGACCAGCGAGTCGCGGTTGACGCTCGCCTGGGGGAAACTAACCACACTCAGTGCTACGTCTGTCAGGAGGTCGTGAGTCCTGACGACCAGCAGTCAGAAAAATACGTCGCAGGCAAATCGTGCCCGCGTTGTTACACAGCACCAGCGGATCAGATGGCACTCCAACTTGAAGAAAGAAACGCTCGGCTGCAGAACGTCATTTTGCCATTGCCTGGCAGTCAGCCGTATTTCAATATGCGTCCGTTAAATGTGCCTGCCCGATTCGACGGAAAAAGTCTGGTCGATTTCCTGACAGACTGGCACCCTCAGGTTCCACGTGAAGAATGGCTGGCACGAATTGCAGACAGTCGCATCGTTCCCGGGCAGCGTTTCGGTCGACGCCGACGCAGAATGAAGTCCGCCGTGGAAAGTGTTCCTCTGTCACCGGATCGCAAGGTTCGAGGCGGGGAGCGGTTTGAACATCTGCTGCCGGAAACCACAGAGCCGGCTGTCAATGGCCACATCGAGATCGCGTTCGAAGATGACCAGTTCATCGTCGTCAACAAGCCTGCTCCGTTGCCGCTGCATCCGTCCGGACGTTTCAACCGAAACACGTTGCAGTACATCATGGACGAACTCTATCGGCCTGAGCATCCGTTGCTGGCGCACCGACTTGACGCGAACACCTCCGGGGTTCTGCTGATGTGCCGAAAACGCAGCGTCGCAAGGCAGATCCAGCCGCAGTTTGAAAATCGCACTGTTGGCAAAACTTATCTGGCACGAGTTCATGGTCATCCGATCGACGAACAACTTGACTGTAGCGCTCCGATCGCGACCTGCCCCAAAGAGAAAGGACTACGACTGATCGATCCGGAGGGGCACAGTGCGGAAACCAATTTCAAGGTTCTGCGGCGTCTTGACGACGGAACCGCCATTCTGCTGGTCACCCCGCTGACAGGGCGAACCAATCAGATTCGACTGCATTCATGGCATCTGGGATTTCCAGTTGTCGGCGACCCCGCTTACCTGCCAGGCCGAAAGACAGATAAAAACAGAACACTATCCGTCGACGATGCGCCGATGTGTCTGCATGCGCTGAGTTTGTCGTTACATGACTGCAACGGCGAAATGCGAGAGTTTTCCGTGCCGGCCCCGGAATGGGCGGAAATTGCGGAGTGCTGAACGTCATGTGGATCAAAATCTGCGGAATCACTCGTATCGAAGATGCACAGGCTGCAGCGGCCGCCGGCGCAGAGGCCGTCGGTCTGAATTTCTATCCGGGCTCCAGGCGATTCGTTCACCCAGATGAGGCGAAGGAAATCGCCGAGGCCGTGCCACCGAGTCTGGACGTCGTGGGAGTGTTCGTGAATTCATCTGTTCAGGATGTGATCGGTATCGTCAGGCGTGCTCAGCTGACCGCGGTGCAGTTTCACGGGGATGAAACTGCAGAATCCGTCGCAGTCTTTCAGGAGGCGTGTCCGGAGGTTGCCGTTGTGCGTGCATTTCGCCTGCGAACAGACGCCCTGGAGCAGGTCATTAAGTCGATCCACGAACTGCGGCAAAGCGGTGTGGTTCTGGCGGCCGTGCTGGTCGATGCCTTCGTGGCTGACGCGTACGGCGGCACTGGTCATATGATCGCCGCTGATCTGTTCGAACAATTCAGAAAGTCCCTGAACAGACTTGCTAACGCATCGGACAATTCAGAATCAGGTCAGTCCTGCGTGCGGCCGACACGTGTGATCCTTGCCGGCGGACTGACACCGGAAACCGTAGCGTCTGCAGCAGCCGCTGCTCAGCCCTGGGGCGTCGACACGGCCAGTGGTGTGGAAACCGCTCCGGGCCTGAAATCATCCGAAAAGATTCTCCGGTTCGTAAAGGCCGTTCGGAAAGCAGAGCCGGTTGAGTCGACGGATCGACTTTGACAGACGTTGTTTTCATTTGCCAGCTGTTGCCGCTCGAAGATCGAGCCTACAATCCTTTAGTTTCCGTCCATTCCTGTCATCCAAGACATTGAATTCGTTTGAATATGCCATCCCACAACCAAACGCCGGATGACCGGCGCATTTCCGGATACAAGGTGGTAGCGGCGATGTTCACGCTGGGAATCGTGGCCAGCGGTACATTGTGGTACTTCTGGAACCTGCAGATGATGCCCTTCATGCCGCTGCAGGATGCGCTGGTGGCGGAGTTTGAAAACTGCAGTCCGCGTGTTGACGGGGGACGCCTGAAGGGAAAGAAGAATGCCCCGAAGATCCTTCGCGTGATTATGCGGGTTCCATTTGACCCCACCAGCTCCAAGCCGTCGGCCCAGGATCAAATTGAGACTCGGCTGAACAGAACTGAGAAGCTGGCGCAAAAGTTCGTCGTGGAGGATGACTACGAAGTGCTGGAACTGCACCTTTTCAGTGAGCACCAGGAACAGGCACTGCGACAGAAGACATTTACACGACAGTTCGCCGGCACTGCCCCGTGATTCCGCCAGCCGCGGAATCACGGGGCAGTGCGTCTATGGTGTTCGTGATAGTTCGTAAATGACGAGCGATTCCGCAGCAGCGTTGGCAGCCGGGTATTGTTTTCGAGCCAATCCGAACGCCTGCCCGCGAGCGTTGTCGTCGGGCTTGTATTTCTGATGAAGCCGCTGATGTTCGGCCGCCAGTTCTGTGTCACCGAGATGAGTATACAACTGAGCCAGATTGTAATGTGCGTCGACGTTTTCAGAATCCAGTTCCAGCGTTCGGCGGAAGACGTCGGCAGCCTCCTGCAGCCGTTGTTTTCGTTCCGGCTCACGAGCCTTGCTGCGCGCCTGCAACGCCAGGTCGAATATTGTCTGCCCCAGTGAATTGTTAACCACGTAATCCCGACTGAAGTCGAAACGTCGGCGAACCGTGTCGGCGGTTTGGTACTGCAGCACCTGGCGAAAGTTTTCCTCGGCTTCCTTCAGAAAGCCCTGCTGTCGGTTCAACTCGCCGCTCAGCCATGCCAGTGTCCATGGAGGAGCCGCAGGGCTGGTGTGCGCCGCCGCTCGCCGGGCCGCTTCGACCGCTTCGTCAAGTTGTCCGTCGCCCCCTTCTCGCAGAAGAACTCGGGCAAGATTCATCGGGCCATCATAACGACCGAGTTCTTCCACCTTTCTGAATGCATCTGCAGCCTGCTTCAGTTCGGCTTTGCCCTTCAGAAACATCCCGATTCCGTAATCATTCCAGCGCTGCCATTCAGGAATATCGCGAGTCGCATTGGTGACTTCGTCGTTCACTCCCTGCACGGCAAATGTCACTGAGTCCTCGCCCAGAACGGTAATCGGCAGTTCATTTCGATAGGGGACACCGTCCCTGTGTCCACGAATAGGTCGGCCCATCTGCGCCATTTTTTTGTCGACGTAGTTCATATAGGTCGAATCGAATTTTCGGAAAAGCAGACGTACCTTCACTGTGACCGGTCCGGCAACGTCTTCAGGAACCTGCAGAGCGTAGTGGACTGTCTGGCCGGCTCCAGGCGGAATCTGATGGCTGTACAACGGAACAAAGATGTCCTGTGCATTTCGGCGATCAATACGGTTACCGTTTCGATCCAGCACAAAACTGTTGACAAAGTGTGACCAGGGATCAACGGAGTTGTCGTCCTGAAGAAGTCCGCTGGCACCGATTCGTCGATCACCGACATCCGCTGTGACTTCCAGCCAGATCTCGTTCGAATCGGTCGTACCCTGCGTAAAATGGTGTCCCATCTTGACCGTGCGGATCACCGTTTCCAACAGGTATCGGCGGCCCGGAGTCAGCACAGGAACTTCCGGTCGCAGGGGAGCCGTAAGCTGTCCATCAATCGTTCCCTCCTGACGAATTCCGAACACGTCGACTCGCATAACTCCGTTCAGAAATTCCTGATGAGCTCTGGTGATCTCGTCACGATCACGTAGCCAGGAAATCCCCGTATTGGCGGACGGGAACAGGTGATCGTGAATCTTCAACTGGCCGGAATCATCGACAGCCTTTGCACCGAAATCGGACGATTCATGAACCGGCATGTGGCATTCATTGCAGTTCGTATCAGCCTCTGGCGGGTAGTAAAAGCTGCGGGCACCGTGTCCTGAAACACCACTCAGCAGCCAGCTGTCATAATGATTCTGGCCTCGCAGCCATTCACGGTAGTGGTTCAATTCGAAAGGCAGGTTGACTTTGTGGCAGCCGCTGCAGAATTCTGCGGTCTTATGCAGTGGCTTGAGGAACGTCTTTTTATGGAATGAAGGCTTGGCTTTCACAAGCTGATTGTTCATCCACTGCAGCAGCGGATTCGTACTGTGGGCAAAAGGATAATGCTGTGGTTCTTCAATCGTAAAGTCGGCGTTTCCTTCGCTGCTGTTGACGTGAGTGATCACATGACAGACCGTGCAGGTAATTCCGGACTGCGAAGTCGCGTGATTCAACATGTCGAATTTCGGATCATCGAAGGCTCCGCTGAAGAACGGCACGGGATCATGACAGCCTGCGCAAAAACGTGATGCCTTAACATTGTTGTCCCTGGCCATAGCGACGTCACGAGTTTCCACAACGCTGGCAAGGTATGTCGGATTATTGAATGAACTGAATCGGTGGACGCTGTCGGACCATTCCCGATGTGAATCCTGGTGACACTTCAGACAGTACTCGTTCATGTCCAGCGTCTTTGCCGGAATGAAGTTGCCGGACGATGTGCGGGCCAGTGACGGTTCAAAGTACTGCGTACCTGAGGCCGGGCCAACCGCGTTCCATCCTCGGGGATCCTGTGACTGCAGCAACACCATGGCGGCAGCAGCTGCTGCCGCCACTGCCGCGTATGCCAGTCCCTTTTTCCACTGCATTTTCGGCCCGACCAGACGGTGCAGCCAGTAAAGCCACAGCCCGATCAAGGGGGCAACAACGTGTATCCAGTACACGACAGACCGACTGGCAGGATTTTTCAGATCCAGCACACCTTCAATCCGGACGAGGGCTAAGCCGCTCAGCAGAATCACCACGCACAGGCTAAAAAGCGTGTAGCCAATTCGCACTGTTCGACGAATCTTTCGGTCCTTCGTATTACGCATATGCAGGATGCCGAACGCCAGAAACGGAACAATAATCAGGATTCCGACCACGATGTGCATCAGAAACATGCAGATATAGAAGTAGTCCTGATATGTCTGAGCCGTCCACCATTCCAGTGCTTTGACACCAGTCAGGTAAGCACTGTTCGCGCCGATCAGTGCCAGCAGAAACAGCATGATGTTAAAGACGATGCGCAGCCGAGGTCCGATAGCTTTCCGAACGACTTTCTTTTCCATCACAGTCGATTCGCCTGCAGCTGCGGGGGATTGAGAATTCATGAGAATAAGCAGCCGCGGCGGAGACCGGTGTTTTCGGGGAGTTCCAGCGGCAGGACGGGATAGAGGATTCTTGAGGTACGGCGCGGATCCGCGATGACGAATCCCGGTTCCGCACACTTGATCTTACGACGACGGCTCTGCTCGTGCTGGAATATTCCAGGCCCGCAAAACATTTGTTTCACTGATATTCACTGTACCCAGCGACTGACCACAAGTCTGTTTAACCACATTTGCGGGCGCCGGGACAGTTTACCGTCACTTCCCTTGACTCTGACCGTTAAGTATTGTGCGAATAGATTCAAACAGGTCCCTCAGCTGCGACGTTTCGTGCGCCGCCGTCAAGCTGAGTCGCAGTCGTGCAGTCCCCTTAGCGACCGTAGGCGGACGAATCGCAGGAACGAA
>Ga0315331_10000588_pt1 | contig 25543 bp, 23 predicted proteins | sample M160m34915metaG_FD_203456 | JGI IMG/M metagenome (GOLD analysis project Ga0315331, IMG submission 203456) | Ammonia-oxidizing marine archaeal communities from Monterey Bay, California, United States - M1 60m 34915 | ecosystem: Environmental > Aquatic > Marine > Intertidal zone | place: USA...
ACATAACGGCCTCGCCAGTCAACGCCGCGGATCACTCGCTGTGGGCTCTCCGCTTCTTCACATTCCTTTCAGGAAGCGACCGGGGCAGGCTCGTTCCTCGGCATGGCCACTGACGATCGAGTGACCTAACGCGACTCATACCAACACCAGAGCACGAGTCCGAGGTACATCAACAGTGGCAACGCTGGTTCGGGGACGGCGCCCCGCAACGGAGCGGAGCCCGGCGTGGGCGCACCACGCACCGCAAAATCTATAGCGTTGTCGTCCGTGTCCACGTCGGCAAACAGACGCGCCAGGCTCGAGCCGCCGGGAGCATCCGGTGCGGCGGTGCCCTCCCCTGCGAACACCTCCGTCGCGTCGAACGCGCCGTACCCCACCGCGTCGAGCACCTCCGTGTCGGAGACCAGACGCACCGAGTCCGGCCCGTTCTGCAGGTCGAAGTTTGCCAACTGGTCGAACGTCGACACGAACGTGACCCCGCCGCCCGTCCGGTCCGCCACCACGAACAAACCGCTTGGCCCCACCGAGCCGGCGAGTACGATCACCGGCCCCACCCCGCCGTCGAAGCCGTTGACTCCCTCCAGCCGAAGCCCGTCGAGCGGCGTGCCCGGTGCGCCGAACAGCTCCACAAAACTGTGGCCGTCGTCCGAGCCCGACTGGTCATAGAACACCTCCGATATCAAAGGCAGCGACGCCGCCACGCTCGCGTCCAGCACCGCCCAACACAACGCACCCCATAGTGCGCTCCGACTCGCCCAAACTTTCACCTGCATCCTCATTCACTCCGGTCCGGGACCCGGGGGGTGAGTTTTCTGCGGGCGGCTAAACGCCCCGCCGGTCCACGCGTCGAGCCCTGCCGCGAGCTCCGCCGCGCGCTGTCGCAGCCGGACCGCTTCGGAAGCGGCCTCTGCAGCGCCACCGGGTACCCGGAGCGCCGCCAGAGAACCCAACACCCGCAGCCGCTCGAAATAGAGTTGCGTGATCTCATCGAGCACGTCGTCTCGCAACGCGATCTGCGCGCGCTGCTCACGGGCAAGGTCGATCAGCTCGGGATCGAAGATGGCCGCCGCGAGGTCCCAGCGAAGCTCCAACCCTGCGTCCCAGTCGTCGCCGCGGCTCCTGTCACGATCGAAGAGCTGACGCATCGCACCCGACGAATAGGTCTGATCGCGGTCGCGGCGGCGCGCCCGATCACCGCCGTAGCCAAACCCAAGCTCCACCTTCGGCCACCAGCTCCGCTGGATCGCCCGACGGCGCAGAGCACGCGCCCGTCCAGGGTCGAGCCCCAGGTGATGCAGCGCGAGCCGCTGGACCTCCTGGATTGTCGGCTCTCCGGTTGAGCGCGACGCTTGCGGACGCCCTACGTCAGCGACGCCACCAGAGGGCTCCACCGAGATAGCGGCTGCGCTCCCGCGGATCACGCCGCGACCCGTCGCTGCCCAGACTTCAGTTTCCCCCTGTGCGAGACCGCCAATCGCCAATGAACCCGCCGGCGGTGCGGCGCGGGCCCAACCCAACCTCGGGTCCGTCGCCCGCAGCAGCCCGCGGTCGGTCGCCAGCCAATAGTCCCCAAACGCGAACATGAGACGCCGCGCCGTAGCGCCGGGCGGGATCACAGGACGCCAGATCGTCCAACCCGGCCGGGCCGCCTCCGCGGGCGGGCCGCCAGACGGCCATTCAGACGGCGGTCCTCCCGGCCGGCTAGCCATCGGAACTGCCCGCCAGGAACGAACCGCCAGCGCCCGGCCATAGACCGCGATGACATCGCCGAGCGGGCTACCGAGGACCAGATCGACCGGCGAGGCGGCCGTCGGAGCGCCCAGGATCGCGTGTTGCACGAGCTCTTCCACGCGCAACGCGAAGCCGCTCGATTCGACCGGGCGCAGACGCAGCGCAGCGCGCCACAGCCGCCCCCCAGCGAACCACCAGAGCCCACACCGCTCCGGCCCACACTCGAGCGCCAGGACCCGAACCGCGTTCCCCACCGTGGACACCCGCTGCCACCCTACGCCGTGCCACGAGACGAAGACCCCGGCGTCCGTCGCGGCCGCCAGCACATCGCCCGCCCGCGCGAGCCGATGAACACGTCGCGCTGCTTCCCCAAGCCCCGGCGAGGCATCGAGCAACGGCTGCCCCGGGCCTCCCCCATGCCACCAAAGCCCCTCTTCGGTCGCGACCCATAGGCCCCCTCCCGTGTCATAGAGCAAGTCCGAGACCGGGGACGACGCGCCCAGCGCGACCGCCACGTCCGCCTCGCCGTCCACGTCGAGGGACCAAACACCGCGCGACGTCCCACCGGCAACGCGTGATCCGGTGGGATCGACCGCGACCGCGACGGCCGGCTCTGCGGCCCGCCCCACCGCGGGAGACGACCACCGCAGCGCACCATCCGCTCCCCACGCCCGTGGAGAGCGCGCAGCGCTCGCGCCCATCCAACCAGAGCTCGCCAACGCGATGACGAGCCAGAGCCCGACACGGCGAACGAACAACCCGCAGCCGCGCGCTCTGCGCTTCGCCCAGGGCGACATGGGCCCCTGTGCCCGCGGCCTGCGCCACCGCGAGGATCCAATCCGTCTCACCATGCACTCCACAAGAGCAAAGCCCGTGCCGGCGCGGGCCTCGGCTCCCGCGTCGCAGGGAGGCACGAGAGCCCGAAGATGGGCCCTTCGACCGCCCCCAGTGTGAACAAGGGGGCACAGGAGCCCGCTGAGCCTGCGGCATGCCGTCCTCATGCGGCCGGCGCTCGCGCTGCGGCTTGACCTGTCGCCCCGGCTCCCCAAGAATCGCGTCGTATGTTCCGCACCCGCACACATCGCTCGCCGCTCGTTTGTGGCGCCGTGGTCACGTTGATGACCGCCAGCCTCGGCGCCTATGCCGACGCCGAAGACCAGCGCGCCGACGCGACGCCATCGGAGGTCGCAGGACAGGTCCGCGCGCTCGAGGCCGCGGTTGAAATCGATCAAGACCGACTCCTGCTGCTCGTGTCGACACCCCGCGCGAAGAGCGCGCCCCCCTTGCACGAAGAACCCGAACTCAAGGAGATCGCTCGGCGGCTGCCCGCGCTCCAAGCCAAACTCACGCGCTGGGCCGACGTCGAGCCCCCACAGCGAGGAGGCCAAGCGGCCCATCGCGCGCAGCAGCCCCCGAGCGACGCGGCGGCAAAGGCCCAGCCGTGACCGAGGCCCAGCCTGGATCGGTCGTCGCCCTGGCGGGCGGTGTGGGAGCGGCTCGCTTTCTGAATGGCCTCACCGCGGCCGTCCCCCCCGAGCGCGTAACCGCCATCGTGAACACCGGCGATGACCGCGCCTTCTACGGGGTCCAGGTCGCGCCAGACCTCGACATCGTGACCTACACGCTCGCCGGCCTGATCGATCGTGAGCGGGGCTTCGGTCTCGCGGGCGACGGCTTCACACTCGTCGACCGCCTCGCCGAGCTCGGGCACGAGACCTGGTTTCGCCTCGGCGACCACGACTACGCCCACTGCCTGCACCGGACGCTCTTGCGGGAACAAGGGCAATCTCTCGCCGAAGTCACCGATGGGCTGCGGCGGACACTCGGCGTGCCCACGCGCATCCTTCCCATGTCGGAAGCGCCGTGTCCGACCATCGTCGAGCTGGGCTCGGGGGTCCGCATACACTTCGAGGAGTATCTGGTCCGCGACCGCGCGCCGAGAGACGTCGCGGGCGTAGACCTCTCCGCGGCCGCTGCCGCGGCCCCTGCGGCGGGTGTGATCGAAGCAATCGCCACCGCAGACCTGATCGCCGTCTGCCCAAGCAATCCGGTGGTCTCAATCGGCCCCGTGCTGTCGGTCGTTGGGGTGCGTGACGCCATCCTCGCGTCTCGCGCCCCGGTGGTCGCCGTGTCACCCATCGTCGGCGGAGCGCCGATCAAGGGACCCGCCGACCCGCTGATGCGCGGGATCGGGCTCGAGGTGTCCGCGCTCGGCGTCGCGCGGCACTACCGCGAGTGGATCGACGGCATCGTCATCGACGACCGAGACGCGGAGCTCGCGGCGCCGATCCGCGAGCTCGGGCTCGCCGTCGCCGTCACCGACACCATCATGACCGACCGCGACCGGAGCGCCGCGCTCGCGCGCAGCGTCCTCGCGCTCGCGGGGGGGCTGCGATGATCCACGCGCTGGTCCCGGTCAAGAACCTCGCCGCTGGGAAGTCGCGCCTGCTCCCGGAGCTCGACGACGCGCAACGTCAGGCGATGGCCCTCGCGATGCTGCGCGACGTCCTGGAGGCGCTGCTCGCCGCCCAGCGAGTGAGCCGCGTCGCGGTCGTCACCCCCGACGAGACGGTCGCCCGCGCGGCGCGAGAGGCCGGAGCCGAGGCGATCCTCCATCTCGTCCCGGGACTCAACGGGTCACTCGAAGCCGGTGCCGCCGCCCTGGCCCCGAAACCCGACGATGGGCTGCTCATCGTGCTCGGCGACGTGGCCGGGGCGCTCCCCGAGGAGCTCGACGTGCTGTGCTGCGCGCTCGATTCCTGCAGCGGACCCGCGATCGCCCTCGCTCCGGCGACGGACGGGGGCACCGCCGCGCTGTTGCGAACCCCCGCGGACGCGATCGCCCCCCATTTCGGCGCGGACAGCGCCAAGCGGCACCGCGAGGCGGCCGACCAGGCCGGCGTGGCGTACGCGGAGATCCCCCTGCCCTCGCTGTCGATCGACCTCGACATCGCCGCGGACATCGAGCCTTTCTTGGCCAGCGACAACAGGGGCCACCACACCCGCGCGCTGCTCGCCGATCTTCATTGGAGCCACAAACCGTGATCAAGCTGCACCCGCTCCCCGGGCTGCCGGAGGTCGCGCCCGGAGACGACCTGGCAGAACTCCTCCACTCGGCGGCCGTCGACGCTGAGGTCCCGCTCGACCGGGGCGCTCTGGTTGTCTGCCAGAAGGTCGTCTCCAAGGCGGAAGGGCGACTCACCGCCCTCGCCGACGTCACCCCTCGCCCGCTCGCCGTCGAGATCGCGGAAGAGTTCGAAAAGGACCCTCGGCACGTCGAGGTCGTGCTGAGCGAGACCAGGCGTGTCGTAAGACGGGCTCACGGCGTGCTGATCTGCGAAACCCGGCACGGCTTCGTTTGCGCCAACGCCGGGGTCGACCTGTCGAACGCGCCCGGCCCGGACGTCGCGGTGCTCCTGCCGGAAGACCCGGACGCCTCTGCGCGCGGGCTGCGCGAGGCGCTGCGTGCCCGCGGCGCAGGCGACATCGCCGTCGTCGTGAGCGACACCTTCGGTCGACCGTGGCGCGAAGGGCTCGTCGATGTCGCGATCGGCTCTGCTGGCGTGGCGCCGCTCGATGACGTGCGCGGACAGTCCGACCTCTCGGGCCGCGAACTCGTGGTGACCACGATGGCCACGCCGGACCAGTTCGCCGCGGCAGCGGGGCTCCTCATGCTGAAGGACTCCGGTGTCGCCGCGGTCTGGATCTCGGGCATCACACCCGAAGGCGACGGTCAGCTCGCCGACCTCGTCCGCGACCCCGCGAACGATCTGTTTCGGTAACCCCGACCCGTAGATCAGCGCGCGGGCCCGTCCTCGATCCGCGTCCGGATGGCGCGCCAGAGCGCGTCGATCCCGTCGCCCGTCTCCGCTGACGTGGGCACGACCCAGCCCGGCGCGATCGGGAGCTGCGCCTTCAACTCACGCAGTCGCTTCGCGCGACGCATCGGCTTGAGCTTGTCAGTCTTGGTGATCGCGACCAGCGAGGGGACCGTCTGCTCATCGAGCCAATCGAGCAGCAACGACTCGTCCTGGCTGACGTCGCGCCGCAGGTCTTGCAACAGGACCGCCGCGCGAAGCGACTCACGGCGGGCCAGATAGTCCTCGATCATCGGCTGCCAGCTGTTTCGCTCGCTCCGCGCGACCTTGGCGTACCCGTAACCTGGCAGATCCACCAGTCGCACCTGAAAGCTCCCGAGGTCCACCTCGTAGACGTGGATCAGCCGCGTCTTGCCAGGCGTGCTGCTAGTCCTCGCGAGCTGCTTCCGGCGCACTAGCTTGTTGAGCAGGCTCGACTTGCCGACGTTGCTCCGCCCGAGCAACGCGACCTCGTGCCACTCGGGGTCCGGCGGCGGCAACTGCGAAGCACGCGCCGCCGTGGCGACGATCTCTGCGCGGCGGATACGTGTCTTCATGCCCCCTCCCCTCCAGAAAGCGGTGCGCGGCCGAGCTCACCGAGCACCCGCTCCAGCCGCGCCAGCGCCTCGTCAATCACCTCATCGGCCACGGCGTAACAGAACCGGAGGAAGCCCTCCGCAGCCTGACCAAAGTCGACGCCCGGGGTCACGCCCACGTGGGCGCGCTCGAGCAGCGTAAACGCGAGCGCTCGAGAGTCCCGCCCGAGCGCTCCGAGCGGGCGCGCATCAGCCAACACGTAGAACGCGCCCTCTGGCGCCTGCGCGAGCCCGAAGCCGAGCCTCCGCAGCCCGGCGACCAACCGATCCCGACGGACGGCATAGGTCTCGCGCATTCCCACGACCGCTTCGGCGCCGTGCTCGAGCGCGGCGATCCCTGCGAGTTGGACGAACGAGCTGGCCGAGATGAACAGACTCTGTTGCAACACCTGGAGCGGCCGCGCGGCCCACTCCGGCGCCACCACCCACCCCAGCCGAAAGCCGGTCATGGCGTAGCGCTTCGAAAAGCCGTCCAACACGAAGGCCTCATCGCTGTGCTCGAGCATGGAGCTCAGCCTCGCGCCGTCGTACACCAGTCCGTCGTAGATCTCATCCGAGACCAGCGTCGGGCCGAGAGCGGCGAGCGCCGCCAGGGTCTCGCGCGTCTGGATCGCACCCGTCGGGTTCGCGGGTGAGCAGACCACGATCGCCCGCGTGCGGGCCGTCATCGCCGCCTGCACCCGGGGCGGGTCCAGCCGGTAGCCCGCCTCAGGATCCGTCCGGACGAGCACGGGCACTCCCCCCGCCAGCCGGATGAAGTTCGGGACGCACGGGTAGTGAGGACTGCCCAGGATGACCTCATCCCCCGGATCGAGGAGCGTCTGGAAGGTCAGCAGCATCGCGGGCGAGGTACCCATGGTCACCAGGATCCGGTCGGGATCCGGTGCCACACCAAACCGGTCTCCGAGATTCCGCGAGATCGCCTCGCGCAGCGGCAACAACCCGCGGCTGTCGGTGTAGTGGGTCTCGCCGTCCCGCAACGCCCGCTGGCAAGCATCGATCACGGGCTGAGGGGCTGGAAAATCCGGCTCTCCGACCTCCAGATGCAGCACCGACGCACCCTCGCGCTCCAGCGCCAGCGCCCGCTCGAGCACCTCCATGGCCAGGAACGGCTCGACATCCTGTAACCGGCGCGCGCCGGGAAACGGCATGCGTTCGAAGTAGCTACGTCGTGAACGAGTGTCAACTACAGCGCCACCAGACGGGCCCGGAACCGAGAGGTCGGGAAGTTGTCACTTTTCCCCTATCCTGTGCCGTGCGCTTGCGAACCGCGCCGTGCCTTCACACCTTCAAGGGGCGCGCGAACGGAGGGACGAACGACCCCGATGTCCAAAGGTTTTCAGATCGCCATCGGCGCGCTCCTGTGTGCCGGGCTCCTCGGTTGGTACGGCTTGTCGAACCTCGATTCGGATGCGACCTATCGCTACTTCGACACCCTCGAAGAGTTCATCGCCTCGGGGCCCGAAAAGCGGGTGGGCGAGGCCATGCGGATCAAGGGCTACGTGGCCGACGGATCCATCGACCGGCGTGTGGACGACCGCGAGGTCCGTTTCCGGATCCAGAACGACCCGACCCACGCAGGTGGGCCGCCCGGGCCGACCTTCGTCGTCCACTACCTGAGCCTCGAGACGCCCGACCTGTTCCAGGACGGCGCAGAGGTCGTCGTCGAGGGACACGTGGCGAGCCAATCCTCCGGGGAGGTCTTCCTGGCCGACAACGTGCTCGCGAAGTGCCCTTCGAAGTTCCAGGCGATGGCGGAAGAAACGACGCCGGCGTCCGGAACCGAACTCTAGAAACTACCCTCACACCGCGCCCTTTCAGATCGATGTGCGATAGGAGCCCAACACCGTGGGGACAATCGGTAACTACAGCCTGCAGCTCGCGCTGCTCTTTGCCTGCATCGGAGTGGGAGTCGGGATCTACGCCGGTGTCACACGCCGTGAAGACTGGACAAGGGTCGCAGAGCGGTCCGTTGGTGTCGTGTTCGGTTTTACGTCACTCGCCATGGTCGCGCTCTTCTACGCCCTGGCGACCAACGACTTCACCAACGAGTACGTCGCGGCACACTCTGCCCGAAGTATGGAGCTCTACTATCGGCTCTCCGCGCTCTGGGGCGGCCAGGCAGGCTCCCTGCTGCTCTGGGTCTGGATGCTCACGGCCTACGCGTCGGGCGCGCTCTTCGTGAACCGACATCAGCACCGCGCGCTGGCGCCCTGGGTGTCCGCCGTCCTGCTGGGCAACGCCGTGTTCTTCTTGTCGCTGTTGACCTTCTCTACCAACCCATTCGCCACCGTCGAGACGGTCCACGTCGTCTCGGACGGAAACGGGATGAACCCGCTTCTCCAACACCCGGTGATGATGATTCACCCGCTGATGCTCTACACAGGCTTCGTCGGGTTCGCGATTCCTTTCGCCTATGCCTTCGCGGCGCTCATCACCGGGCGCCTCGACACGACATGGTTCCGGGTCACGCGGCGCTGGTCGCTGTTTGCATGGGCCTTCCTTGGTGTCGGCTTGATGCTGGGCGGACGCTGGGCCTACGAGGTCCTCGGGTGGGGCGGCTACTGGGCCTGGGACCCCGTCGAGAACGCTGCGCTGATGCCCTGGCTCGTCGCGACCGCGTACCTGCACTCGGTGATGATCCAGGAAAAGCGCGACATGTTGAAGATCTGGAACCTCGTCCTGATCGGCCTCACGTACTCGCTGTGCCTCTTTGGCACGTTCCTCACTCGCAGCGGGATCGTGCAGTCTGTACACGCGTTCACCAACGCCGGGTGGTTCACGCCCGTCTTCCTGACCTATACGCTCATCATGGCGGCCGGCTTCTTCATCGCCCTCGCCTACCGAAGCCGCTCCCTGCGCAGCGCCAACCGGCTTGAGTCGGTCGTCTCGCGCGAAGCGAGCTTCGTCGTCAACAACTGGCTGTTCATGGCGCTCCTCGTCATGGTGTTCTGGTTCACGATGTACCCCGTGTTCACCGAGTTGACGATCGGCGAGCAACGCAGCTGGGGACCGGTCTGGTACAACCTGTTCGCTTCGTTCATTGGTCTCGGCCTGCTCTTCTTGACGGGCTTCGGACCGCTAATCGCGTGGCGCCGGGCGACGGGGTCTAGCTTGCGACGACAGTTCCTCGTCCCCGGCAGCGTAGGCATCGCGACCGCCGTCGTACTCGGCCTGTGGATCCAGCGAGAGCCAATGGCGATCGCCTACTGGGCGATGTCCGCGTTCGTCACCGCGGCGATCTTCCAGGAATACGGCCGCGCGATCTCCGCGCGGATGCGGCGAGGAGAGTCGGCCTTCCAGGCGACGATCAGCCTGCTGCAGCGGAACCAACGCCGCTATGGCGGCTACATCGTCCACCTCGGGATGGTCCTCTGCCTGGTCGGCATCGCCGGAGCGGCCTTCAACAAGGAGTCACTCGCCAACGTTAGGCCGGGGGACTCCGCCGCGCTCGATGAGTACCGGTTCGAATACTTGACGGCCGACCCGATCCCAGAGCAGCACTATGGCGGCGCCCGAGCGCGTGTCGCGCTCTATCGCGATGACGAGCCCCTCGCGGTCCTCGCGCCCGAAAAGCGCATGTACTGGCTCGAGCAGCAGCCGAACTCGATCCCAGCCATCTACTCCACGCTGCGCGAGGACATCTACATCATCCTCACCGCGATCGAACCCGACGGCTCGGCGACGTTGAAGGTCTACCGAAACCCGCTCGTAAACTGGCTCTGGGCAGGACTCGTGCTCTTTTCGCTGGGATGCGTCGCTGTCCTCTGGCCCACCCCGCAGCGGAATCAGGCGGCCTAGTGATCGTGCTGCGCCCCGCGACCGTCCTCTTTTCACTCGTCCTCTGCCTCGGGCTGGCTCGGCCCACGAGCGCGCAGACCCCGCCTCCCTTGCCCGAAGGCCCTGGGACCGTCCGCGGCCAGATCCTTCACCCCCGGGGCTCTGGGAGCGCCGCGGGCGTCCCCGTCGTGCTCTACGGGCTGTCTTCGCGAGGCGAACCGGGCATCGCGAGCACCCAAACGGACGCACAGGGTCAGTTCGTGTTCGAAGGCGTCTCGAACGAGGCCGAGATGGCCTACCTCGTCGCGGCGCGGTATCGGGACATCCCTTTCTTTGGTCCTCGGATCCAGTTCGAGCCGGGAAGCACGGCGACGCGCGTCGAGATCGAAGTCCGCGACACGACCACGGACGCCACACGCCTCAGCGGTCGCGAGGTGCTCGTTCAGTTCGAGTGGGCCGGTGGGCGCCTCGCCGTGCAAGAGATCCACCGGGTCACGACAGAGGGGGCCGAGGTCCTCTTCGTCGAAGCGGCATCACGCGCCGACACCCCCCCTGCCTTCGCACTGCAGCTCCCTCCCGGCGCGGAAGACTTCGTGGCCGCGTCCCCAGGCATGGCGGAACAGGTCGAGGAACAAGACGGCACGATCCGCTTCTGGGGACCGCTCTACCCCGGCGACCAGGAGCTGCGGTTCCAGTACACCGTCCCCCTCTCGGGCGAGAAAGCCTCGTTGACCCTGATCCCCCCGCTCAGCGTCGACAAGCTCGCACTCATGACCATCGAGGGGGGCCCCAAGGTTCGGGTCATCGAGCCGAGCCCCTCCGACGCGGAACCGGACCTGCTGACGATCGAGCAGCAGCGCTTCCTCGTCCAGACGATCGAGCCCGTCGAAGCCGGCAGCGCGGTGTCCATCTCGATCCTCCAGCCCCCCTCGAGCACGGACGCAGACCGGATTGGGATCCAGGGGGCAGAAGCCTGGATCGAGTACGACGACGCGCGGGTCGTCACGAATCTCCAGATTCGCTTCGACGTGCTCGGGAACAAACGGGTCGTCAGCGCCGAAGGGGAGCCGCTGCTACGCATCCCCTTGCCTGAAGAGACGCGCAACGTCGACCTCTCGCCCGAGGCGCTCGTCCTCGGAGCCGTCGAGTCCGACGGCGCCGTCGTGTTCCACGGGCCCTTCCCGCCGGGCGACGTGCGCGCCTCGGTCCGGTTCCAACTCGAGGCCGGCGCAGAAGGGCGCGAGTTCAGCCTCCGCTTCCCACGCGAGGTCCCGACCCTCAACGTTCTCGTCGCGGACACCGGCATCGCGATCGATAGCGACCGCTTACACCAGCGACGCCCCTTCCGCGAAGGCACGCGCATCTATTTGCACCGCGAGGCCTTTCACGTCGAGCCGAACGAGGCCGTTCGGGTCGCGCTGAAGCCACTCTCCGAGAAACGACTCGGGCGCTCGCCTGCCCTCGTCGTCACGTTCCTCGCGATCGCCGCCGCTGCCGCGCTGCTCGCGCAACCCCTGCTGCGCGCACGCAGCGCGACACCCGACGCCGGCCCGAGCCCCATCTCGATGCAGCGCGAAGCCCTCATCCAAGACATTCGAGACATCGACCACGACTTCGAGACGGGCAAACTCAACGCAGAAGACCACCAGACCATGCGGACAGCGCTGCGTGCTCGTGCCGTCGAGTTGCTGCGGGAAGAGCGCGCGGAACCCTTGCCGGCGGCAGAACGCGCGGAACCCTCCTTGGCAAACAGCGAAGAAGAAACGGCCCCGCGCTTCTGCACGGAGTGCGGCGGGCAGCTCCGCCCGGAATGGAAGTTCTGCGCGCACTGCGGCGCGGCCCAGCCCTCGAGCACATGACATTCGCGCTGCGTGCCCTCGAGCTACACAAGCGCTTCGGCGCGGTCATCGCGCTCGACCATGTCGACGTCGAGCTCGCGCCCGGTCGGTGCCTCGCCGTGCTCGGCGCGAACGGCGCCGGTAAATCCACGCTACTCCGGCTGCTCGCAGGGTTGATGCGGCCGACCTCCGGAGAGCTCGAGGTGGCCGGGCACGACCAGGAGCAGCTCCGCCGCGGGGAAGCGCGCGCCCTCGTCGGCTACGTCGGCCACGCCACCCTGCTCTATTCCGAGCTGACAGCACACGAAAATCTCGTCTTCACCGGTCGCCTTCACGGCGTCTCTGACCCCGCACAGCGCGCGGACATGCTCCTCGAGAGCCAGGCGCTCACCCACGTAGCGCACCGACGCGCGGGGACCTTCTCCCGCGGTATGAGCCAGCGGCTCGCGATCGCCCGAGCTCTCGTCCATCAACCTCGCCTGCTCCTGTTCGATGAACCCTTTACGGGTCTCGACCGCAGCGCGGCCGACCACCTCGGCGACCAGCTCGCGACGTTGCGCGGGGACGACCGCAGCTGCGTACTCGTCACCCACGAGCTGCACCAGGCCAGTCGCCTCGCCCAAGAAGCCATCATCCTCGCGCGCGGACGAGTCGTCCACCGCGCAGAGGGCGACGCTCTCGAGCGAACTGCGCTCGAGAGCGCCTACGCGGACGCTGCGGCGGCTTCGGCGTGAGGGTGATCCTCGCGATCCTCTGGAAGGACCTCCTGACCGAGTGGCGCGCCCGCGACCGCCTATTTGCCATGCTCGTCTTCGCGCTCCTCGTCGTGGTGACCTTCCACTTCGCGCTCCCAGACGGAACCGCGGGCGACGCCATCGAACGCAACGCGGCGGGCCTTCTCTGGGTGGCCTATATCTTCTCGGCGCTACTGGGGCTGAACCGCTCCTTCGCGCAGGAGCTGGACAACGATGCCCTGGCCGGCCTGGCTCTCGCCCCCGTCGACCGCGGCAGCGTCTTCGCGGGCAAGGCGCTCGCCAACCTCATCCTGACGGGGAGCGTGCAGGCCCTCGTCGCGTTCGCCTTCGCGCTCGTGTTTGGCCTCGACTGGCTCAGCGTGCTGCCCGGCCTCGTCGGGATCATCGGACTCGGGAGCCTCGGCATCTGCAGCGTGGGGACCCTCTTCTCGGCGATGGCCGTCCGCACTCGCTTTCGGGAGGTCCTGCTCCCCGTGCTCCTCCTCCCGGCGCTGTTTCCGGTGCTCGCAGGAGCGGTGCGAGGCACCTCGGAAGTGCTCGACGGCGGCGGGATCCCGTGGGACGCGTTTCAGCTGCTGGTCGTCGTTGACGGGGTCTACTGGGTCAGCTCGTTCCTCGTCTTCGAGTACGTGCTCGATGAGTAGCCCAGCCCCCGCGACCAAAATCCCCGAGGGGCAAACACTTGACGGGTAACTCGCAACTTCCCGCGCAGGCAGCCAAAATAAAAAGCCAGTTGACAAATGGCAGCCTGTCACCCTATACCTGCCTACGCTTCGGTTCAGAATTGCGTCTCTGACCCTACCATGCGGAGAGTTGGCTCCATTTCAGCAGGGATTGCCCTACAGGGCACCCACGAGATGGGTCTTTTCCTCCGCAAAAAAATGCGGAGGCGTCCTTCCAGTACTGAAGCAGTGGTCGACCAACCGCCCCGAAGCGCGCCAGCCAGGCTGCTGGCGCATGGAGCAAACAGGCACCTTCGACGCAACAACTCATATAACGGTGCGGCGTCCCTAGGACTCGCCGTTCCCGTCCCGCCGCGTGGCACGCGGCTTGCTCTGGACTCCCCCCAACCGGCCCAACCCGGACCTGGAGCATTAACGCACCGGGCCAGAGGGCAAAGCAACGGGATGGCCAGCATGAAACGCGGCGTAGGCTATTGCGAGAATACCGACTGTGAGGACTACGCGAAGGGCGTGTTCCTCCTGAACCACGGGGACACGTTCTACTGCCCTCGTTGTCGACAGCTCGGCAAGGTGGAGAAGGAGCGCGGTTTCTACACCGGCAACTCCGACATCTTCAAGGAGGTACGGGTCGAGTACAACTTCGACCCCATCAACGGCGTCTATCGCGAAATCGCGATCGTGCGTGATGAGAGTCTTTGGGGCCGGAACAACGTCTATACGTTGCAGTCACCGCTCATCAAGACCGAGAAACGGGCACTCAAGGTCGCCGAGGCGATCTTGGCGAACCTGAACCGGTATCGCGGCCTGCTCAACGGGGATGACATCCCGCGCACCACCGAGATCATCCTCTCCTTCGACGACACATTCGACGAGTTCTCCGCGAAGCTGAGCCAGCTGAGCAAGGAGTGGGAGGCGAGCGGACTCCGCGAGCAACGTCGCTAGGAATCAACGCATCGAAGAGGTTTCATCCGTCGCAGAAACCTCCTTCCTGAAACGGCCCCGCGCAGCTCTCGCCCGGGGCCGTTTTCTATGGTGCCTGGGGCGCGCTCAATCGCCGGACCTCTCGCGAAGCCGCGTCCGCAGGTCGATCCGCATCCCGGCCCAGATCGCGCCGAGGCCGTTGTGCTCCGTACGTTCGACGGGGTCTCGCTGCGCGGACAGCGCTTGCGAAATCGGCTCCCGGTACCAGGGGAACAGTGTCTCGGGGAGGTCGCCGAGCGAGTACCACTGGGCCTCCAACGTCTCGTCGCCGAGCGGGCCGCGTGCACCAATCCCGTCGGAGGTCTCACAGACGTAGACCCGGGCCGTGTGCGGACGGTACCCGGTACGCGTCCAAGCCCCGACGAAGCGGCCCACGCGAGCATCGACCCCCAACTCCTCACGCAGCTCGCGGGCCAGTGCGAACTCGTCGGTCTCGCCAGCCTCACGCGTTCCGCCGGGCAGCTCCCAGCCGAGCAGGTCACCGCGCAACGCCAACAGGATGCCCCGCGAGTCGTCGAGGATGACGCCCTGAACCACCGTCAGGGGCTCACGCTCCCCAAGGGCCAGCCCCCACCGAGCGAGCCGGGCATAGCTCGCGAGCGCTCCACCGAGAGCTTTGGCGGCACGGATCACAAGCGCCGACTAGTCGATCAGCTTATTGAGGGCCGTCTCGATGATCCCACGCGCTCCCGCCTCCTTGAGCTGGGGCAAGAGGTCGCGCACGGCGCGCTCATCGACGACCGTCGTCACGTCGACCCAACTCTCATCGGCGAGCGTGGATATCGTCGGCGTGCCGAGCGCTGGCAGCAGCGCGAGGACGTCGTCCAAGCGCTCGCGCGGGACATTCATCCCGAGACATACGCGTGTCGCCGCAGCGATCGCCCCATTCAAGAGCATCAGCAGGCGGTCCATCTTGGCTCGCTTCCAGCCCTCGCCGCAGGCACCCCGGTTCGCGATGAAGCGCGGCGTGCTGACGAGGACGACTTCGAGGACTTCCAAGGCGTTCGCGCGCAAACTCGAGCCGGTCTCCGAGACATCGACGATCGCGTCGGCCAGCAACGGCGGCTTCACCTCGGTCGCCCCCCACGAGAACTCGACCCGCGCCTCGACTCCGCGCTCAGCCAGGAACCGCTCAGTCAAGCCGACCGCCTCGGCCGCGATACGCTTCCCCGCGAGGTCTTCGACCCGTTGAAACGGCGAGCCCTGCTTGACCGCGAGGACCCAACGCACCGGTCCATAGTTCGGCCACGGCGCCTCGAGGTTCGCCAGCTCCTCGACCTCGGCGCCCGTCTCGAGACACCAATCGAGGCCCGTGATGCCACAATCGATCACGCCCTGCTCGACGTACCGCGCCATCTCTTGCGGACGCATCAACACGCACTCCAGCTCCGGGTCGTCGATCTCCGGATAGTACGAGCGCGACGAGATCTTCAGCTCGTAGCCGGCCCGCGCGAAGAGCCTCTGCGTGGTGTCCTGCAGGCTGCCCTTGGGCAAGCCAATCCGCAGCACCGAGTCGGAATCGCCGCTCACTTCCCGTATACCTCTTTCGGGTCGAAGACCTGCGTCCCTACGTCTTCCACCAGACCACCCTCGAGCTTGCGGTAGAAACAACTTCGACGACCTGTATGACAGGCCGCGTCTCCACGCTGCTCGATCTTCATCAAGACGACGTCCGCGTCGCAGTCGATGAAAAGCTCCTTCACGACCTGCGTGTTGCCGCTCTCCTCGCCCTTGTGCCAAAGCTTCGAGCGAGAGCGGCTCCAGTAGACGGCCTCTCCGGTCTCGAGGGTTCGTTGAAACGACTCCTCGTTCATGAAGGCCACCATGAGGATCTCATTGGAGACGTGATCCTGGGCAATTGCCGTCACCAGGCCTCCGCCCTTCTGAAAATCGAGGAGTTCTGCGTAAGCATGGTCCATAGGGCTGCGCAGCCTACCGCTCGACCAACCCGGCCGCCAATCGCGCGCGGAGCGACTCGAGGGCAGCCCATTCCTCCCCAGGCCCATAGACGGTCTCCCCCGAGCGCTGATCGTCTCGAACCGGCTCTCTAACCAGAACACCCTCCCGGACCAACCACGCCAACGCGTTCTCGACCGTGGTGGGGTTCAATGCCTCGCCACGGACGGCCTCACCCAGGATCCGCGCGCGCTCGAAGCGCCCCTCGACCGCCTTCGGGAGCTCGCGAGCCACCACAGCTCCCCGGACCTCGAGCACCGCCTCACAGACCAGCGTATACAGCTCCAACAGCCCTCGCGTCTGCTCCGCCAGCGAGAGGAAGAACACCTCGGCAGACGGCTTCACCTGAAGGCGCCCGCCCGCGTCCTCATCCAGCCACCCTTCCCGGTTGAAGTGGGCCAACAACCGCGCGGCGTCTCCCCGCCGCTCGTGCGAGCGGGCAGCGAAGAACTCGCGCTCGAAGATCCACTGCCACCGAGGCAGCTCAGCCTCGAGCTCACTGCGCGAGCTGCCGGGAAGCAGCATCCGCGCCACGAAGCTCGCGGAAGCGAGGTAGTGGGAGGTCGCGTTGCGGTAGATGTCCAGAGCGCGCCGACGCGACTCCTCGAAGTACACGATCTCGCCTCGCGGGTCGTCCTCCACCCGGACCAGCGATGCGCTCACGAGAAAGGCCAGCGACTCAGCAAACTCCCCCTCGTCCGACTCGAGCGCAGACGTGCACCGTACGTCTTGCGCGTGCAAGAGATCGAGGGTCCATTGCATATGCTGCACGAACTGTTCCCGCCGCATCCCGCGATGCGGACTCCCTAGCAATACGCTCGCCGCAACAGATGTCGAGTTCGCGACCGCCGACCAGTTGATCCGCTCGATGATCCGGTAACCGAAGGTCTCAACGAAGCGGCGCTTCTCCTCCTCGACCGCCTCGTTGCTGGGGCCCTGAAAGGTCCGGATCCCATCGCCCATCGCCGCCGCGAGCGAGAGTGGCTCGTCGAAGTGGATGTGAACGCTGCCGAAGCGGCTCCGCAGGAAGCGGCGCGCGCGCACGAGACCGAGGACGCTCTCCTCCTTCTTCTCACCGCCCTGAAGCTCGTCGACCATCGAGCTCTCCTCGACCAGTCGCTCGTACGTGATCCCTATCGGGACGAACAACAAGTCCCGACGATGGCTCTGCAGGAAGGCCTCCACATCCCAGGAGAGGATCCCAAAGCGCGGCGCCAGGCTCTTTCCCGTGCGCGACCGGGCTCCCTCGATGAAGAACTCCTGGGTGTACCCCTCGCGCACGAGGTACGAGACGTATGCGCGAAATACCTCCTTGTAGAGCGGGTCGTCCAAGCGCTTCCGCATGAAGAACGCGCCTGCACGACGGAACAAGAAGCCGAACGGCCCAAAGGCCATATTATCGCGCGCCACGATATGCGGCGGCACCAGGAAATTCTGATAGAACAACCAGGAGAGGATCAGAAAATCGAAATAGGAGCGGTGGTTCGGGACGAGCACCAGAGGGTGCTCCCGCGCTCTCGCCGCCACGATCTCGAGCCCCGAAGTCTCGATCGACGAGAAGATGCGACGAAAGACCCACCCAACGATCGCGCCGATCACGGCCAGAAAGGTCGAATTCATGTTCGCCGCGACCTCGCGAAAGAGCCGCTCTGCCTCGAGCTCTGCCCGATCGAACGACCCTCCCCGCTCCGTCGCACGAACTTCGATCGCCTGCCGTACGCCGCGGTCCGCCAGCACCTCCTGCAAGACCCGCATCGTCGGTCTCAGCGCGGGCCCCTCCACGACTTTCTCCTCGGACGAGAGGTGAATCATGATCGAGCGGCGAACCTTCCGCGCGATCTGTGTGAGCGAATCACTCGAACGCTCTCGTCGAAAGCTGAGCAGGTCAATGGCCGCACCGGTCTTGACCGAAAGGTCGCGATAGGTGGCCAGAAACGACGTGACCTTCGCCAGATCCGAGGGGCGAGTCGACGCGCCGTACGAGAGGTTGAGAAAGCGACTCGAGCTTCGCGGCCCCTTGCGCCAGAACAAGGCCAGGGGCACGAAGAAGACCGGGCGACCGGACTCCGCGCTCTCGCGAACCGCCACCTCGATCAGGTCTAGCTCCTGGGTGCTCGTGGCCCCCCGACCGCCGGAGACCATATTGCGCAGCCGCTCCGTCCGAAGGAACAGGAAGAGCGAATCCCCCGAGCGCACAAGCTGTTGCACCCGACCGCGACGATTGCGGTGGCGCTCCCGCTGCGAAAGCCCTCTCCGACGCGAGAAGCTCGCGCGGATCGCCGCCAAAACCGGCCAGTAATAGTAGAAGTGTATTCCGTTGGCGAAGCGCGAGAGGCGCAGCCCATGACGGTTGAAGAGCGCGTTGAACAGGAAGTAGTCCAGCCGGCTCGCATAGCGCATGACATACACGACCGAGCCGCGCTTCTCGAGCTGGCGCAGGTCGTCGACGGTCGCCCCGTCGAGCCCCAGGTGCGCAAAGAAACGCTTCGCGAACCACCGGAAGGCAAAATTGAAACGTGGGGCCATCGCCGACATGCTGTCGGCAGTGGTCTCGAATTCGGGGCTCCCCGGATCGGCTCGACCCTCCAGGGAGGAGACGCCCGCCGGCTGCTCACTCGGATCAGACATCGCGCACTAAGGGTACCCAAGCCCGCCGCGGGCTGCCCCGCCACCCTATTCAGGCAGCAGGATATCTCCCGGGTTCATCGCCCCAGCGATCTCCTGGGCGGTCCACAATCCACCGTCTTCCTTCTTGGTGACCCCAGCCCCCGTGACCATCCGCATTTCTGCGATCCGGCCGCCTCCCGCGAAGAACGTCGTGCCGGTGTGGTCCTTCGACAAGTCGCTCGCGAGATAGACCATCAGCGGCGACACGAGCTTGGGGTCGAGGCCCGACTCCATATCGTCGCCCATCAGATCTTCTGTCAGGCGGGTGTAGGCCACCGGCGCGAGGATGTACACGCGCACGTCGTACTTCTTCCCCTCAATCGCGAGACAACGCGAGAAACCGGCGATCCCTGCCTTTGCAGCTCCGTAGTTGCACTGGCCGAAGTTTCCGTTCAACCCCGATGTCGAAGATGTGTTGACGATCACACCGCCCCCACCTCGCTCGACCATGTGATCGTAGATCGCGTGCGTGACGCAGTAGGTTCCCTTCAAGTGGACCGCGACCACAGGATCCCAGAGCTCCTCGGTGGTCTTGCGGAACGACTTGTCGCGGAGGATCCCGGCGTTGTTGATCAAGACATCGACCTTGTCGAACGCGTCGACAGCGGTCTTCAAGATGTTCTGACCACCTTCGGGCGTCACGACGTTGTCATAGTTCGCGATGGCCTCTCCGCCGCTCGCCTTGACCTCTTCCACGACCTGGTCGGCCATCGCGTTTCCGCCGCCCGACCCGTCCCGCGCCCCACCCAGGTCGTTGACCACGACCGCAGCGCCCTCAGCGGCGAGCGCCAGTACGTGTTCCCGTCCCAGCCCGCCGCCTGCACCGGTGACGACCGCTACCTTTCCATCGAGCAAACCCATCGCGTGTCCTCCTGACTGAAACGATTCCGAACCGGCCAGAGGCTAGCCCGGTCGGGCGCAGGCGTCTCCGCGCGCCTCATGCAAACAAGACTGTGCGCAACTCGTCGAACGCCTCGAACCCGAGACGTCGATACAAGCGAACCGCAGCGTCGTTTCCATCGACGACGGCGAGTTGGACGTGATCCGCTCCCCGCGACCCCGCCTCCTCGACGATCGCGGCCATCCCCGCCAGCGCGACGCCGCGGCGACGGTGATCCGGCCAGGTGTAGACGCCCTGAACGAGCCACCCGTCCGGGCGTCGGACGTCTACGTAGCCAACGAACACCACGCGGCCCTCGCGCTCGACGACCCGCGCGCGAGGGAGACGGCCTTGCACCCAGCGCCGAAACCCGACCGGATCCCCCAGCGAAGGGTCCGGGCGGCCCTCCTCCCGCAAGCTCGCGCGCGCGGCGTCGACCAGGACGTCCAAGTCTCTCGGGACCGCAGGACGGGCCGTCAGGTCCCCAACCCGCGAGAACGACGGCAGCTCAGCGGGACGCAACCAGAGGGAGTGTTCGATCCGATCGATCACCGCGCGCTTCCCCGCCCCGGCGAGGCGACGCCAGAGCCGGTCGACCACCACGCGTGGGCTCTTCACCAGCCCTGTCTCGATCGCCGCGAAGTAGGGCAGTAGCGGGTCGAGCACGGCGTCATCCATCCCGGCCTCGAGGACGAGGCTCGGGCGGAGTGAGGCGATCCCCCGCAGTTCGTTGCCCGCGAAGGTCCCGAGGATCTGTGCCAGTGCGATCGGGTCCCCGACCTCTCGCTCCGACGGGTCGACGAGATCGAGGAGCAACAGGTTCTGCCGCGCCGAACGTGCGAGACGATCTACCGCGGTGGCGAGCCCAATGCCCGTCAACAGCTGTGCACGCATGGGTTCATTGGGGGGAACGGGAGAGTCGACAACCATGGGGTCGATGCCGCTCAGACGTCGAGCACGACCAGGATCTCGCCTTCCTCGACCGCTTGGCCTTCCTCGACCCGGATCTCGGCGACCGTGCCAGCCGCTGGGGCCTCCACGGGAATCTCCATCTTCATCGATTCGATGATGAGCAGGACGTCTTCGTCCTCGACTCGGGCACCGACCTCCGTCTCGATCTTCCAGACGTTTCCGGTGATCTGTGCTTCGACCTCGATCGACATCCCCAATCCCTCTCTTGCGGCCGCTGACTGGGGCCGCGGCGCAATCATGCCCCTCAGCCGAGCCGGGTTCAAGCGCTTCGACGGACTTCGCGCCCCACGAGGCCCCGGCCCCCGCGCTCCGGCGCTCCCCGGTGACGGATCGAGACCAATTCGGGCTAGACTCACGACTCCGGAGGAACTGTGCTCGAAACCGTCACCCAGGGCTTCAAGTCCGCCACTGAGCGGCTCCGCGGCGTTCGCTCGCTCGACGATGAAAACATCGCCGAGGCACTACGCGAGGTCCGTGCGTCGCTGCTCGAAGCCGACGTCGACTTCCAGGTGGTCAAGGACTTCCTGGCTCGCGTCAAGGAACGCGCGCTCGGCGAGAAGGTCGAAACGCGATCGAAGGACGCCCAGGGGCGCGCGGTCAAGGTAACCCCGGGCCAGCACTTCATCGCGATCTGCGAGCAAGAGCTGACCGAGTTGATGGGGCCGGTCGACCGTCGCCTCGCCCACGCGCGCGGCGCGACCTCGATCATGCTCGTCGGCCTGCAGGGCGTCGGCAAGACGACCGTCGCCGCCAAGCTCGCGCGCCGGCTACAGAGCCAGGGCAAACGGCCTCTGCTGGTCGCGGCCGACATCTATCGCCCTGCAGCCATCGATCAGCTCGAGACCTTGGGCGCGTCGATCGAAGTGCCGGTTCACCGCGGCGGCGCGGACGAGCTGCCGCCCGAGATCTGCCGCGCCGGCGCCCAGCGGGCCAAACGCGAGGGGTTCGACGCGGTCATCTATGACACCGCTGGCCGCCTCGCGATCGACGAAGACCTGATGTCGGAGCTCGAGTCGATCGTCTCCCAGGTGGAACCCGCCAACATCCTGCTCGTGTGCGACGCGCTCATGGGACGCGACGCGGTCAACGTGGCGGACGGGTTCAAGCAACACCTCGCACTCGACGGCATCGTGATGACAAAGCTCGACGGTGACGCGCGCGGCGGCGCCGCCCTCGCCGTCAAAGCGGTCACCGGGGTCCCGATCAAGTTCCTCGGCACCGGTGAGTCCGTCGACCGACTCGAAGAGTTCCGACCGGAGGGTCTTGCCTCCCGCATCCTCGGCATGGGCGACATCGTCGGGCTGGTCCAGGACTTCGAGGCCGTCGTCGACGAGAAGCAGGCCGAGGAGGACGCCGAGCGGATCCTGCAGGGACAGTTCACGCTCGATGACCTCCTGACACAGCTCAAGACCATCCAGAAGCTCGGACCGATTCGCGAGGTCTTCGCGAAGATGCCGATGTTCAACCAGATGGCGGACCAGGTCGAAGAGGGCCAGCTGCGCGTCGTCGAGTCGATGATCCAGTCGATGACACGCCATGAGCGGAAGGACCCCGACCGCATCGACAAGAGCCGGATCGCGCGAATCGCCCGCGGGAGCGGCCGGAAGCAGAAGGAAGTCAGCGACCTCGTCAAGCGCTTCCACCAGATGAAGGACATGATGTCGCAGCTCGGGGGGGCCGACGGCCTGCTCTCTCGGATGCCGGGCATGGACCAGCTCGCGGCCTCGCCTGCTGGGGGCTTCGACCCGAGCGCACTCATGGGCGGCCCAGCCCTGCAGCGCGCGCCAATGCGCAAGAAGAACGAGGCGAGCAACAAGAAGAAGAAACGGAAACAGCAGCGTGCAAGCCGCCGCCGGGGCCGGCGTCGATAACCGGCGCAAGGAGCGAGCACCGCTCTTTCGTGAGACGGCAATGACCCCATTCCGCTGTGGCTACAAAACCCTCCAAGGCCGGAAGAACCGCGGTCCGAGATGATCTCCCTCAAATCGACGAGCCGAACTGCCGATTCGTGAATCGATGAAACACCTGCCCCCGAGCTCAAACTGGCTCTCGCTCCCGATCGTCTTCGCGCTCTTGCTCGGCGTCGGGAGCGCCACGGCGGACGCCACGTTCCCCCGGCCGGCGGGGCTCGAGCCCGACGTGCAGTTCTGGATCCGGATCTACTCGGAGGTCGACACCAACGGTGGTCTCATCCATGACTCGCGGGACCTGCGCGTGGTGTACGAGAAGGTGGACTTCCCGCCCGGGCAGAGCCACCGGTCACGCGAGCGAGCGATCGAGAAACGCAAGAAGAAGATCATCTCGGCCCTCAAGAAGCTCGCGAGAGGTCGGCGCTCCGGCCTCTCCAACGAAGAGCAACGGATCCTGGCCCTGTTCCCAGAAGGGGTGAGCAATGGGACCCTGTCACGCTCGGCGCGGCAGGTCCGATTTCAGCTCGGGCAAGCCAACAAGTTCCGCGCCGGCATCATCCGCTCGGGCGAGTGGCGCGATCACATCCGCGACACGTTGCACGAGATGGGCCTCCCGAGCGGGCTCGCGGCGCTCCCCCACGTCGAATCGTCCTTTACGCCCTCCGCCTACTCTCGCGTCGGCGCCGCGGGCCTTTGGCAGTTCACGCGCGCCTCGGGGCGCCGCTACATGCGGGTCGACCACGTCGTCGACCAACGCCTCGACCCGTTCGACGCGACGCGCGCGGCAGGACAGCTCCTGCAAGCCAACAAGCGGATCACCGGCACCTGGCCGCTCGCGATCACCGCTTATAACCACGGCGCGTCCGGCATGCGGCGCGCGACGCGAAAGCTCGGCACGACGGACATCGAGACGATCGTCCGAAAGTACAAGAGCCGGACCTTCGGCTTCGCCTCGCGAAACTTCTACGCGGAGTTCCTCGCCGCGCGTGAAGTCGAGACGCGCTCCGAAGAACTCTTCGGCGCGCTCACGTTGAACGACTCCATCGAGTACGACACGATCGAGCTCCCATTTTATGGCCGCGCCAGCGAGCTGGCCGGCGCGATCGGAGTCCCCATCGACCGGCTCCGCTCCGCGAACCCGGCGCTGTCTCGTCTCGTCTGGAACAACGAGAAGTTCATCCCGCGCGGTTTCCGGGTCCGCATCCCGCTGAGCGAGGTCGAGCAGCCTCTCGCCGCGAGCATCGACGGCGTCGAGCCCGATCAACGCTACGCGTCCCAAACCCCCGACCGAACACACCGGGTCCGGCGCGGCGACACGCTCTCGGGGATCGCCGCGCGCTACGGGACGTCGGTCCACAACCTCGCCTCCCTCAACCAGCTCCGAAGCCGCAACCGGATCCGCGTCGGCCAGGTATTGCGACTCCCGCACCATGGGAAGGCGATGCCGACCAGCCCGCCGGCGGACGGGCTCCATGTCGTGAGCCGCGGTGACTCGGTCTCGCGCATCGCCCAACGCTACGGGCTGAGCGAGGGGAAGCTCCTCGCGATGAACACCCTCCCCGACCGCGACCAGATCTTCCCGGGCCAGACGCTGCGCGTGGCCGAGGACCGGGCCGCCGCGCGCGCGCAGGCGGCGAGAGCGGCGCCAAGCAAGCCGAGACGAGAGGCGCCCAGCGCGGTCGCCGCGCCTGCACGTTCTGAACCGACCCGACAAGACGCCCCTGGCTCGATCGCCAACCTCTCGGAAGACCCGCCGGCGATCAGCCTCGCGCGAAAACCCGAGACGACGCTCGAAGGGCCGCCGTCCTCGTATGGCCCGGCTCCCCCGCCCAACGACGAGGCCACCGAGCTCCGACGGGATCTCCTCGCCGACCCTGCTGACTACTCCGTGGCCGAAGACCGGACGATCGAGGTCCAGCCCGCGGAGACGCTCGGACATATCGCGGAGTGGCTCGACGTGCGCGCGAGCCGCCTTCGTGACCTGAACGGGATCCGATACGGCAGCCCGCTCCAGACCCACAGCCGGCTCGCGCTGGATTTCACGCGGGTCGACCCCGCGGAGTTCGAGCGACGTCGTCTCGAACACCACCGCGCGCTGCAGACCGAGTTCTTCGAGCGGTTCGAAATCGCCGGGACCCAGACGTACGTGATTCGCCGGGGAGACTCGATCTGGGACCTGTCCCGCAACTCGGGCGTCCCGGAATGGCTGATCGAGCAATACAACCCGGACCTCGACAGGAACGAGCTCGCCGTCGGCAAGGCACTCACGCTCCCGACGATCCGCCCCCACGGTGACGGCTAACCCGGGGGGAGTCCTTCTCCATTCGAGCTAGCATCGGGCGCGTCTTCTGCCCCATGGCGTAAGGAAGGGGAGCATGCGCAGCCGAGCTCCGGGACCGAAGCTCTACGCCTATCTGGCCCGCGAGGCCGCCCTACCGTTTGCTGCGGCTCTCATCGGGCTGACCTCGGTCGTGCTCGCGCAGGACATGATCGAGCTGCTCCCGCTCACCAGCCGGGGCGTCCCCGGCGAGAGCGTCGCCCGCATCGCAGGCTTCAAAGCCATCCCCATGCTTTCGGCCATGCTCCCGTTCTCAGCCCTCTTGGGGATCCTCGTCGCGCTCGGACGACTCGCCGCAGACCGTGAACTCCTCGTCCTCCAGGCCTGCGGGATCTCAGGGCCACAACTGATCCGTCCGGCGCTGATGCTCGCAGCGTTCCTCACGATCCCCGCCCTGCTGCTCCAGACGGTCCTGGCTCCGTGGGCGCACCGGGGCCAGCAAGACGTGTGGGAAGAGATCGTGCGCGAGCGGCCCTGGTCGCAGATCCAGGCCGCCCGCGTCTCGCGCTTTGGGACCTGGCAGATCTATGCGCGTGAGGTCTCGGCAGAGGGTTCCACGCTCGTGTCGGTCCTCGTCTGGACGGAAGACCTGGGCGAGA
>Ga0315331_10000590_pt1 | contig 25516 bp, 26 predicted proteins | sample M160m34915metaG_FD_203456 | JGI IMG/M metagenome (GOLD analysis project Ga0315331, IMG submission 203456) | Ammonia-oxidizing marine archaeal communities from Monterey Bay, California, United States - M1 60m 34915 | ecosystem: Environmental > Aquatic > Marine > Intertidal zone | place: USA...
CAAAGTGCTATAGCAATGAACATGGTTCAATGTGTAAATGGCACTAACTTACATCATTCTATATTAATAAATGCTGTAAACGGAGATATAGATAGTAATAAACTAAGGCACGAATTAAAAGTGCCTACATGGGGCGGAATGATTACAGCAGATATACCTAACGGTGATATGATACATAATATGATGAATAGATTAGATGCTGTAATCGAACAAGATGAACTTTTAAATAAGATTTGGATTGCAATAAAAGACAGAGGTAGAAACGAATCTAATTTAGTAATGAATCATTTTTGTAATGCAAGTAATTTTGAACACCAAAGGAAGTATTTTAAATGATAGATATAGTATGTTTTAAATGGGGGCCAAAATTTGGTCCTGAGTATGTGAATAACTTATATCATGCAATACAAAAATATGTAACTGTTCCGCATAGATTTATCTGTTATACAGATGATCCTACAGATGTTGAATGTGAGACTAGAGAGTTTTTAGTAGACTTACCAGTATGGTGGTATATTATAGGACTTACTAATCCAGAGCATGAACATAATGATCAATTAGTTTACATGGATTTAGATACTATTATTACAGGAAACATAGATCACATTATAGGTTTAGATAAACCGTTTGCAACAATTAGTGACTTTGGTTGGCTATCAGGATTGCAAACTGCATATATTATGTGGAATAAAGAAATTAGAGATGCAGTATGGAAATACTTTACATCTAAATATGAGCCAAAAGATTATCCAAACTTAGATTGTGATTATACACAATGGGGCGGAACAAATCAATTTTTAGAAGAATGTATGGGTGTTGTTAGAATTAACAAAGACCCAAGACCTGCATTAACAGATTATATAGACCCTCCAGAGGTTGTTAGATTACAAGATGAATTTCCTAATGAGTGTGTAAGTTATAAAGCACAATCACTTGCAATGGTAAGAGAATTACCAGACGCAGTAAATATGGTATTCTTTCACGGCAAGCCACAACCACACGAAGTTGATCATACATGGCCTGCAGATAATTGGATAAAGGAGCATTGGTGTTAGTAGCAAGTTATACTAAATGCGGAGGCAGTTGGCTAACATGGATGCTGATCGATATTTTATACAAGCCTCCATTTTATTGTGACTTAGTTGACAAATCACAACTAGATTATTTTGTGCAAAAAACAGAAAAGCCATTAGACATACAACCAAACATTCATGTTTTTAGACATCCACTAGACGTAGTATGTAGTGCTTGGAATTATGTGTTTTTAACAGATAGACTACTTGGATTAGCAGATAATTTAGAACCACCAACAGAAGCACAGTTCTATGACAATTTTATAGAAAAAGGTTCTTTAATGTTTTTTCATGAAAATATAAAATACATGAGAGCATACCATTATGGTCAGTGGGCACCTATTCAAATTAAATATGAGGACTTACTGGAAAATCCTAAGGGACAATTAAAGAAGATTATAGCCTCAGGAGATATAGACGGTGCTATAAAAAAATACAGTTTAAAAAATTGCAAAGATAGAGAGAAACAAAAACAAAATCAATTTCTTCGGACTACAAATCCAGATTATAGTTTTTACTTTAAAGCAGATAAATTTTATTATAAAGAAAAAATGACACAAGAACAAATCGACAAAGGCCACGAAAAGTTCTACGACGTTATAAACAAACATTGGCCAGAGACACTTTAGGAGAAAATATGAAAGTATTAGTTACAGGCGGAGCAGGATTTATAGGCTCTTACGTTGTAGAAAAATTAATGGAAAGAGGACACGAACCTGTAATCTTTGATCATTACAATAGAGGAAATTATCCATGTCCAGTAATACTAGGAGATGTGAGAGATGAAGTTGCTGTAACTGAAGCAATGGCTCATGTTGACAGTTGGATACATTTAGCCGCAGTATTAGGAACACAGGAAACAATAGCAAATCCTAGACCAGCCGCATTAAGTAATTTAATGGGCGGACTCAATATGTTAGAAGCGGCGGCTCAATATAACTTGCCAGGAACATATATTGGTGTAGGTAACCATTGGATGAACAATCCTTATTCAATTACTAAAACAATGATTGAACGTTTTATAGATATGTATAACAATGATCGAGGAACCACAGTAAATATTGTTAGAGCCATGAATGCTTATGGTCCGAGACAAAGAGCAGTTCCACCATGGGGAGATTCTAAAGTTAGAAAAATTACACCCTCATTTGCCTGCAGAGCATTAGAAAATATGGATATAGAAGTATATGGAGATGGTTCACAAGTTAGTGATATGTGCTGGGTCGGAGATGTAGCACATGCTCTTGTTGTTGCAACTGAAAAAGCATGTGAAGGAACTGTTTTTCCAGAAGCAGTAGAAGTTGGGCCTAAAGTAAACAGAACAGTTCAAGAAATTGCAGAACTTATTATTAAACTTAGTGGTAGCACTAGTAAGATAATTAACTTACCAATGAGACCAGGCGAGATTGCAGGTGCTACAGTAAGTGCAAATGTCGAATCCTTAAGACATGTTGATATGTCAGATGAGACACTTATGCCACTAGAAGAAGGTATGCAACTTACTATTGATCACTTTAGAGAAGTAATTAACACCTAATTTTACGATAAATATAACTATGAAATGGTTATATAGCGGGTATGCCGTAGCAGTATCAATTGTTTTACTACTCGCACTTAGGGTATTTGACCCTACGCCATTACAAAGCCTACGTGGTCAAGTATTTGACAGTTACCAACAATTAGACGAAATACAACAAAGTGAAAATGTTGTAATACTAAACATTGGCGAAAAAACACTAGCAAAATACGGACAATATCCTTTTCCAAGACAATACTATGCACAAATGGTAATTGATCTTGCAACTAAAAATAGTGGTGTTACTGGTTGGACTATTATGTTTCCTGAGGAAGACAGGTTTCAAGGCGATGAAAGTTTTGCTGGCATAATGCAACAAAACGTAATGAACATTCCAGGTGCAAGAAAAAATCCTGTAAACGTAAATGTGCTAAGCCAAACACCTAGTATTAAAGGTGTAAAGTCAACAGGACCTCATATAGGCACAGGCACAATAGGACCTGTTCCTGCAAAAGACTATTTGCTCACGTGGCCCAACCTTGTAACAAACGTTCCTATGTTGGAAGTTGTTGCAAATGGTAAAGGAGTAAATGCATCAGCACCACAACCAGACAACCAAACAAGAACATATCCACTTGCTATTACTGTAGGAGATAAAATATATCCTAGTTTTGCAGTTGAAATGTTAAGAGTGCATACAGGCAAACCTAGTTATATAATAAAAACAAGTGAAATAGGAATACAAGAAGTTGCTGTCCCTCCTTTTGATCCCATAGTAACACAACCTAATGGAACAGCATACATACGTTTTAATAATACGTTTGATGAAATAGAATATGAGGGTGCTGAAAGCATACCTGACTTAATGGGCAAATGGGTAATAATTGGTGTTACAGCAGAAGGTATTGCTAACCCTGTGCCTACACCAAGAGGCAACTTATATCCACAGCATATACAAGCACACATGCTACAAAACTTTATAGATGGTAGTAACATCACCCGTAGCCAATTATCGTCGCTTATAGAACTTCTTATTGCGTCTGTGACTATGTTATTAGTGGCTTTAGCAGTATATAGACTACCGTTATTACTTACGGCACCTATTGCCCTAACTATATTAGGCGGAATAGCATACTTTAGTGTTTACAAATATACCAGCAGTTTAGTTTTATTAGATGCAACATTTCCTGTTTTAAGTGGATTTTTAGTATTTACACAGGCCGCATTTAATAACTTTTACAAACAGTTTAAATTACGTGAACAAATTAAGAAACAATTCGAACATTATCTTGCACCAGCAATGGTTAAAAAGTTACAAAAAGATCCAAGCCTATTACGTTTAGGTGGCGACACAAGAACAATGACTTATTTGTTTTCAGACATACGTGGCTTTACACCTATATCAGAGCAATTTAAAACAGACCCACAAGGTTTAGGTAAACTAATAAACAGGTATATGACACCAATGACAGATCTTGTTATGCGTAAAGAAGGAACCATAGACAAGTATATAGGTGATGCCTTAATGGCAATTTGGAATGCTCCACTTGATGTAGATAATCATGCTCAGTTGGCAATTGATACTGCAATGGAAATGGAAGTAGAGTTGAAGAAACTTAATAAAGAATTAAAAGCAGATGACTTAATGGAGTTAGGTGTTGGCATAGGTATAAACACAGGTGATGCAGTAGTAGGTAATATGGGTAGTAATCAACGTTTTGATTATACAGTTTTAGGTGATAGTGTAAACTTAGCGGCTCGTTTAGAAGCACAAACCAAAGAGTATGGAGTGTTCTTTATGTTTACTGAACATACATTAGGCCATATTACTACACCAGAAAATTTAACTATGCTAGATAAAATTGCAGTTAAAGGACAAACAGCACCAGTAACAATTTATACTATTTTAAATGATCACAAATATGCAAGAGTAGTAAACAGAATGGTTGATAGTTATCAAAACAGGGCATGGGCAGAGTGCTCACATCAAATAGAGATAATTAAAGATCATAACTGGAACGATACTTTAGCAGACTTATATGCAGAAAGAATTAAAAAACCAATGCCACAAGGCGATTGGGACGGAGTTGAGAGGAAAACATCAAAATGATTAATATAGATTCTATAAACAAAAGCAATGTGATTACAGAACCATTTGAATATATGTGTATAGATTTTGTTGATGCAGATTTTGTAAAATCATCATATAAAGAATTTAAAGAAAATTTTACTATACATGAACAATTTGATGAATTTAATATTTTACATCCACACCCTGTCCAGGAACATTTAGAAGTCTACAAACAACAGATTGTTGATAAAGTAAACGAAGTTTGGGATTTAGATATAGTTACTTGCACAATGTCAACATCTATGTTTGATAAAAACTCTAAACTTGATACACATAATGATTATAATTATGATGGTAATTTTTCTATACCTGCAAGAGGTATAATTTATTTAAATGATGAAAAAGTCTTTGGAACAAATATACACAAAGAGGAAAGAGCACCCGGAAAAGAAATAGGTGGTTCTCCAGGACAATTATTTTTATTTAAAGTATCTGCAAATAGTTATCATAGTGCAGGATTAGATATCAAATCTGATTTTAGAATCACATGCAACTGGCTTCTTAATAGAGAAGGTTCTCCTCACCAATAATTAATCTTCGTAAAATTCTTTATCCCAATCTCTAGTCGATCGGAAAAATAGATAGTATGCTCTAAAATCTTTTACTTGCTGTTTTGCATGAAATAGTTCTAACGGAACATCAGAACTGTTTTCTGTTAACGGAATAAAATAACGTTTTATAATTCTTTCAAGTTTTTTAACATCAGTATGTAAAGCATCTAATAAGATATTATTAAATTCTCTGTCTGTTATAAGATCTTTCAGCCAATAGTGATGCGGGTCATCAGAGTTATATCCCCTGGTGACTTCACGTGTCTGATAATACAAAGCACGAACTGGATTCATTCCCGGTCGATATAAGTTCATTACATCTTTAAACCAAAAACTATCATGTTCGGTATTTAGGTTTTTCATTACCGATGTGTAATCTCTTCTTAAAGCAGTTCTTAAGTTTTCGATATTACCTTCTAAATGCCCATAGTATTCTTTATGCAACCTAGTTGCAATTTTTTGATATTTGGGTGCTAGTTTGTCGAAGTATAACTCTTTAATTTCACTTATACTGTATGTGCCCTCTAGCAGAGAATGAGGTATTGTTTTCGTTCTCTGATACCGGTCAAGTTCGCTCTGTATTCGCAAGACATTAAAATCTATGATTTCGCCGTTGCCCATATTACTATTTATGATGTATGGATGGAAAGTATAGTATGTAGTTTGTCTGTGCCGCCATTCTTAGTAAGTGTCACTTTGGCACCATTGTGTAACGGCTGAGGCCATGTGCCTATATCTACCCAGGCATACCCGGCACTTTCTCCATTTAATTTTGGTGGCATGAATTCTTTTTCTACTACATATACAAAACTGTAGTAGTAAAACTGTTTGTCTTTGCTTTGAAATACATCTATTGGATTAAGTTTTTGTAGTTCTGGAACGAACCCAATTTCTTCTTCTAGTTCTCTTTGAATACATTCATATGGAGTTTCAGAGCCTTCTAGTATTCCTCCCCAAAAGCCCCATGTGTGTTTAAATCGTTTGTCTGAATTTCTTAACTGTAGAAAACATCTACCGGTATCTTTAGCAAGAAAAACGACGCCTGCCGCTGTAGTTTCCATTTATAATGAAAGTCTCCAATATCCTGGATTATATATTCCTTCATAACTACTTATCCAAGAACTCTCATGCCATCTATATTGTTTGGATGTATTACTATTAGTTACATAGCGATTATCTGTAATTGTAGATGCATCGAATACTACAGACCATTTAGTGCCATCGTATTGTATAATGTCATTTGACTCTGCGTCAACGGCCCAGTTAGGGTGTCCTGTTGCAGATATGTCCTCTGTAATTAGATATCTTTGATCTGTAACAGCCGCGGCCAATGTGCCATCTCCTGGATAGTTTGCTCTAGCATCTATAATTTTATCTACAGCAGTTAGTGTATTTGAAGGTAACGTATCAGTATCTAATGTAAATACCAGTGTTGTATCGTTGCCAGGCAATGCCGCAATTTTACCAGTTACCATATTTGTATCTGAATCAGTATCATTTGATATGTTTAATTTTAATTTACTTGTGGACGAAAGTTCGCCTTGCATTTCTATAATGTCTGCCCATTTCTTTGTAATACCTGCATTGTCTAATAGTATTGCCGTTGCACCAGTAATTTGCACATAATAATTATTAGGTGTAACAACTACTTCGGCCGTATCAGCAATATCTTTAAAGAAGTCATGATATCCTTCGTTAAATCCTAAGTTTTCAATACTACTTGTTTCATGTATATCTGCAACTATTTGTTGTATAATACTTTGACGTTTTACTTTTGCAGGAGGACTTAACCAAATAGGAACTGCAAAATTTAATGTTGCAATATCTAATTGTTCATCAACACCTGCAGGTATGGCTCTACTTGTCCAATTAATATCTATTAATTCTAATTCGTATATGTTAGTCCAATCCAATGGATTATCATTTTGTGATAACTGCAAAGATGGATTAAACAGAATAAGTAACTGTTCCATAATCTGCATTTTTGTATCAGTGTTAGTTGTCCATATATCAACGTTAATAGTTAAATTATATGGAACAGGCATAAACTTTTGTGTTGAATATAAATTACCTTGAACAGTATCATAAGAATTTGTTGCTGATTTATATTCACGTTCTGCAACTTGCTCGGTAACCATAAGGAATGGATCTAGTGTTCTATCTCTTGCAATCTGTAAACTTCCTATTGTTACAGTTATAAAAGGGGCACTATTAATAACGTTTTCTGAATTGTTACGCAATATGCTGGCAACCATTCTATTCATGTCACCATATCTACATGGAACACGATTATAATGTTTACCTTTTTCTGTGTTTTCTTCTACTTTAAAATTTGAGAATACTCTGATAAGTTGAATTAAGTATCTTTTCAACTGTTCATCATACCACCAATCTAAATTCTTGCCAGCCATTAGTTATCCGTCTTAGGCTTTACAGCCTTGCTTAAATTTGTTTTCTCTGGCACAACTTCACCATCTGTATATGTTACAAATGTATCGTTGTTTATAAATGTTTCTAATAAACTATTAGCCGCCGCCCAATTACCTGTGTAATCAGAACCAACATTTAGCCAACGTGTGCCATCTTTCTTAAATAGTCTATTGGGTGAAAAATCTGTTCTTAAGAAATAGTCACCATCACTGGTGCCACTTGTTGGAAATGATATACCACTTCCTACAACACTAACACCATTTGGAACTGAACCTGCATTAAATCCTATACCAGGTTTACCTGTTGAATCTTCAACGTATAAATGATCGGAATCAAGTTTAAAGTTATTAGGTATATCAAGTTCTGCTTGTTCTAATATTTTATCATTAATAATAATTTCATCTTTATACTTACTAATGAGATTTCTAAGGTCAGTTTCTTCTTCACCAGTGCCAAGTATATCTCTGTATTCTTGACTGTCTGTAATAGGACCAACTTTAACTCTCCATAAATGAGGCCACCAACGAGGATCATATCCTTCTGCGGGCCTACTTGCATCTGTAACAACAAAGTATCTGTTTATAGCATCATCACTACCTAAGAGTAAATCATCTCTAAGATGTGGAATTTCTAAAACATCGCCTGGCATTAATCTTCTGCCTAATGCTTCTACCATGCTTTCTATATGAAAGTTAAAAAATAATGTATCGTTTGCCAAGAACATACCAAATTGTGTTAAATCAAAGGAATCATTATCCCCTAAATTATACTGTGCTCTTAATTCAAATATATCTTTGCTATATTTTCTATCTCTGTTTTCTAAAAATAATAAATCTTGTATAAAAACTTCTGAATTATTGCTACCTGAACCACCTGGTCTTGTGGGATCTCCTGTTGCAGGAGTGTCCTGTATTCCTAAATATTTGTGTATATGAACACCTGTTCCACCTGCATGAAGGTGCTCTCCGACAATTCTATCAATGAATTCGAAGTCTTTGGTTTTTATTGGATTCCATAAACTTAATCTTGGCATACTACTATTTATCGGTTATGCCTCTTTAAGATGAGACAGTTCCATTTTCATGCCACAACAGTCAACGCAAGTAATACATTGTTTTGTTTTACCTTCTAAAGTCAATGAACCTTCAAAGTTACCGTTAATACCTGCGGGTAGTGTGCTTTTATAGTAAGTTGATGCTAATATTTTATAAATGTTATTAGTGTCTGATAGTATAATATCAGTATCTCCTAGCATATCTTTTAATTGTGTTTCACCGTAATTAAGTCTTGATCCTATAAAACAACAAGGATAAACACTACCATCACAGTCTAAAAATATTTCATAATGCTGATTTTCTGGTTGACTTGCAATACAATCTATGTCAATTGTTTTACCTGGAAACAGTTGATTATTATTGAAGTCATAAAATTGCTGGTTATCTAATACCTGCGTAGGAGCAACATCTGGATATTCTGGGTCTATATACTGATCTGTAGTATGCGGTTTTATTGTATATAACAATGAATACATGCCCATACTGTTAGGATTTCTATCATATACTGGTATTGTTTTAAGCATACCGTTAGGTAATTTAGCAAAGCCATATGGTTCTTTTAAGTTTACTGTAACACCAAATCGTTTACCAAGTGCTTCTATTTCTTCCCATTGATGTTCATTATGTGCAAATTTTAATGTATCAAATTGACCAAGACTGTGGCCACCGTTATTAAAATATGCTTTCATATTACGATAAAGATTAGACCATTTTACATTCTTTCTATAAATGTGATTAGTATCTTCTAATCCATCTACAGCAAAAATTACTTTACAGTTTGTATTGTGAAATAATTCTCCTATACTTTGCCAAAACTTTTTGCTTCTTGCACCACCATTTGTTCTCATCATTATATTAGTTGTTGGATTGCATTTTAAAATATATTTAAAAATATCAACAAGTTCTAATGCACTAGAAGGATCTCCTTTATTACCACAAAAGTTCCAGGCTAAAACTTTGGAACAAAAATCATCTCCAAGATATTCAGTAAAGTGTGCTAGTCCTAATTCTTTATCTGTAACAATATCCTTTACAGGTCCACCTTGAAAAGACCTTATGCATACAGGACATTGAGCATTGCACCTGTCGGTTGCTTCAACATGAACTGCTGTGATGTGATGATCATACATGTTATATACTTATCACTAAATCTTTAAAGCATATTTTTTTACCGATAAATATTGCAACAGGAGAGTTGGCTGAGTGGTCGAAAGCGGCACCCTGCTAAGGTGTTAACCGGGTAACTGGTTCGAGGGTTCGAATCCCTCACTCTCCGCCAGGAAAAATTATGTTTAGATTTATATACAAATACGATCATACAAACATGCCAGATGTTCAGTTGGCACAAGAGAACTATTCACTTGAAGAAATTACACAACTTCTTGAATGGAAAGATAATTATTCTCCAGAATTTAGTCACATCAAAGTAAGTCGCAATATGCAAGAACCTGCAGAACCTAATGAAATTTGTGTATTTCCAATTGACTTTCAAAGCACACCTATCGATAGTATAATATATAATGTTGAAAAAATATGCGGAGACGCAGAAACTTACTACCCTGATAATAAAAAAATAATTTTATTATACACTACAACAGAGCCTTTTTATTTTAGACAAGAAGATCATGTAGTATTAAAATTAGTAACAAAGTTTAAAAAATTAAATTTTGTATTAAGTGGCTCCGGGCATACACATATGACTCCTATAGGAGAAAAAATATTAAACATGCCTAATGTAAACTTTATTACAAAACTTTGGTATTTTGATAGAGTGCATTTAAATAAAAGTGTTAAAAACCATAAAGGTTATCATTTTTTAGATCAAGAACATGAAGTTCCAGAAGAAACACCTGACTATATTACATGTCCAAATAAGTTTTTATTAACAATGAGGAATCCAAGACCTCATAGACTTATTATGTCTTCACTTGTAGAAAACAACGAAACATTAAATGCAACAAGATACAGTAGAAACTGGTCAGCAAATAGTTTGTATATGTTAGACATGCTACAAGATGAAGAAGTAGGAAGACAAGAATCTACATATCAAACATATTTGATGTTTCACAGTTTAGATATGTTAAGAAAAGAAGTAGATAAAAATCAATACAGAACAATAATAGATACAACATTTAACTATTCACATGTGTTAGATATGGACAGCATTGCTGATAGAGGTTTGCCTGCTCCATGGTTGTATGAGAATATTAATATTGTAATTGTTGCAGGTGGCGAAGGAACAGGGTATGGTTATGCTGACGAAAAACAAATGATACCTATGTATTACAAAAAACCATTTATAAGTTTTGGTTGTAAGGGAATGAATGAAGAATTAGAAAAAATAGGATTTAATGTTTTTAGAGACTGCTGGAATCTTGAATGGAGCAACGCAGACAGTCTTTGGGAAAGAGTAAATGGTTGCCATGAATTAATGAAAGAATTACAAGCATTGTCTTTAGATGATATAGTAAAAGTTTTAGACAAAACAGGTGTCCATGTAAACCATAATTATAATCATGTAACAAAAGGAAATTTTAGAGTAAAAAGTAATGAAAATTTTTTAAGGAGTTTAGTAGATGCCTGCAGTTAGAGGAGCAAGACCAATAAGAAATAGTGAAGTCAAAGAATTTCACAACAGTATTACAGAACCCATGCCAGTAACTTTAGAACGGTATGCAAGTGTATGGAAAGAATGGATGAACTATTCAGACGCAAAAAGTTTAGCAGGATTAGATGATTTTAGGTTTGCTGACTACACACAAGGCACTAGCCAAACATTTGATCAATTTATTTTAAAGCATAGCAAAGACAGAGAAATACTTGTATTAAGAGGAGACTTTCAATATCATGCTTGTTTAGGAAAATATGTAGAGTTTAAATACGTTTCAGAAAGAAATCAGTTAGAAGAAATTTTAAAAGGACCAGGGTTACATGCACTTTTGATAAGTGCTCCATTTAGCGACTTTGGATGTATGCACCCTGACTTTGAAGAAATAATGAGAATATGTGATGTAATGGATATTCCTGTTTGTTTAGATTTAGCATATTGGGGAATAGCAAAACATTGTCATATAGACTTAGATTTTTTTCCTGCTATTAGAGAAGTTACATGTAGTTTGAGTAAACCATTTTTTACATTAGAAAATCACAGAGTAGGAATACGTTGGACAAGAGATTATGCTGATGATGGTATTAGTATGTTAAATGAAGTAGAAATGCAAAATAAACATAGTATGGCATTAGGTGTGGAATACATGAGGCATTTTAGTCCTGATTATAACTGGAACAAGTATGCAAAGCAATACGGAGACATTTGTGAAAAAGAAAATTTAGTTTGGACTGATACTGTAATTTTTGGTCTAGGTGACGATATTAGGCATTCAGAATTTAATAGAGGAGTTCATGGCAATTATAGAGTATGTATAAGTGAGTGGCTAGGCGATGTCTGACTTAAAATTATTTTCTGTAGGTGAGCAATGGGATTGGGATAGATATATCAATTTGCAAATGAACTATAATTATTTTGAACATGTTGCAAAAAGTTGTTTTAAAACAGAATACGATAAAGTAACTCATTATAATGATATAAAAGAATTATATAGGCACGATTCAAATTGTGATATGGCAATACGGTTTGATAATTGTTTTGCAAAAACAAATTTAGAAACAATGTTGAACTCAAACATTGCTAATATAATAGAACAAACAATTTTAAAAGGCTTTAAAGTTTTAATTTATGTTCCTACAGAATCTTTTACGATACAAGATTTAAGATCGTTTAGCAAATATTTTAGGAGTCACGTAAGAGAAAAATTACATTATGCAAATTGTAATCCTAACATTTTTGATTATGATGTATTTGGTTTAAACTTACATTTTGTTGACTACTTCTCAATTTGGTCATCAACAGGCAATATACATTGGACTAGCCAAGTAAATTATTCTAAACCTAAAAAAGACTTTATAGCATTAGCATTACGCATGGCACCTGGTAAAAGACTAATTCTTGATACAATAAAAAATGCAGGATTATACAGTAACGGTTATATTACAGATGAAAATAGCACAATAGATGATTTAAATGTTGATAACGGAAGATATGTAATTAGGAGTATGACAAACGAGTATGAGAAACATCCTAACTTTATGAATATTACACCATGGACTAGAGCAGTATCATTTGAATTATTAATTGAAGATACCGAACCTGAATCGCCTATATATACCTCAGAAAAAATTTACAGAACAATGTATAACAAATTACCTTTTATAGTATTTGCTAAAAAAGGATTTTTACAACTTTTAAAAGATTTAGGTTATAAAACATTCGACACAGTTTTTGATGAATCGTATGATAAAATTGAAGATAGAAAAGAACGTGCAGAATTTATTTCTAAAGAAATGAAAAAATTTTGTGATTTAACAGAAACAGAAAAGCAACACAAGATTGAAAATGCCTTGGATATAATAGAACATAATTATAATCATCTTACAAATCCTAAAAATATAGGATTAATTCACAGCAAACCTATAAATAGTCAGTAATACAAATATCACACAGGAGACAAAATGATAGTAAATTCCCACAACGATTGGGACCCCCTAGAAGAGATCATCGTTGGACATGCTCACCACAGCAGAATTGCAACTGATATATCCGCAAGAAGTTTCAGTTACGCAAATTTTAAAAAAGAAGATGTAGAAAAATTAGAAGGCACTTATCCGCAATGGGTAATTGACGAAGCCAATGAAGATGCAGACGGACTCGCAAAAGCATTAGAAGATTTAGGTGTAATTGTTCACCGACCTAAAATTATAGATTGGGATAATGTGAATTACGACATTGGCCAAGGCTGGAACACTAAAGGCTGGTATAGTTGGTGCCCACGTGATTTAATACTACCATTAGGAGATATGTTAATTGAAACACCCACTCCTGTTAGAGCAAGATATTTTGAAACAAGATTATACGAAGACATAATGTATGAAGCATTTGAAGATGGTGCATTATGGTTACAAGCACCAAAACCAAAGTTGCATGACGACTCATATACATTTGAAGATATAGAAAATAAACCAACATTACTTAATAACGAAATAGTTTTTGATGCACCAAACATTGTAAGAGTAGGCAGAGACTTGTTGTATCAAGTAAGTAATTCAGGTAACATGAAAGGATTCCAGTGGTTAAAACGTTTAGTTGAACCTATGGGATATAAAATGCATTACAGTGAACTTTATAGTTTTGCACATTTTGATAGCACTATTGTTCCACTAAGACCAGGATTAGTATTAATGAATAGCAGTAGAGTAACACCTGATAACTGTCCTGAAATGTTTAAGAAATGGGATAAGATATGGTTTGATGATTGCGTAGTGCAAGGAAGTAAATTAGCAGAGCAAGGCTACATGCCACCCTGTTCACCTTACATTGGTATGAACTTACTCAGTGTAGATGAAAATACAGTAGTCTTAGACTCAGCACAAGAGCCTCTAATGCGAGAACTTGACAAGTATGGTATCAATAGTGTGCCAGTTCAATTCCGTCACTCTATGACGCTCTCTGGCGGCATACATTGTGCAACATTAGACTTAAGGCGTAAAGGAACATTAGAAAGTTACTGTGATTAAATACGGAAAAATAGATAACTTTGGAATTACACATGACCAAATGAGTCAATTAAACTTTGATGACTACTTCCAATGTTATCAACAATACGATAAAATAGAACAATACTATACTGAGAATAATAGCAGTATATGGCAAATGTTTGAAACATCTCCTCAATGGGTTCATGACTTAGCAAAGAAGATACCTCAGGATTTTGATCATCATGTTGTAAGTGTAATCAATATTCCACCTGGACAAACAATACCACATCATGTAGATAAACATTTTAAACTTAAACAAGAACATGGCGAAGGCGAGAGTTATCGTTACTTAATATTTTTAGAAGATTGGAAACGTGGACACTATTATGAAGTTCATGATCAACCTTTTACAAAATGGAGAAGAGGTGATTGGGTAAAGTTTGGAGTTGATGATTGGCATTTGGCAGGAAATATGGGAGATGAACCTTTTTATTCTGCTCAGATAACTGTGATATCAAATGCTTAAAGGACACGTTGACATAGATAACATTACAGGCGAAATGCTTTATCGTTTAAGATTTAATGAACACACTCATACAGTTTATAGTGGAGGATTTTGGGATAGGATGGGAGTTCCGGTTCCTGACTATCCATATGATGCTCCTTGGGTATGGCAAGTATTTGAAGATGAATGCCCTCCATGGGTAAAACATACAAAAACACTTTTTCCTTGGTTGAAGAATTCTGTTGTAACAGTTAATAAACTTATGCCAGGGAGATTTATTGCTCCTCATCAGGATACACTTTATAAGTTAAGAAAGAAAGTTGAAGATGAAGGAAGTGATGTAGAAGGCATGGAGCCTTATAGGGTAAACCTATTTTTACAAGATAGATTAATGGGACATTATTTTGAAATGGAAGATCAATCATGGATAGATTATGTCAAAGGTGATTACACCGTAATAAAACGAAATGCAACACATTTAGTAGCAAATTTAGGATATCAACCAAGATTTACTATGCAAATTACAGGTTTTGCAAAAGAAGAGGATATAAAATGAGAATATTTATAACAGGAGCAGACGGTTTTATAGGTCAGCACATGGTCGAAAGGCTAAAAGACAAACACGAATTAGAATTCTTAACAGAAGATTTACGAGATCATTCAAAGGTTGCTATGCAGATATCAACGTTTGATCCAGAAATTATAGTTCACCTTGCCGCAAGAACAGAAGTAGAAGATAGTTTTTACGAACAAATTACATTTAGTGAAATTAATTATGTCGGAACTGTAAATTTAATAGAAGTTGCCGCTAAATTACCTAACTTAAAAAACTTTGTATTTGCATCTACTATGGAAGTATATGGGTGGCAACCTATTAGTGATCTAATCAGAGAAGGCAAAGAGGAAGGCATTATTGCATTTAATGAAAGCACACCGCCTAATCCAAATGCTCCCTACGCCGTTGCAAAATATGGCTGTGAAAAATACTTAGAGTATGCTCATAGAAGTTATGGACTACCTTTTACTGCTATTAGGCAAACTAATGCATACGGTAGAAAAGATAACGACTTCTTTGTAACAGAACAAATTATAACACAAATGCTTAAAAATCCTAAAGAAATTAATTTAGGTTATGGTGAGCCATACAGAAACTTTATCCACATCGATGATTTACTTGATGCATGGGAAACAGTAATAACAAATCCAGACAAATGCCAAGGAGAAATCTTTTGTATAGGACCTGACAATGCAATTAAAATTAAAGATTATGTAAAAATGATTGCAGACAAGTTAGGTTGGGATGGACATGTTAATTGGAATACTAAACCAGCAAGGCCCGGTGAGATTTATTTGCTTAACAGCACCAATCATAAAATCACAACACGCCTGGGTTGGACTCCTAAAGTAGAACTAAGTGAAGGCCTAGATCGAACTATCGCAACGTGGAAAGAAATTTTCGAAAAAGAAATACCTTATAATCAGGACCGTAAGTTTTCTAAAGGAAAATAGGTCTTGACAATCTAATAATATTTGCTATAATAGTATTTTTATGGAGTAATATCTTATGGATACTGAATATACAATTTATTTTCTGCTGTTTATACTAGCCAACTCATATTTCATGTTCAAAGCAGGTCAAAGAGAAGGCAGATTTCACGGAATGATTCAAATTACTCGCTTTTTCAAGGAAGAAAATGCATTAATTGATAAGTCAGATATAAATAGGTTTAATAAATGGCCTATTGCAATTCAGGTGTTATATGATGACCCTGATATAAATAACTTCAACGATTAGAGTAAGAATGAATGGCAAAAAGAAAAACTAAAGCACGATCAATATACATCACAAAGGAACCTGATTGGAAGACCTTGCAACTCATAGAAGGTGATGACGAACGAAAAGAAGCATTTAGTAAATGCGACTATTTTGCTAGAACCGAAATACCATCTAAGAAAAAAGTTGAGTCCGCTAAAAAGTGGATCAAAGAACAATCAGAATGGAATAAAGATGAAATCAAAATTATTCTTGCTAACCCAGATTGGGCATTTAGTTCATCAGCACACTTTTGGATTTCTTTTAAATTAGGATATATGCCTAGCAAATTGTTAGAACATATAGAAAAGAGAAAAGAAGAATGGATTAAAAGAGGTAAAAAGGAACTTGCTGAAAAAGTAGCAAAAGCAGAAGAGAAAAAAGCCAAACCTGTAATTAGTATTCAAGAAAGAATGAAGATGCAGGTAAACGATCTTTGTGCCAATTGGGAATATTATATTGATATGCTTTTAGATGGAGAATTTGCTGTTAAAGATTTTGATCCATATAAAGAAATGATAGTGTATCAACCAGAGATCAAAGGCCCACATGCTAAAATTATCAAAGAAGATTTTGAATTGCAATATCAAGAAGCATTAGAAGTTAAAGAATGGAACGATCCAGATATAAAAGAAGCATACAGTCACTTTGATGCTAAAATGCGTAAGGACTTCGTAGAACTATTTGAAAAGATTAATACAGCATGTGATACAATTATTCAAACTAAAGCCACTACACGACGTGCTCGTAAGCCTAAGGCACGGTCTAAAGAGTCTATCGTGAAGAAAATGAAGTATCAAATTAATGATAGTGATTTAGGAATAGCAAGTATCCATCCTACAGAAGTTGCACATGCCAACGAGTTATGGGTGTATAATACTAAAACAAGAAAAATAGGAGTGTATCACGCCATTAATAAAGACCCACGTGGTATGGGTAGAGATGGATTAATGGTTAAAGGCACAACAATACAAGACTTCTGTGAAAAGTCAAGCCTACAAAAAACACTTCGTAAACCAAAAGAGCAAATAAACAACTGGACAGGTAAAGCAAAAACTAAATTTGCAAAAGCATTCGATGATCTTACTACAACAGGTATTAAAATGAATGGACGTATGAACGATAACACAATTATTCTACAAGCATTCTAATTTAATATGACTAAAACTGATAAATAGTAGTATGCCAAAAGATCAAATAGGATACAAAAATAGAGAGCAATTAATATCAGAGACACAATTACGTCTTGCTGATGGAATAGTAGATGTCGAATTAGACAGAGAACACTATGATGTAGCAATAGATAAAGCACTTGCAAGATACAGACAGTTAAGTGCAGGTAGTGTTGAAGAGAGTATTATCTTTATTCAGACAGTTGAGAACCAAACCGAATACACATTACCAGATGAGGTAATGGAAGTTAGACGTTTATATCGTAGAGGTATAGGAACTAACAGTGGTGGCGGAACTAACTTTGATCCATTTGATGTTGCATTCAACAATATGTATATGCTACAAGCAGGACAAATAGGTGGACTTGCAGTATTTGATGCATTTGCACAATACAAAGAAACTATTGGTCGTGTGTTTGGTAGCGAATACAATTTCCTATGGAACAGAAATACTAAAAAACTAAAAATTCTTAGAAATGTTAGACATGAAGAAGAAGTTGCAGTAGGTGTTTACAATTATATTCCAGAAAGCATTCTATTAGTTGATGTTTATGCAAGTAACTGGCTATCACAATATGTTCTTAGTCTTTCTAAAATGATGTTAGGAGAAGCAAGAAGTAAATACACCAGTGGACTTCCAGGAGCCGGTGGTGCAATCCAATTAAATGGTGACGCACTTAAATCTGAGGCTCAGGTCGAACTTGATAAATTGCAAGAAGCAATACATAATTATGAAGAAGGAAATCAACCACTAGGTTTTGTGATAGGATAAATGAATTTAATAGGTATAGTAGGCTTTATAGGTTCTGGCAAAGACACAGTTGCTAAAAAATTCGTAGAGGCAGGCTGTATTCATGACAGTTTTGCAAACCCACTTAAAGATCTATGTGCTTCAACATTTGGTTGGCAAAGAGAGATGCTGGAAGGCGAAACGTTAGAAAGCAGAGAATTCAGAGAAACTCCAGATATATTTTGGAGTAAAAAGACAGGCATACCAAATTTTACACCTAGACTAGCATTACAATTAATGGGAACTGATGTAATGCGTAATCATTTTCATCAAGATATATGGATTGACAGCCTAGAGTATAGATTAAGAAGTAAATCAGCAAATAGATGTGTAGTAATCAGCGATGCTAGATTCAGAAATGAACTAGATTTAATCAAAAATTTGGGTGGAAAAATTATTTGGGTGCAAAGAGGGGAGATGCCTGAGTGGTATGATACTGCAAAAACGGCTCATAATAACGCAATTTCACGCAAAATAATGGAAACTAAGTATAGAGATGTTCACGAAAGTGAGTGGAATTGGGCAGGATATCCAGTAGATTACATCATTAAAAACGACAGTTCATTAGAAGATCTATACACAGATGTATTAAAAGTTCAGCAAGATATATTCAAATCAGCACTTAAAGTTATTTAAACTGCATAATATCACATAATATCAATCAATTTCTGTAATACAGTAAAATACACCTAAAATGATAAATAAGTTGCATACGCGAACGTATTTAAACTAATATTAGGAGATTTAATATGGCGACATTAGTAAGTCCTGGTGTAAGTGTTACAACTTCAGACGAAAGTTTTTACTCGCCTGCAGGTTCCGGAACAGTTCCTTTGATCGTTATTGCAACGGCTTCAGACAAAAAAGGACCAGACGGAAGTTCTACAGCAAGTTACACAACATCAGCAACAGCAGATAAACTATATCAAATCACTAGCCAAAGAGAATTATTACAAAATTACGGAAACCCAAACTTTAAAACAAGTGGTGGTTCACCAGTCCATGGTGACGAATCCAATGAATATGGTTTGATGGCCGCATACAGTTTCTTAGGAGTAGCCAATAGAGCATACGTCTTAAGAGCAAATGTTGACTTAGCACAAGTAGAGAGTAGTGCAACTGCTCCAAACTCTAAGCCAGCAAACGGCACATACTGGTTGGACTCAGGTTCTACAGTATGGGGCTTTAAAAAGTATGACGGAACAAATTGGGTTTCAGAGTCTAGTAATGTTAAAGTAACAGCGGCTACTGATTTACAATCCGGCGGAGTGCCAAAAGCGGCCTTCGGCGTAAACAACGAAATATGTGTAAGATATCTCGATGCAGACGGAACACAAGCAGACAGAGTTTCTTTTTATCAGAAACTTTCAAATGTTTGGTATCTAGTTGGTTCAAGTAGTTGGACCTCAGCAGGATCTAAAAACTTTCAATTTGCAAGTCATTTAGGCGTCCCTTCAGTTAGAAGTGACAATTCAGCACTACAAAGTGGAGACTTATACTTACAAACAACAACACCAAATAGTGGAACAACAGTTTCATTACAAGAATATGATTCAATCAATGCACAATTTGTAACAGAGGGTGTGGTTCTTAGACAATTCTCAAGAACAGCATACGCAGTTTACGGTTCAAACCTTGTAAAAGGTAGCATTTGGGGAGATCATGATGGTGAAAACAACGAAGCAGAAATTATTTTCAAAGCACATAATGGTGGCACAACAGTTACTATGGAATCAAGTGCGGCGATAACTGATACAGCAATTTCAAATACTAAATGTAATGCTTCATCGATTGCATTTAATATATTTGCAAACGCATCACTAACAGCAATTCCAGTATTTTTAACAAGTCAAACAGCAGGTAATATCTCAATTGACAATCTTGTTACAGATATTCAGGGTGCTTTATCAAGTGCAAACGTTACTACAACATACGCAGATCAAGTTGTTGCAAGTAACAATGCAGGTAAAGTTAAACTTGTAAACTCCTTAGGATACGACATTAGAGTTTCAGAAGGACCATCAAGTTTCTCACTAGGTGATATTAACCTTACAGAATCAACATCAAGTAATTGGGCAGATATTAAATTTGAAGCCAAAGCAACTGCTCCAGTAGGTAATACTGCGGACGGTCAACTATGGTATGATGCTGATATCAGCACTACTAACATTGACTTGTTAGAGCATAATGGTTCTACTTGGGTAACATTGACAAAAGATTTCCAAACTAAAGTAACTGAGCCAACAGTCCAAAGCGACGCAGGTTCATTAGTAACTGGAGATATTTGGTTAAACTCAAGTGATACAGAAAATCTTAAACTTTACAGATACAATGCTACTTCTAGTAAGTGGGTATTGATCGATATGACTGATCAATCATCAGCAGACGGTGTAGTATTTGCAGACTTTAGACAGTCTAAAAGTGCTTCATTAGATGGTGATGCACCTAGTTCAGCATTATACCCAAGTGGTATATTAGGTTGGAACTTTAGAGTAAGTGGTGGTAATGTTAAGAAGTGGTATTCAACATATGACTTTGGCGGAACAAGTAACCTATCCAATGTTTGGGTAAGTGAAAGTGGTGTTAAGTCAGATGGTTCACCACATTTGCTAAGAAAAGCACAGAGAAAAGTGGTTGTAAAAGCACTTCAATCAGCAATTACTAGCAACCAAGATATCAGAAACGAAACTAATAGATTCAATATTGCGGCAGTTCCAGGTTATCCTGAACTAGCAGATGAACTATTGACTCTAGGCATAGACAGAAAGAATACTGTATTCAGTATTGCAGATGCTCCGCTTAGATTAGCAGATGATTCTACAAGTGTTAAGGCTTGGATAAACAATACAAACAATGCTGTTGAAAACGGCGAAGATGGTATGTTAAGCAAATCATCCGAAATGGCTGTATATTATCCACATGGTTTAACCACTAACTTAGACGGAACAAACATTATGGTTCCTGGCTCACATATGGCATTAAGAACTTTTGCCTTTAATGATCAGGTTTCATTCCCATGGTTTGCTCCAGCAGGTTTCCAAAGAGGTATTGTTAATAATGCAACTTCCGTAGGTTACTTGAAAGCAAAAGAAGGTGAGTTTACGCCAAGTGCTTTAAACGAAGGACAAAGAGATGCATATTACTTGAACAAAGTAAATCCAATTACCAACTTCCCAGGAAGAGGTATTTCAATCTTTGGACAGAAAACATTGAATGCTAGTGCAAGTGCTTTAGATAGAGTAAACGTTTCACGTTTAATTATATATCTAAGAGAGCAACTTGACGATGCAGTTAAACCGTTCTTATTTGAACCTAATGATCAAATCACAAGAAATCAGGCATCAAGTGTGGTGTCAAGATTACTTGATAGTTTGGTTTCTCAAAGAGGACTTGCAGATTTCTTAGTAGTGTGTGATACAACAAATAACACACCGGCTAGGATTGACCGTAACGAGTTACACATAGATGTAGCGGTTCAACCAATTAAAGCAGTAGAGTTTATCTATATACCGATTAGAATCCAAAATACTTTGGGAACTACAGGCAATAGTTAATCAATAACTAAACTTTAAAGGGGTCTTTTTAGGCCCCTTTTTTTTGTCCAATTAAAACAAGAGTTAATTATTTTTGCCATATTTTGATAAATAAAAGTATAATATTAGCATAGGAGAGCAAATATGGCAGACCCAACAATATCAAAATTTGGTGTTCCTGAGCAAGGAAGCACACCAGGTGGTATTCTACAACCTAAATTAAAATTTAGATTTAGAGTAACATTTGATGGTGGCACTTTCGGCGCAGGCGGCCGTTTATTTGAACTCACGCAGAATGTTCAGAATGTTACAAGACCCAAGTTGACGCATGAGGAAGTAATAATTGACTCATATAATTCTAAAGTATATGTGGCAGGAAAACATGTGTGGGATCCAGTAACAATAATTATTAGAGACAGCATCGACAACAAAGTGTCAAAAAGAATTGGCGAGCAACTTCAAAGACAAATCAATCACTTCGACCAAACGGCTTACGCCGCAGGTGGAGACTACAAATTTAGCACATCAATAGAAATATTAGATGGTAAATCTGCAGACTCAACAGAAAATTGGGATCTAGAAGGATGCTTCATTCAAAACGTAGACTACAGTGATACAGATTATTCAGCGAATGATCCTGTAACAATTACTCTAACATTACGTTATGATAATGCATTACATGTAGAGCCAGGTTCAACATCAACAGTTGATGGTAGAAAAGATGGTGGCGACATGTTCCCAGGAACAGCACCAGCGGCGAATAGTAATCAATCTACTCAAGCCGGTGGATCGTAGGTCACATACTTTTTTTAAGTTAATGATATATCTGAACAGGAGCATATCGCTCCTGTTCGCACCTTAAGGACATTTATAGTGAGTAGAAGTAATAGTAAAAATTATTCGAGTTTATATTTTAGCGATGTTTTCAACGCGAAACATTTATCGATAGGATATTTTCCTCCAAGATTAAAATTTAATGGATTTGCAGAATTCATTATTAACCCAGACCTTAAGGCAGAAGCAATTAATATAGGCATACCGCAAATGCGTAATGACTTAGCAGGTTTCACATTGGAATCTACTATGCCTAAATTAACATTCAAAACAGAAGTAATGAATCAATACAATATTAAACGTGTGATTCAAACTGGTGTAGAACTACAACCTGTTTCGATGCAGATGTATGACACAGTAACAAATGATTGGTATCAAATGTTAATGACTTACTATGCATACAGTTATATGAATGGTAGAACAACAGGAAAAAGTTCTGTAATAAATAATTCTCCAGCAATAGGAACAGGTTCGGATACTTGGACTAAGACATCAGGCTTTATGCAAAATACATTTCCAAGTAGTGCATCAGGCTTTGATGCAAATGATGTCCCACATTTATTCGATGCTATAAGACTTGTTGTAGTAAACGGACAGCAAGGCAGAGAAATAATGCTACATAGACCAACAATTACATCAATGGACTTTGGAGAAATAGATCATGCTGGTAACGAGGCTAACACATTTTCAGTTGAATTTGAATATGAAAATTTTGTTATAGGCAAAGTTATAGAAGATGTTTTAAACGAAGTAGACGTAGAGAAGTTTAGTATTTACGGCACAGGCAACTGGTCAGACGAAGTTGCAAAAAGCGATAACGATCTTGCTAGAGGGCAAGAAAACTTTAGAGTTAATGTAGGACAACCTATGCCAGCCGCAGATCTAATAGACGCACCGAGAAGAAGTCAACCTCAACCTCAGCCTGCAAAGAAAAAGAAAGAAGAACCTACACAACAAAGAAGTAAATTAGGACCGTCAATATAATGAGCAGTTCACTATACGACACATTTGGAAACGAAATATCCTATGAAGTGCGTAGAGGTATCCTCACAGCATTTATTAATGATGCAACTATAAATTTTCCTTTACCAGAAGCATCATCTGAATTTTTAGAAAAGTTTTCAAATCCTGTAAACACAATGAACCAACAACATCTAGATATGATTAAAAGTAAACTAGAAAAAATTGGATTTAAAAAAGCAAATGCTAAAGCACTTGCACCTGTATTAATTACAGTAGCAGACGAACTTCAAAGAGATGTATTAGAATTTTTTGAAGATACTAATTCAGCACTTGAACTTACAGTAGACGCCTACGACGCCATTAACGTTCATAGGCCTGCAGGCAGTAGAGTAAGTATTTCAGCACCCACAGTTAATTCTAAAAGTAAAGCCGCATTACTAATCAAACCTTAATATACTAAATAATAGTATGCCAAAATTCGCACAAGGAAATTATACCGTTGAGAACCGCCACAAGTTTGCGGGAACTAAAGATCCTTTCTTTAGAAGTAGTTGGGAATTAGCATTTATGAGAATGTGCGACGCACATCCTAACATTACTAAATGGGCAAGTGAAAATGTAAAGATTCCTTATTTAAATCCTGCAACTGGCAAATACACAAACTATGTTCCGGATTTTATGATACAATACACAGACAAAAATGGTGCTCAGCATGTAGAACTTATAGAGATTAAACCTGCTAATCAAACTACATTAGAGAATGCTCGTAGCAGAGGACAAGCCATACAAACGCATATAAACGCCGCTAAGTGGACTGCGGCACAAGAATGGTGCAAACGTAAAGGCATACGTTTTAAAGTCATAAACGAAGATCAAATTTTTAAAAATAACAAACCTCGAAAGCCAAAAAGAATTGCTAAACGTAAATAAATACTGATATGAAATTATTAGTAGGCGGTGATAGTTTTGCAGTCTTTCCTGATCACTGCTTTAACTATAAAGAAGACAGAGAATATATAGATTATCCTTCATCTAAAAAGGGCGAAGGGTTTAGGCAATATTTAAACTTTCAACATTGGTGTCAAAAATTAGATTCTAAAGCAACTTCAGTAGGAATAAATTCAGGTGACATCAGCACTACAACTTTTATAACACTACAAGAACTTATAGATAATAATTATACTCATTGCATATTTTTTGTAACAAACTTTTACAGAGATAATCTACAAATAGAAAAGCAACATACTATAGACTCAGCCGATTTTGCACAAAACACAAACTTTGATAATGTTTACAAAGATAAAAATTTTATTAATAACAAAGAGCATAAGTTTATTAGAAATAGCATTTGGTATGAAACAGATGAGATTATAGGCCCGCATAAAGCAGGAATAATGCAATACCTGAGATATAATGCAGACTTTAAATACATACACGATAGATTATCAAACTTAATGTTTTTAAAAAAATACTGTGATGATAACAACATTAATATATGTTTTGTTTTGCCTTTTTATCCACAACAGTTTGCAAAAGGTGTTATACAGTATATACCAGC
>Ga0315331_10000591_pt1 | contig 25504 bp, 29 predicted proteins | sample M160m34915metaG_FD_203456 | JGI IMG/M metagenome (GOLD analysis project Ga0315331, IMG submission 203456) | Ammonia-oxidizing marine archaeal communities from Monterey Bay, California, United States - M1 60m 34915 | ecosystem: Environmental > Aquatic > Marine > Intertidal zone | place: USA...
GTTTAAGAACTTTAATTAAAACTAAGAGTCATGTCCCAAATATGATTGAGAAGACCCTTAGGTACCCAGGTTGTGTTGAATATATTAAAGTCTTAAGAGAATCTGGTTTTTTTTCTTATGATGAGGTAGAGATTAACGGTAATAAAGTTAGGCCTATAGATTTAACTTCTAAACTTTTATTTCCTAAGTGGGAGATGAAAGAAGGCGATGAGGATTATACTGTTATGAGAATTAAAATTAAGGGGTTAGAGAATAATAAAAATGTATGTTATACATATGATTTATTAGATTCATTTACTGAAAATACAATTTCAATGGCAAGAACAACTGGATTTACATGTACCGCTGTTGTCAATTTAGTATTAGATAATAAATATAAAAATATTGGAATATCTCCACCAGAATTTTTGGGAATGCATTTTGATGAAGTAAATGAATATCTAAAAAAAAGAAATGTAGTTTATAAATCGAAAAAAGAAACTTTATGATATCTTATTTTTAAGATGTTTTAGATACCATTTTTTTAATTTTTTTAATCCTAACTCCATTTTAGATAAAGGTCCAGGTATATATTTTTTTGACATAACACCCTTCTGGTTATTTTCTATTATTTTTTTATCAGCTACAGTTGTTTTATCCCACATCCATATTAAATTATTCAAATTATAATCTTTTCCTTCTTGAGCGTCTTCATGAACTAACCACATAATTTCAACATCGGTTTTCATTGGACCTCTTGGTATAAAAGTAAATGTTGTTGAAAAATCATTTGACATTATTAAGCTGTTAAATGGTGATGTTCCAACAGTTGTATAGCCACCGTCAAATTCTTTAAACTTTCCCATTAAAATTGAGCCTGGTTTTCCATCTTTTGTCTCAGACAAGCGATTTCCACTAAATGGAGTTCTTTCTGCACTTCTGAAAAAATTATTGAAATTTGAGTCAGAAAATTCTCCCGTTAAGTAGCCTAACTGTTTTGTTTTTGAATTCCATTCCTTAAGTTGATTAGAAAACTCAATGGATTCGGGACCAGTATTATTTCCAGCTCCGTAGGCTTGAATGTAGTCTTTACTATGTACTTGACAATATTCAGGATGGGCAGGGAGGCAATGATAGCATTCATGAAAATTATCTAGTGTTAGTTTCCAATTTCCATTTGTTGGATATGTTTTTCTAAAAGCAACTTTTGATCTTTTTAAACCATGAAGTTCTATAAAGTTTTTTACGGGATTTATAAATTCTTTAAAATCATCAGGGTCATCAGAAAAATTTATAAAAATTAAACCTTCATATACTATTGAATTGCATTTATTTAGTCCCCAGTCATTTTTAATAAATTTCTCATCCATCATCCTTGCATTTATTAGGTTTCCTTTTAAATCATATGCCCATGCGTGATAAGGACAAACTAATTTTTTTACTTTTCCTTCTTTCTCTAAACATATATGGGATCCTCTATGTCTACAGACATTATAAAAACAATTTACTTTCGAGTCTTTATCTCTAATAATAATAATTGACTCATTACCTATTTCAAATAAAAAATAATCTCCAGTATTTTTAATCTGAGATTCATGTCCAACAAAAATCCATTGGTTATAATAGAAAGTTTCTAGATCAACTTCATAGATGTAAGAGTCAGTATAGAATGACTGATCTAATGGGAAGTTATCTTTTTGTTGGTCAATTAATTTTAAAAGTTGTGAATAATTTTTCTTCATTTATATAATTATGACTATTATAATTTTATTTCGCTTAGTTTTCCAGTATTTCTTAATAAATATTATTAATTTAATCAGATATGAGTAAAATAAAATCTCCTTCAACTCTTCAAGCTTTAATTCCAATTATATTTCTAGTTATATTATTGTCAATTAATGTCTCAATATTTGGAGATGATTCATTGTCAGGAAGTATACAAATTGTATTGATATTATCTTCTGCTATAGCTTCAATAATAGCATTTAATTTAGGTTTTACTTGGCTTGAAATTCAGAAGGGTATTGTAAATAGTATTAATTCATCTCTTCCATCAATTTTAATACTTTTTCTAGTAGGGTCATTAGCAGGTTCTTGGTTGTTAAGTGGAATAGTTCCAGCTTTCATATATTATGGAATTCAAATATTAAATGCTAAAATATTTTTATTTGCTGCTTGTATTATATGTATAATCGTATCTATGGCAACAGGTAGTTCTTGGACAACTTCAGCTACAATAGGTATTGCATTGATTGGAATAGGTAGAGCTTTAGATATCTCTGATGGTTTAGTTGCAGGAGCAATTTTAAGTGGTGCTTATTTTGGGGATAAAATGTCTCCTTTGTCAGACACTACAAACCTTGCTCCAGCAATGGCAGGTGGAGATTTAATTTCACATATTAAATATCTGTCACTTACTTCTGTACCTTCAATTATGATTTCTCTTATTATTTTTATTGTTTTAGGATTTAATATTTCTAATAATATAGGAATTAATAATACAGAAATTATATCAAGTGCTATATTAGAAAAATTTTATATTTCACCTATTTTATTTGTTGTGCCCCTCATAGTTATAGTTTTAATCTATAAAAAAATTAAAGCGGTTCCTGCTCTTTTTGTTGGAGTAGTTTTAGGTTCAGTTTTTGCTATAATATTTCAAACAAATTTGGTTATTGAAGTTTCAAACTCTGACATAAACTCTTGGAAAGGATTATTTTCTGGTACTATGAAGTCTTTATATGGATCAATATCAATTAACTCTTCAAATGAATTAGTTTCAGATTTATTATCATCAAGCGGAATGTTTGGCATGTTAAATACAATTTGGTTAGTAATATCAGCAATGATTTTTGGAGGTGTTATGGAGAGAGCAGGTTTTTTAAAACAAATAACCACGATAATACTAAACAAAATAAAATCAACGGGGTCTTTAATTTCTTCAACTGCAGGAACATGTATATTTTTTAATCTTACTGCATCTGATCAATACCTTTCTATTGTAGTTCCTGGTAAGATGTATTCATCTATATATAGGGATAAAGGTTTAGCTCCCGAAAATTTAAGTAGGACATTAGAGGATGGTGGAACTGTTACTTCAGTTCTGGTACCTTGGAATACATGTGGAGCATATCATGCATCTGTTTTAAATGTTGCTACATTATCTTATCTTCCTTTTTGCTTTTTTAGCTTGATTAGTCCTCTAATGACAATTTTATTTGCTTATTTAAGAATAAAAATTAAAAAGATATCTTAGTCTATTTCATTTAAAATTGATAAATAGTTATTATATCTTCTTTCACTAATTGATTTTCCAATATTTTCTTTTATGATGCAACCTGGTTCATTTTGATGATTGCAGTTGTTGAATTTACATTGATTATTTTTTATTTTAAATTCAGGGTATAAAAATTTTAAATCATTTTTATCAATATCATGAAAATAAAAATCTTTAAAACCTGGTGTGTCTACCACTTTGCCATTATTTTTTAGACTAAAAATTTCTGAGAATGTTGTTGTTTGTTTACCTCTACCAGTTTTTAATGATAAATCATCTGTCCTTTGACTTTTTTTACCTGTTAGAAAGTTTATTAATGATGATTTCCCTATACCCGAATTTCCAATTATAAGTGTTCTCTTATTATTTAATATCTCTGAAACTTCATTTAAGTTAATATTTTCTTTTACTGATGCCGTAAATAGTTTAATATTTAAACTATTATATATTGATGATATTTCATTTAATTTTTCTTCTTCCTCTTTATTAAGTAAATCTATTTTGTTAAATAAAATAATAGGTTTTATTTCATAGAAATATGAGGCTGAAATACACTTATCAATGAATTTTAACTTAGTATAAGGTGATTTAATACTACCCATAATTAGAGTTTGATCAATATTTGAAGCAATAATATGTGCCTTATTATCTTTAAGTGATTTTTTAAGAAAATAGTTTTTTCTTTCATAAATTTCTTCAATAATACCTGTCTCTTTACTTATTAATTCTAATTCAACAATATCACCTGATACAATAGGATTTGAAAAATTATTACTCAGTTTATATTTACCTCTATAATTACATTTAAATATTTTGTTATTTACTTGTACATTATAGGTGTTACCTACTGATTTAATAACAACACCTTTCATTTTAAATATTTTGTTAGATAATCTTTTATTTTTTCAGTAGCTCCTGAATTATTTTTTATAAATTCATTCCCCCCTTTTCCTATATCTCTATTTTTAAATATTCTGTTTTTTATAAGTTTAAACTCATTTCCATTTTTAATTGGAAAGCCAATTCCTTTTTTTTCAAGTTTTTCTACTTCTATAAACTTTCTGTTATTTTTATGATAACCATAAATAATAGGTATATCCCATACTGCGGCTTCTAAGGAATTATGAAGTGCTCCCCTAAATCCACCACCAATAAAAGCAATTTTTCCATATTTATAAATTGATGATAACATACCTATGTTATCAATAATAAGAATTCTTTTTCTAACATTTTTCTGAGGTAATTCAGAAAATTTGATCGTATCATTTATAAATATATTTTCTAAATATTCAATTTCTTTATTATTTATGTTGTGAGGTGCAATTATATATTTGGTGTTCGTTAGATCTCTTAATATTTCATTTTTAATTTTATCTATATCGCTTTTCCATGCACTGCCAATTATTATGGTATTATTATTATTAATAAACTCTTTAATACCCAAAGTACTTTTAGATTCATTAAATATTTTAAGTACCCTATCATATCTTGAATCTCCAACAACCTTTACTTTTTCAATCTTGATTTTATTTAAAAGGTTCATAGAGTTTTCATCTTGAACTAAAAACATTGAAACATTTTTTAAAATATTTTTAAAAATAGAAATAGGGTAGAAATAAATTTGATTTTTTCTGAAAACAGATGAAATAGAGATTATTGGCACTGAATTTAATTTTGCTTGATATATTAAATTTTTCCAAAACTCATATTTAATTAGAATTAATAATTTGGGTTTTAATAAGTCAAGTAACAATCTCATTTGATTTGATTTATCTGAAAGCATATAAAAATGAAAATCAACATTTTTGTTTTTTTTAATTGTATTTTCTGCTGAAGATGAAAAATAGCTTACTAGTATTTTATGATTATAGTTTTCTTTAATGGATTCAATAATAGGTTTAGCTTGTTCAAATTCTCCAACAGATGCGACATGAAACCAAATAATTTCCTGTTTTCCTATGTTACTTCTTACGTATTCAATTGTTTTTTTCCTTCCTAAAACTATTCTTTTGTTCTTCAAATTAAAATTTGAGTTTAATCTTAGCGCTAATTCAAAAAGTGAGATAAATAGATTATAGAAAAAACTCATTTATTTAAGTTTTCATTTATTTCAAAAATATATTTTAGAATTTCATTTCTACCTGTTTTATTTAAAGACGATGATATAAAATAATTTGGAATTGAAGACCAATATTTACTTAGAGAAGAAGTAAATTCATTAATTCTCTTATCAATTTGACTTTTCTTTATTTTATCTGCTTTAGTAAAAATTATATTTACTGGAAGATTATTTTTTCCTATAAAGTTTAAGTATTTGATATCAATTTCTTGGGGTTTTATCCTTATATCAATCAATATAAAAATGAGAACTAATTTATCTGAGTTTAATAAGTACTTTTTTGTCATATTATCCCATGATTCTCTATTTGATTTACTGGTTTTAGCCCAGCCGTATCCAGGTAAATCCACAAAAAATAATTTTTTATTGATAATAAAATGATTTATTAACTGAGTCTTTCCTGGAATTGATGATGTTTTAGATAATTTGTTTCTTTCAACCAACATATTAATGAGTGATGACTTGCCAACATTAGATCTGCCTAAAAATACATATTCAGGCAAATTAGTATTAGGGCATTCCTCAAGTCTAGGACTGCTTTTAACAAATTTTGCTTCTGTAATCTTCAATTTTATTATCTATATGCAATTTTAACTCATTTTTAAAGTTTAGATATTATATTTAATAAGAAATGAAAAAGATTTTTTTGATTCTGATTTTACTCATATTATCGTCAAATAATATTTTTTCTCAGTCAACGAGAATTAATTTAGCGAGCTATGACGATATAAACAGTCATTTCGGGTTTTTATTAGGTCTACATTCATCTTATTATAGAATTAATTATTCTTCTGATTTTGTAACAAATGATTTCAGTTATTTACATAGTATTCACTCTAAATCTATGCCTGGATTTAAATTAGGATTCATCTCTGATTTTAAACTCTATTATCCCTTTGATTTAAGGACTTTATTACAAGTTTCTTTTTCAGAATTTAGGATGGATTATTATAATGTTGATGGAACAATTTTTACAGATACTAGGCCCGCAACTTTTTTAGAAACTCCGATTCTTTTAAAGTATAAATCAAAAAGAAGAAAAAATCATAGAATGTTTATAATTGGAGGTTTAAAACCTTCTCTTGAGATTGGAGCTAAAAATAAAGATGAAGCGGGTAAAGATATTTTAGATTTAAAATCATTTGATATCTCCCTTGAGATAGGTTTTGGTAGTGATTTATTTTTTCAGTTATTTAAACTTTCTCCGGAGGTTAGATATTCAAGGGGTCTTAGAAATATGTTGAATAAAAAAAAAATGAATGAGTATAATATACCTATTGATAAAATTGTAGTTCACAATATTTCTTTTTTCTTTACTTTTGAAGGTGGACCCAAATAATTCAAAAAAAATAGTATTTATAACTGGGGCTACCTCAGGTATAGGGGAGGCAGCAGCTAATATATTATCTGATAATTTTAATTTAATCCTGTGTGGTAGAAGAGAAGATAGACTTTTAGAGATTAAGAATAAATTAAGCAAAAGAACTAATGTAAAAACATTGAATTTTGATGTAAGTGTTAAAGAAGATGTAATTACTAAAATAAACTCTCTTCCTGAAAAATGGAAAAAAATAAATATTCTAATAAATAATGCAGGAAATGCTCATGGCTTAGATTTTATCGATGATGGTGATGTAGATGATTGGGATAAAATGATAGATATTAATATTAAAGGTTTACTTTATGTAACTAAAGAAGTTTTACATTTTATGCTTAGTCAAAATTTTGGGCATGTAATAAATATTGGATCAATTGCTGGTAAGGAGGTATATCCTAAAGGAAACGTTTATTGTGCTTCTAAATTTGCTGTAGACGCCTTATCTGAAGGTATGAGATTGGATTTGGTTGAAAAAAATATTAAGGTATCTCAAATAAACCCTGGATTAGTAAATACAGAATTTTCAAAGGTAAGATTCAAAAATGATTTAGAGAAGGCAAAAAATGTTTATGTTGGAATGGAACCTTTATACGCTGAAGATATTGCTGATGTGATAAAGTTTCTTATAGAGAGGCCTGATAATGTTAATATAAGTGATATAACAGTTTTGCCAAAATCACAAGCCTCATCTGTGGTAATTAACCGAAAAACTAATATTTAAGGATACTAAAAACCCAATTCATTTTATAATTCTCAAGATCAATAGTATAAAGAATATTAGAAAAATTATTATCGTAGCATTCTATTCTAGTAGGCATTTTTAATTTGACTTTATCAGTAAGCTTACTTCCCAACCACTTTATATTCTCAACAAATTTTGTAGGTCTAATTCTACTAAATCCAACGTAATTCGATGAATCAAATTTTTGATAACCTCTACACCATCCTAGTGATCTTCCATCTTTTGAATGAAAATTTAAATCTGTAATTTTTTTATTAGAAAAATCATTTTTATTAACCTCTATTATATTTCCATTTACTGTTGTGTAAATTAAATTTTCATTAAAAATTGCTCCGTCATGAGGAATACCTTTATTCAAATTAATTCTATCTAATATTTTACCTTTAATTGAAAAAATTAAAACATCGTGTTGTTTATATCTTGTTACAAAAACTTTATCCTGGTATATACTTACATGATTAGGATGGCTAAAATGGGGTTTAGTGGTGTTTATTTTTCTATAATCTATTTTATTATTAAACCTGTCCCATGTATCCTTTTCAGGATAACAGTTATAAAATGTTTTTATTTTTTTCTCTTCAAGTGAATATCTGATAACTAGATCTAATCCTGTAATTACTATAAATAAACTTTTATCATGATAAATAACGTGATGAAGATCATTGAAAATATTTAACGAAATTCTATCTAATAATTTATATTCAGGTAAATCATAAATTAATATTTCTGTTAGTGTAGTTACATAAAGTTTATTATTATGAATTGAGCCGCTTTTAAATGAGATACTATAATTCTTACTTGGTCTATATTTTAGAGGGGTTCTATAACTTACTTTTTCTTCGACTATGTTATTTATTGGATCATATTCTAGTATTACGCCTTCTATTCCATTATTCCATTCTTTATTAAAATATGATAATTTAGAGTCGGCTTGTCTCCCACCTGTTATAATTAGTTTCATTAGCTTTTTTAATAATATAATTAATTCATTACTTTGAATAAGATTCAAATTTATGACAAAAAAAATAGTTATTCTTGGTGCTGGTAAATCATCATCTTATCTAATTAAATATTTATACTCGAAGAGATTTGAGTTAGATATTGACATAAATATATTTTCAGATAAATACTCAAATTATCTTGATCCATATAAAGATATTAATTTTCAAATTTTAGATATTAATGATAAAAATACACTAGAGCATTTGATTAATAAAACTTATATTCTTATTAGTTTATTACCTCCTTTAATGCACTATAAAATTGCTAAGATATGTTCTGAAAAGGGCATTAATATGATTACAGCTTCTTATTTAGATGAACAAATCAAATCATTAGAAAACTCATTTAAAAAAAATAATTCTTTTTTATTTATGGAAATGGGATTAGATCCAGGTATTGATCATATTTCTGCAATGAGCACTATTGAATCAATAAAAAAGAGAGGTGAAATTTTAGAGTTTGAGTCATATACTGGTGGTCTAATTAAATATGATATTAATAAAAATCCATGGGGATATAAATTTACATGGAATCCAATGAATGTTATAATAGCAGGGGCAGGTGGAGCTACTTATCTAAGTGAAAATAAAAAGAAAAATATTCCATACAATAAGGTATTTAAAGACATATCAAAAATAAATTTAACTAATACAGAATCTTATGAAGGTTATCCCAATCGTGACTCATTAAAATATAAAAAATTATACAATTTGCATGGAGTTGAAACCTTGAAAAGAGGAACAATCAGGAACAAAAGCTTTTGTAAAACATGGAGTATTTTAATTGATTTAGGACTAACGAATAATAATAAGGTATTATCCAATAATAATAATATGTCATATTTTGACTTCTTTAATTATAATTTAAAAGCAAAAAACTATACTGATCTAAAGGACATTTTAAAATTAAAATTTGATATTTTACCTAATTCTCAGGAGTTTAAAAATTTAGAATGGTCTGGTTTTTTTTCAGACAAAAAATTTGATTTAAAAAATGGAAATTTTTCAGACTATTTACTCTCAATTTTAAAAGAAAAATGGACTTTAGATAATGATGATATTGATGAAATTGTAATGGTTCATACTTTTATTTTTAAGATTGATCAGTCCCTAAAGAAACTTACATCATTTTTAAAAATTGAGGGAGAAGATAAAACTTATACTGCAATGTCAAAAACTGTTGGTCTTCCTATAGCAGTTTTGATTGAGCATATCATTAGTATAAACTTTAATACACCAGGTATTCATCTGCCTTTTGACAAAACCATCTATAAACCTGTGTTAGAAAGATTATCTGAATTAGGGGTTAATTTTATAGATAAAGAAATCAATATTTGAAGGTATCCATAAAGTTTGTTGTAAAATTTCCTTCAATGAAGTTTTTATCATTCATAATTTTTATATGAAATGGTATTGTAGTTTCAACACCTTCAATAATAAACTCTTTTAAAGCTCTTTTCATTCTAACTATAGCTTCATCTCTAGATTGGTGGCTAACTATCAATTTTGCAATCATAGAATCGTAATTTGGAGGGATTACATAACCTGAGTATATATGTGAATCAACTCTAACACCATGACCCCCAGGCTTATGAAGTGCCGTTATTTTTCCAGGGCATGGTCTGAAATTAGCTGAGGGATCCTCTGCATTTATTCTACATTCAATTGAGTGTAATTTAGGGTAATAGTTTTTTCCAGAAACTTTAACTCCATCAGCTACTTTAATTTGTTCCTTTATAAGGTCATAGTCAGTAACTTCCTCAGTGATACCATGTTCAACTTGAATTCTAGTATTCATTTCCATAAAATAAAAATTCTTATTTATGTCAACTAAAAATTCAATTGTTCCTGCACCTTCATATTTAATATATTTACAGGCCTTAATGGCGGCTTGACCCATTTTTTCTCTTAAATCATCATCAACAAAAGGTGAAGGTGTTTCCTCAATAAGTTTTTGATGTCTTCTTTGTATAGAGCAATCTCTTTCTGATAAATGGGAAACATTTCCATATTGATCGCCCATCACTTGAATTTCAATATGTCTTGGCTCAACAATAAATTTTTCCAAGTATAGACCTGAATTTGAAAATGAGGCCTCGGATTCAGCTTTAGCACTATTCCAAGCATTTTCAAATTCGCTTTCACTATTCACAATTCTCATACCCTTTCCACCACCACCAGCAGTAGCTTTTAAAATCACAGGGTATCCAATAGATTTAGCAAGTTCTTTACCATCTTTGATAGAATCTAGTAGGCCATCTGATCCTGGTACAGTAGGTATACCTGCTTCTTTCATGGTTTCCTTTGCTGTTACTTTATCACCCATTCTTTCGATCATTTTCCAGTTAGGACCAACAAATTTTATACCACTTTCAGTACAAATTTTTGAAAATTCAGCATTTTCAGAGAGAAACCCATATCCTGGGTGAATAGCATCAGAGTTAGTTATTTCAGCTGCTGCCATTATTCTTGGAATGCTCAAGTATGATTCTTTGGAAACAGGAGGACCAATACATACTGCTTCATCAGCAAATCTTACGTGAAGACTTTCTTTGTCAGCTGTAGAATATACTGCAACTGTTTTGATTCCCATTTCATTGCAACTTCTTATTACCCTAAGAGCAATTTCACCCCTATTTGCTATGAGTACTTTCTTTATCATATAAATTATTAACTTGGATCTACCTCAAATAATGGTTGATCAAATTCTATCGGTGAATTATCATCAACTAGAATTTTTACAATTTTACCGGATACCTCAGATTCAATATCATTAAAAAGTTTCATGGCTTCAACAATACATATTGTTTGACCTATTTTTATTGAATCTCCTTCACTAACAAATGGATCACTTTCTGGATTTGGAGACCTGTAAAAAGTTCCGATCATAGGTGATTTAATAATAATATTATTATTTGATAAGTCTTCCTTTTTTTCTTCAGTTACTTTTTTTTCTATGTTAGCAATTTGTGGCTGAATCTCTGTTTTAACTACTTTAGGTTGTTCTATTGTTGTGAAATTACCATTATTTTTTTTAACTCTAATTTTTATGTTTTCTGTCTCGATACTTACATCATCAAGATCAGATTTTTTAATAAAGTTTATAATCTCTTGTATCTCTTTTATTTTCATCTTTCAAATTTAATTCATTTTACTCTCTCTAAATATTTACCTTGTCTAATATCGATTTTTATTTTATCATTTTCATTTATAAATAATGGAACTTGAATTTCTGCTCCAGTCTCTATTTTAGCTAATTTAGTAGCGTTTGTAGCGGTATCTCCTTTTACTCCAGGTTCAGTATATATTATTTTGCTTTCTATGCTTTGTGGTAATTCACATGTTAATATCTCTCCAGTTTCTGTGTGTATTGAAATTTCAACTTCTATGCCATCCATCAAGTATTCTGGATAATCAATTTGTGATTTTTGTAAAGTTAATTGTTCATAGTTTGAGGTATCCATAAAGTGATAACCTGAACTATCTTTGTATAAATATTGATGTGATCTTTTTTCAACTCTTGCAGTAATAATTTTATGGCCAGAAGGGAAGGTGTTATCAATTACTTTTCCGGTAATAACATTTTTAAGTTTAGTTCTAACAAACGCAGGTCCTTTTCCTGGCTTGACATGTTGAAATTCAGTAACAAAATATAAATTATTATTATATTCAATACATAGTCCGTTTTTTATATCACTAGTTGATGCCATAATTAATTATTATAAGACCATTTTAAGTATAGAGATCCCCAAGTAAAACCACCACCAAAAGCAGCTAAAATTAAGTTATCTCCTTTTTTAAATTTATTTTCGAAATCCCAAAGACACAGTGGAATAGTTGCTGCAGTAGTATTTCCATATTTTTCAATATTAAGTAACACTTTCTCTGGTCCAACACCCATTCTTTTAGCAGTAGCATCTATTATTCTTTTATTTGCTTGGTGAGGAACAAGGTATGCCACATCATCTGAGTTTAAATTATTTTTATTCATTATCTCTTCAGAAATATCTGCCATATTGGTTACTGCAAATTTGAAAACGGAAGATCCTTCCTGATAGATATAGTGCTCTTTGTTTTTTATGGTTTCTATAGAAGCAGGTTTTAAACTACCTCCAGCTTTAAGACATAACATATCTCCACCAGATCCATCACTTTTTAAGAGATAATCTTGGATTCCTGTATCATCTTTTGATGGTTCTAGTAAAACAGCACCTGCTCCATCACCAAATAATACACAGTTTTTTCTATCTTCATAGTCAATAATTGAGGACATTTTATCTGCACCAATTACTATTACTTTTTTATGAGTTCCAGCTTCAATGAATTGAGAGCCGGTTGATAAAGCATATATAAATCCAGAGCAAGCAGCTGATATATCAAAACTATAAGATTTAGAAGCACCAACTCTATCAGCAATTAAATTTGATGTAGAAGGGAATAACATATCAGGTGTTACTGTTGCACATATGATCAAGTCAATCTCCTTAGGATCTGTATTTGTTTTTTCTAATAATCCTTTGACACATTCTACTCCAAGAACGGAAGTGCCTTTCATATCACCCTTTAAAATTCTTCTTTCTTTAATCCCAGTTCTAGTCATAATCCACTCATCACTAGTATCAACTAATTTTTCTAGCTCTGAATTTGAAAGAATATATTCTGGAACATATCCATTAACTCCGGTTATACAAGCTCTTAATTTTTTAGAAGACATCAAGAAAAAAATTTAAGCAACCGCTTCTTTTTCTAAAACTACTTTTCCTTTATAATATAGCTTACCTTCATACCAGTATGCTCTATGAGGTAGGTGAGATTCTCCAGTAGCTGAACACACAACAAACTTCTTTGCTGATGCCTTATAATGGGTTCTTCTCTTATCTCGTCTAGTTTTTGAGGTTTTTCTTTTAGGATGCGCCATCTTTAATTATTTTAATTTATTTAAGGGATCCAACCTAGGATCAATATCATTTGTTTTTTTTGTAGTAAACACAAAATTATCAATATTATCTTCATTTATTACAGAAGGATGTAATCTTTTTGCAGGTATTTCTAAAATAAAAAATTCATATATAAATTTTCCCATGTTTATTTTGGACTTATTTCTATCAATAACGATCATTTCTTCGGAAATTTCTTCATCTTCTTCGCCAAATTTAAAGAGCATTTTTTTATCAGATTTTAATTGATATGTAAATTCTTTAAGTGTTCTGTCACATATTAAATCAGTTTTTCCATCCATAGAAATTTTAACATCTAACATTATGTCAGATTTAGTTAGAGATACTTTACAATTTCCAATGGTATTATTGATTTCATTTTCTTCAGAAAAAAAATCAAATAATTCTTGATTGAAATCAAATTGAAATGAATGCTCATTATTCGATAAACTTTGAATCTTAATATCAAACTTTCTAAGTAGTTTTTTACTCATATTTAATTATTGGTGAGCAAAAATATTATCAATTAATTTATTATCGAAATTTTCTGTTATTAATAATTTTTAGATTGAGTTTGATAGATTCTGTTAAAGATTTTTCATTTGCTATTCCTTTTCCTGCTATATTGAAAGCAGTTCCATGATCTGGGGATGTTCTTACTATTGGTAATCCACCTGTGTAGTTAACTCCATCTTCAAAAGAGAAAGATTTAAATCCTATTAATCCTTGGTCATGATACCAAGAAATAACTCCATCAAAGTTTTTGAACTTTTTTAATCCAAAAAAAGAGTCAGCAGGGAATGGCCCTTCAAATATTTTTTCAGAAGAATTTAGTTTTTTGATAATAGGATAGATAAGATTTGATTCTTCTTTTCCTAGTAACCCATCCTCTCCTGCATGTGGATTGTAACCGAGGACTGCAATTTTTGGTTTTTTTATATTAAAATCTTTTTTTAATGAATCAGAGAAGATATTGAACTTCGTAAATATTTTATTAGGAACTAGTACGGATTTTATAGAATTTAAAGAGATATGACCAGTTATGAAGCCTATTGTCATTAATTCAGAATGCATTATCATCATATTATCTTCTGATCTAAATTCATTTAAAAAATACTCAGTATGGCCAGGAAATGTAAATTTTATAGATTGAGAATTTATTTTACTTATAGGTAGAGTTACAATTCCATCTATCTTATTTTTTTTTAAAGCATAAGTACATTCATTCAAAGACATTACTGCATATTTACCTGATTCTTTTTTGATTTCTCCAGGTAAAATTTCTGGTTTTTCCTTTGATATTGGGAATGTATAGATTGAATTCTCATCAATAATTGAATCTAAATTTTTTATTTCTTTTATTTTAAAATGATACCCAAATCTTTTTGAATAAAACTCTAATATGAACTTATTACAAAATACAACAGGAATAAACTTTTGAGATAGCTTTGATTCAGAGAAAGACTTAAGTAAAATTTCTGGACCTATACCATTATAGTCACCTATACTAAAGCCAATAATTATCTTTTTGTTAATATCTTTTTTCATTAATTTGAAAGACGCAATTCAAATTTACAATCAAATAATCTTTATGGTAAAGATTCGTACAAAAAAAAAGTTAGGACAGCACTTTTTAAACAATGAGGAAATATCAAAAAAAATAGTATCCTCACATATTAATAGAAATAATCTTTTGGAAATTGGCCCAGGTATTGGTGCATTAACTAAATATTTAATTAAGGAAACAAATAATTTTTTAATTATAGAAATTGATGATGATTGTGTTAATTATTTGAAAAAAGAATTTGATAATATAAATCTCATCAAGGAAGATATTTTAAAAGTTGATTTTAAAAGTCTTTTTAATGATAGATTTTCTGTAATTAGTAATTTGCCATATAATATATCATCTCAAGTTTTTTTTAAAATTCTTGATAATAGAAATTTAGTAAAGGAGTTTTCTTTTTTAATTCAAAAGGAGGTAGGACAGAGAATTTGTTCAAAATCAGGAAATAAAACTTATGGGATATTATCTGTTTTACTTCAGACTTACTTTGATTTAGAATATCTTTTTGAAGTTAATCCAGAGGAATTTAATCCTCCACCTAAGGTTTACTCTTCAGTAATTAGAGGGGTTAGAAATAAAAGAGATGACTCAAGTTTTTCTTATAAATCACTAAAAAAAATAGTGAAACTTAGTTTTCAAAATAGAAGAAAAACATTGAGAAATTCTTTAAAAACTCTAAATTTACCTAAAACCTTTACCTCTAATTCAATTTTTTCAAAAAGAGCTGAACAGTTAGATGTAGAAGATTTTATATGGTTGTCAAATGAAATTAAAAAAAATGAGCCATGAAATTTTCATTAACTAATGAATTTAAGGACAGATTAAGAGAGGAAATTTTAAATTCCAACATTGACTTTATTAAAAGATCTTTTGATGGAATAAGTTATGTTGATATTACTGAGTTACTTTACGAATTTAATTCCAAAGACTCTAAGTTCATTATAGATACTATAGATTTTGAGACTTCAGCAAAAATAATTTCAGAATTAGATGAAGATAATCGTAAGAATTTTTTAAAAATATTTTCTGAAAAAGAAGTAGCAAAAATCCTAGATATTATAGATTCTGATGATGGAGCTGATATATTATCTGAACTAGATGTTGAGTTTAGAGGTAATGTTATTTCATTAATTAATGATTCAGAAAAGTCTAAAAATTTGAAAGAATTATTACGTTATGATGAAGATGTAGCAGGTGGTCTAATGGCAATCGAATTAGTTAAATGTAATATAAATTGGAAGATTAATCAATGTATAGATCTTATTAAAAAGCAAGCTGAAAATGTATCTAATATTTACAGTGTTTATGTTACAGATAATAAGGGTAAATTATTAGGCAAGGTATCACTTAAAGATATTCTCTTAGCTAAAGATAATTCTAGAATAAGAGATGTTTACGATGACTATATTATTTCTGTTGACGCGAAAATGAATCAAGAAGAGGTTTCGCAGATAATGCAAAAGTATGATTTAACAGTTTTGCCAGTTGTAAATAAAAGAGGAAAACTGTTAGGTAGAATTACAATTGATGATGTTTTAGATGTAATTACTGAAACTGCTGAGGAAGAAAGACAAATAATGTCTGGGATTACTTCTGATGTTGAAGAAGATGATTCTATATGGAAATTATCAAATGCAAGACTACCGTGGTTAGTTATTGGAATAGTTGGAGGATTATTCGGAGCATTTTTTTTAGGTTCATTTGAGAATAATTATTTTAAAAATAATCAGGTGTTTTTATCACTTTCTTTTTTTATTCCACTAATTATGGCTACAGCCGGAAATGTTGGAATTCAATCATCTTCAATTGTTATTCAAAGTCTTTCAAATCCAAGTGCTTTTGAAAATACAGTTTCTGAAAGATTATTTAAAGTTTTATTAGTATCCATTTTAAATGGAGTAGTACTATCTATTATTGTTTATTTTGGTTTGTTAATTTCTGATTACTACAATATTTTAGATTTTGGTATTTATTCTCAGACAGCTTTAATAGTCTCCATTTCATTATTTTCTATCGTTATGGTATCATCTATTTTAGGTACTTTAACACCTATTATTTTAAATAGATTAAATTTCAACCCTGCTCTCGCTTCAGGACCATTTATAACAACTACAAATGATTTAATCGCTTTAGCTATTTATTTTATTGTTGCCTTATCATTAGGAGGATTTTAATTCATAATTCTTATATTTGTTATTGAAACGGATATAATCCGTTTTTTTTATCTTAAAAATATGAGTACTGTTAAATATTTTACTGAAGGAGGTTTAAAAAAACTTAAGGATGAGTTACACCTTCTTAAAACAAAAGGTAGAGCAGATATTGCAAATCAGATTGCCGAAGCTAGAGATAAAGGTGATTTATCTGAAAATGCAGAATATGATGCAGCTAAAGAAGCTCAGGGTCTTCATGAACTTAAGATATCAAAATTAGAGGAATCAATAAGTAATGCAAGAGTGATTGATGAGTCAGAAATAAATACTGATAAGGTATCTATTTTATCAAAAGTAAAAGTTCTTAATCTCAGTTTTAATAAAGAATTTGAATACACAATTGTTTCTGAAGAAGAGTCAGATCTTCAGGCTGGAAAAATATCTGTTCAGTCTCCTATAGGAAAAGGACTGCTTGGTAAAAAGAAAGGTGAAGAAGTTTCTATTGATGTTCCTTCAGGAGAATTAAAGTTCAAAATATTAAATATTTCACTTTAAATCTAAATGAGTACAATATTTTCTAAGATTATAAATAAAGAAATATCCTCTTATACTATTGCTGAAAATGAAAATTTTATTTCATTTTTAGATATCAATCCACTTACTCTTGGTCATTGTTTAGTTGTACCTAAAATAGAGACAGACTATCTATTTGATCTGGATGACTCTTATTTGAAAGAAATTTTAATTTTTTCTAAAAAAATCTCATCATCATTATCAAAAACTGTTGATTGTGTGAGGGTAGGAGTATCAGTTGTAGGGTTGGAGGTTCCGCATGCTCATCTTCACTTAATTCCTTTTATTAACGAGGAGGATATGAGTTTTTCAAATAAAAGAATTGAAATGACTAATGAGGAGTTCTTAGACCTTCAGTCTAGGATAATTAAAAATTTAAATTAATTTCTCAGGGTTAGAAATTACATATTCTTTCCAAGACTTTTTTGGAGATTGATTGCTAGACTTTTGATAGAAATGACAAATTGCTGCACCGAGAGCATCCGTAGCATCAAGTTTATCATTCTTTTTGATATCTAGATTTAAGATATTTTTTACCATTTCAGATAATTGTTCTTTTGAAGCATTACCATTTCCTGTGACGGATTGTTTGATTTTTTTTGGTGCATATTCTGTTATCTTAATTTTTTTTATTTCTCCTGCTAACATTGCAACACCTTGTGCTCTTCCAAGTTTAAGCATTGACTGAACATTTTTTCCAAAAAATGGAGATTCAATAGAAATTTCATTGGGATTAAATTCATCAATTAAACTATTGACTGAATCAAATATAATCTTCAGTTTTATAAGATGATTTTTTTCTTTATTCATTTTTATAACTCCGTACTGAATTGCTTTTAGTTTCTCTCCAGATTTTTTAATAATTCCAAATCCCATTAAGTTAGTTCCAGGATCAAGTCCTAAAATTATTCTACCAGATTTCATTAATGCCTCTAATAATTATTAATTTCACTTCAATAAATCTATTTAAATATTATTAAAAATGAATGTTTCTTATATTGATTCTCATGCCCATATATATTTAGATCAATTTAGAGATAATATTAATGATATTATCCAAAATTCCTTAGATAATAATGTAAATAAAATATTGATGCCTAATATTGATTTAGATTCGGTTTCAGATATGTTGAGAATGTCAAACCAATATAAAGGAATCTGTTACCCAATGCTTGGTCTTCATCCATGCTATATTACTAAGAAATTTGAAATTGAGATTGATGAAATATTTAAAAACTTTTCTTCCGATATAATTGCAATTGGTGAAATTGGCTTAGATTTTTTTAAATCTAAAGAAAATAAAAAAGATCAAATAAAAGCTTTTGAAATTCAGTGTGAATATGCTGTGGGTAAAAATAAACCTATAGTTATTCATACCAGAAACTCAATTGATGAAACAATTAAGGTTGTAAAAAAATTTTCTAAAAATGGCCTTAGGGGTGTTTTTCATTGTTTTTCTGGCACTCTTAATCAGGCTAATGAGATTATAGATTTAGGATTTAAAATTGGAGTAGGGGGTGTGTTAACATTTAAAAATTCGAATCTTAAAAATGTAATTTCAAAAATTGACCTAGAGCATATTATACTTGAGACAGATAGTCCATACTTATCTCCAGAACCCAGAAGAGGATCAATTAATGAGCCTGCTAATATTATTTATGTTTCGAAGAAACTTTCAGAAATATGTGTCGTTCCTCAAGAATTAGTTTCAACTATTACTTCTAAGAATGTAATTAATTTATTTGATTTGCAATCTTATTAATAGAGAGGTGGCCGAGCGGTCGAAGGCGCGCGCCTGGAAAGTGCGTATACGAAGCAATTTGTATCGAGGGTTCGAATCCCTTCCTCTCTGCTAAACCTAATTTAAACTTATAACTCATAGTATTGTTATACTGATTTGATTTTATATAAACTCCAATGTAAATATTGAGTAAGAATGATTTTTGACTAAGTATATATGGATCCACTATCTCAAGGAACAGTTGGTGCAGCTTTTGCGCAGTCTGTTGCGAATAAAAATAATATTTTCAAGATCGGTTTTATTGGTTTCCTTGCAGGAATGACCCCTGATTTGGATGTTTTAATTCAGTCATCAACTGATCCAATTTTATCTCTTGAATATCACAGACAGTTTACACACTCACTTTTTTTTATTCCATTCGGTTCTTTAATTTTTGCTTTACTAATCTTTCCTTTTGTTAAAAGCTCCTTGAGCTTTAAGACTGTTTATTTTGTAAGTTTTTTGGGATATGGAACCCATGGTTTGCTAGATGCATGTACTTCCTACGGGACTCAACTTTTTTGGCCTTTTTCTAACGAAAGGGTTAGTTGGAATAATATATCTATTGTTGATCCACTTTTTACAATTCCTACATTAATATTTCTTGGAATTGCAATAAAAACAAAAAATAAGGTTTTTAGTTTTTTTGGAGTTGGATGGATTTTTTTTTATTTATCTATAGGTATTGTTCAATACGAAAGAGCTTTATCAGCTGCAATCAAACTAGCGAATATGAGAGGACATAATGCTGAGCGTCTAACTCTGAAGCCTTCATTTGGGAATTTGATTTTATGGAAGTCCATTTATAAACATAAAGAAAGTTTTTATGTTGATGCAATTCGAACAGCACAATCAACTACTTGGTGTTTAGGGGAAACTATAAGGGTTTTTGATTATACATATCATTTGCCAGATCTTGACAAAGAGAGTCAGCAAAAAAAAGATATCGAGAGATTTCGTTGGTTTTCTCAAGATTATTTGGGCTACGATAAAGAAAATAATATTGTTACAGATGTACGTTACTCAATGATACCAAATCAGATTGCACCAATGTGGGGATTGATTATTGATGACCAGCGTGGTAAAAATGAACATGCGACATGGTGGACAAGTCGAAATTTGGATCAAAGTCAGATAGACTTGTTTATAGATATGTTAAAAGGTAAAAATTGTGTAAGTTGTCATTTATCCCCAAATTAGTTACAGTGTATTTGTATAATGATTTATCCCCTAAATTAAATTAATTGGCTTTATAAGTTTGAAAAGGACTTTGTGCATTTAAACATATTCTAAAAAATGACTTATAGACTTTTATATTAATATTAATAATTTTATAATTGTAGAATTCTATTTAAAATAACACATTAAACTATGAAAAAATTTATAACTTTTTTATTCACTATTAGTCTTCTGACTTTTAATGTCTCTTTCTCACAAGAAGATTTAGCTGATGCTGATGTAACTGTTTCTGAGATACAAGAAGACACTTCATCTTCAGCTGTTGACTCAGTTGTCGAAGAAACTACTATTCAAATTGTAGAAGAAGAAGAAATTCAAGAGGTTGTTGAAGAATCACAATCTTTTCATTATGCTATTAAGGAACAATTTATCCAAGGTGGCTGGCAATTTATGGGTATTGTACTTCTTTGTTTAATACTTGGCTTAGCCGTTGCTATCGAAAGAATTATTACTTTAAATCTGGCTACTACTAACACTAAAAAACTTTTATCTGATATTGATGGTGCTCTATCTTCTAAGGATGGTGTTAATGCTGCAAAAGAAATTTGTAAGAATACTAGAGGACCTGTTGCTTCTATTTTTGTTCAAGGCTTAATGAGAGCATCTGAAGGTATTGATATGGTAGAAAAATCAATTATATCTTATGGATCTGTAGAGATGGGTAAGCTTGAGAAGGGTATGGTCTGGATATCTTTATTTATTTCTCTTGCACCTATGCTTGGATTTATGGGAACAGTAATTGGTATGATTGGTGCTTTTGATGCTATAGCTGAGGCAGGTGATGTTTCTCCTTCATTAGTTGCTGGTGGTATTAAAATTGCATTATTAACTACTGTAGGTGGTCTTATTGTTGCTGTTATTCTTCAGCTATTCTATAATTACTTAGTGTCTAAAATAGATTCTTTAGTAAATACAATGGAAGACGCATCTATCTCACTTGTTGATATTTTAGTTAAAAATAAACTTTCTAAATAATGATTCTACTAGATCTAGTCGATATCATATTATATTTTGGATATGGAATGGTCATTGTTGCAGCAGTTTTGTCTGTAGGATTTCCATTATGGATAGCTTCAAAAAATCCTAAATCTTTAGTAGGTACAGGAATAGGGCTTGGCTCAATTTTAGTGTTATTTTTAGTAGCCTGGTTAATATCTAGTGGTGAAGTTTATTCAAGTTATTCAGAGTTTGGTGTAGATGCCTCATTGTCAAAATTTATTGGTGGAATGTTAAATCTAGTATATATTTTAGCTGGATTAGCTGTTGTGGGTATCGTTTATTCAGAAATATCTAAAAGTCTAAAGAATGGCTAGAAAAAATAGACCAACTGCTGAGATTCCAAATGGATCTATGGCAGATATTGCATTCTTATTATTGATATTTTTCCTTGTAACGACAACTATTGCAAATGATAAGGGTATAGCAATGTTACTGCCTCCTAAACCAGATCCAAATCAACCACCTCCTGAGGTTACAAAAAATGATAGAAATATTTTTAAAATATTAGCAAATTCACAAGATAAATTACTAGTAGAAGATGAGCCTTTAACAGATGTTTTTGAGCTTAGAGATATGGTTAAAAGTTTTATTTTAAATTTTGGTAATCCTGGAGAAGAAGGTGTAGCATTATACAATAGTTTGCCTTCATCTATGAAAGCATTTTCTAGTAGTGTAAGAAGATCAGATTATTCTGATGATCCTACTGAAGCTGTAGTTTCTTTCAAAGCAGATAGAGGAACTTCATACGAACTCTATGTACAAGTTTTAGATCAAGTGAATGCCGCTTATAACGATGTTTACGGTGAGAGAGTAGGGTTGTCTGCTTCTGAATTTTTACAGTTAGATAGAGACGATCCAGTACAAGACAAAAAATATAAAGCTGCTAGACAAGGAATACCAAGGGCTATTTCTATTGCTGAACCTAATAAAATTGTAAATTAACATGGCTAAATTCGGAAAAAAATCAAATACATCTCAAGATATACCTACAGCCGCATTACCTGATATCATTTTCATGTTATTATTCTTTTTTATGGTAACTACTGTATTAAGAGAAACTGACATTTTAGTTAAACAAAAACTACCAAAAGCAGCTCAACTATCAAAACTAGAGAGAAAGTCTTTAGTTAGTTATATTTATATAGGTGAGCCTAAGCAAAGCAGCTTATTTGGTAAAGAACCAAAAATTCAAGTAAATGATGTCTTTGTGGAGGTTGATGAAATTGTTCAGTTTGTAAATACAGAAAAAGATAAGCTGAATGAAGCTGAAAGAGATCAAATTACAATGTCCTTGAAAGTAGATGTAGAGTCTAAGATGGGAATTGTATCAGATGTTCAGCAAGAGTTGAGGGAGGCTAATGCAAGAAAAATCCTTTATAGTTCTGTTCAATCTGTCGATATTTAAATTAAATAAGAATTACATTTAATTCTTATTTATGGCAGTACAGACAAAATACAGTAAAAAAGTTAATGCATGGTGTATGTATGACTGGGCTAACTCAGTCTACTCTCTAGTAATTACCACTGCTATATTTCCTATTTTTTATAATTCTGTTACAACTTCATCTTCAGGATCGGATCTTGTTAATTTTTTTGGATTGGAGATTGTTAATTCTGTTCTATATTCATATTCTCTTTCATTCTCATTCCTTATATTAACTATTATTCAACCTATCCTTTCAGGGATTGCAGATTATTCTGGAAATAAAAAAATCTTTCTTAGAATTTTTATGTATCTAGGTTCTTTCTCATGTATGTTTCTGTATTTTTTTGAGGGTCCAAATATAGAATTTGGTATAATATTTTATGTATTAGCTAGTATTGGTTTTACTGGTAGTCTAGTATTTTATAATGCTTTTTTACCTGAAATATCAACTCCTGATAATTTTGATAAAATAAGTGCTAGAGGATATTCTTTTGGTTATGTTGGAAGCGTTATTTTATTAATTATATGCTTGATCTTGATACAAGGCTTTGAATTTTTTGGATTTGAAACTTCAAAGGAGGCGACTAAATTCTCTTTTTTACTAGTTGGAATATGGTGGATATTATTTGCTCAATTAACATTATATTATTTAGAAGAGAAGCCAAAAAAAATAATTCTTAATAAAACTATATTGACATACGGTGCAAAAGAACTAATTAAAGTATGGAATTATATAAAGGGTGTAAGAAATTTAAAACTTTATTTACTATCATATTTCTTTTATAGTATGGGTGTGCAGACAATTATGCTTGTAGCTTCTTATTTTGGAGATAAAGAGATAAATCTTGATCAAAATAAATTAATTTTTACAATATTAATTATTCAGCTTATTGCAATTTTTGGAGCTTATTTCTTTGCTTATATTTCAAGGTTAAAAGGCAATAAATTTTCTCTGATAACAATGAATATCTGTTGGATTATTGTTTGTCTGACAGCTTACTATACGACTAATGAGATTCAATTTTATATTCTTGCAGCAGCAGTTGGTATATTGATGGGGGGGATCCAATCTTTATCTAGATCTACTTTTTCTAAGTTGATACCAAATGACATTGGTGACACTGCATCTTTTTTTAATTTTTATGGAATTTCTTATAATATATCAGTTGTAATCGGAACTTTTTCTTATGGATACATCGAGCAAGTTACAGGAAGTATGCGATCAAGTGTTCTAGCTTTAACTCTTTTTTTTATATTAGGTTTAACTTTTTTAATTTTCACAAAAATTAAAAAATAATCTTCATGGTGGAATTAAATATACCTGTCCAGGATATTCAAATTAAAAGAATTAATTCTAAAAATTATATTTTTGATTTTATAAGAAAGAAATATTTAATATGCACTCCTGAAGAATGGGTAAGACAAAATTTAGTTAGTTATTTTGTTAATAATCTTAATTATCCTAAAGGTCTTATTAAAACTGAATCATCATTAAAGTATAATAATTTAAAAAAGAGGTCTGACATATTAATTTTTAATAATGACATGTCGCATTTTATGATTGTTGAATGTAAATCATATAAATTAAAAATTAATAAGTCTCATTTAAACCAATCCGCTATTTATAATAAAATTTATAAAAGTAGATATCTTATGATCTCAAATGGGATGGAGCACGTTGTCTGTGAATACAACTGGAAAGATGAAACATTTGAAGTTAAAAAGTCAATTCCTGAATTTAATAATTAAATCAAGGTGTCAATATTATGGTAATCTATACCAAATGCTTTTGATACGTTTTCATTCACTACTTTACCATTAATAACATTTACACCAGTCTTTATTTCGTTATTATCTTTTGAAGCTTTTATCCATCCTTTATTTGCAATTTCAATAAGATATGGTAATGTTCTGTTTGTAAGTGCTTTTGTAGAAGTAAATGGTACTGCTCCTGGCATATTAGCAACACAATAGTGTACTACACCATCAATTGTAAATATAGGATCTTGATGAGTTGTGGGTGATGATGTCTCAAAACATCCACCTTGATCAATTGCTATATCAACCATAACACAACCTGGCTTTAAAGATTTAAGTAATTCTCTTGAAATTAATTTTGGTGCTTTAGCTCCTGCAATTAGTACTGCTCCAATTATAAGGTCTGCATTTTTAGCTTCACTTTCTATTGTTTCTTTTGTAGATACTAAGCAATTAACTTTATTTTCAAATAATTCACTTAACTCATTCAATCTTTTTTCACTTGTGTCTAATATTGTAACATTAGCTTGTAAACCAACTGCCATTTTAGCTGCCTCAGTACCTGATATTCCTCCA
>Ga0315331_10000592_pt1 | contig 25479 bp, 33 predicted proteins | sample M160m34915metaG_FD_203456 | JGI IMG/M metagenome (GOLD analysis project Ga0315331, IMG submission 203456) | Ammonia-oxidizing marine archaeal communities from Monterey Bay, California, United States - M1 60m 34915 | ecosystem: Environmental > Aquatic > Marine > Intertidal zone | place: USA...
CGTCGGCGCTGGAGCCGACACCGCCGGCCATCAGGGCGCCACGGCCGACGGAAAGCAGGAACAGCGTCTTCGGCTGCTTGCTCGGCGCCGGAACTTTCGCAAGGGCCGCATTTATCCTCTGCTCAATTGATGTGGCGAGCCGTTCGCCGGCGGCAATCTTGTCGACGGCGGCCGCGACCGCCCGGATTTTCCGAAGGGCGCCCGCTACACTTGGTTCATCGGGGATGTCGGTAAACCTAACGCCCGCCTGTTTCAGGACCTGGATAGCCTCTTTCGGCCCGGCGTCGGCGATGGCGATGATGTGGTCGGGCGCGAGCGCCAGGATCGGTTCGGCGGAGAGCCTGCGCATATACCCAACATCGGGCAGCTCTTTCGCTGCCGCCGGGTGCCGGCTCGTCGTGTCGACAGCGACGATGTTTCTATCCGCCTCTAGCCTGAATAGAATCTCCGTCACGTCGCCTCCGATGGAGACAAGCCGCTCGGGCGGTTCCGCAGCCGCTGTCAGGCTCGCCAACGGCACGCCAAGGTAATGGGCGACAATGAGGACACGGCAGAAACGGCGCATCTTGATGAATCCTTCCAATTAGAACGCGAGCTTGTATGAGACCCGGGCCTTGGAGTTCCGGCCTGGCTCATTGGCGTTGGTGAAGGTGCGGCTGTAGGCTTCGTCGAAGACGTTATCGACGCCGATATCCACTCGGAACCCGCTCAACGGGCCCTCGGTCGGCGCATAGAAGGCGAAGATGCTTTGCGTGTCGTAGGAGGAGCGCTCGCCGCCGCCGCCCACCCCTTGGCCGTTATTCGGCTCTTCCGCTTCGAAATAGTGATCCTCCGCGATGTCGGCGCCGGCCTCCAACATGTCTGCGATGACTTCGTCGTCTGAGTTGATCAGCTTTGAACCGTCGCCGCCGCTATCGGATTGTGCATAGGCTGTGAGGGATTCGAACTCCTCAGTGTTGACGTCCTGATATCCAGCGGAGATCCGCGCGCCCGCCTTCTCGCCTGGCTCCAAAAAGTCCTCGGCGCGCGCCGTCCGAAACTCCAGGATGCCGCCAGTACCGCCGCTGCCATAGAGAGAGGACGCACTTCCGCGCAGGACTTCAATGCGCCTGAGAAGCTCGGGATCAATGAAGAACCGCCCATCATGGGCTGAACCGAAGTCCTGTCTGACGCCGTCGAACAACACGACCACATAGGCGCCGTCAAAGCCTCTAATACTGGGTGTTTCGCCAGTGCGCCGTGGCCCGCCATTGAACTCGACGCCGGGGACAAACCGGAGCACATCGTCCGGGGAGGAGGGTTGGGCGCGTTCGATATCGTCGCGCTCCAGAACAGTCACCATTCCCGGAGCGTCAAAAGCCGGTAATGGGTTGCGCGTCTTGGTAAACGTCATCTGGTCAAGGAAGATCGAGCCTTTATCCTCCGTCTCCGCAACCACGGTTTGGGCCAAAGCAGAATGCGCATATAGCGCTGTCGCGGCGCTCAAGATGACGGCCAACTTTCCTATTTTTCTCATAACGCCAACGCGCTCCTTATGTGTGAGCGAGGGCTGGCTGGGCCGACCGCGGGGGACGCGTTCGGCTTGGCTGGCGTACGCTGTCGATAAACGCGAAAACCTCTTGACGGATATGCGAATGAGTTTCAATCTCATTGTGTAGCCAGCGAGGTTATGCTGACATCGACACATGACTAATAATGAGAACTATTATCATTCGCAAGATAAATCTAAAAATTTCTGCAGCCCATCGCCTCAGGAGGGCGTCACCATGTTTATCGCGATGAACCGTTTCAAGATCGTCAAAGGCCGTGAAGAGGACTTCGAAACGGTATGGAGAACGCGGGACAGCCGGTTGTCGGGCGTCCCTGGATTTGTTGAATTCCATCTGCTTCGTGGTCCCGAAACAGACGAAAATACGCTGTTCGCCTCCCATACGATCTGGGAGAATCGAGCTGCTTTCGAAGCCTGGACCAAGTCCGAGGCATTCCGCATCGCCCATGCCGGTGCCGGCGAAACCCGCGGCATGTATATTGGACATCCTCAGTTCGAGGGCTTCGAGGCGGTTATGAAATCCTTGCCGGCTGACGCCGCCGCCGCTGAATAACGGCGAACGGAGCCATCATCATGGGATCGATCGCATTCGCCGCGGGCGGCATGTCCTTCGACGTAGCAGCCCTCGAGAAGCTCCTCGCGCTCGGCGGCCCGACAGCAGGGGCAGCCGCTATGAAAATGGCGTATATGGCGACAATCTTGACGCCTTTTTCCTCGCCGTAAAGCTCCTTGATAACGTACATACCAATCACGGCTTCACATGCGCCCGTCAGGCCCAGCAGACTACGCGCCACAATCAGCGCTTCCGCAGACCACGTCAACGCACAGCCAAGCGCCGCGAAGCAGAACAGTGAAAGTCCCAGCAACATGGCAGTGCGGCGGCCAAACCTGTCCGATAGCGGCCCGGGTCCGATCGATATGACGCTCTTGCCCGGCTTCGCAGGCGAGGAAATCATGGACATCATGATCGGCATGGCCGGCCGCGCCGGACAGCCCGACGATATCGCCGAAGCGCTGGTTACTTTGGCACATGGCCGACCCGGTTGGGTCAATGGCCATCACCTGATCGTCGACGGCGTTACGACCGCAGGTTTTTCCGCCGGCTGGAAGAGGTAGGACAGCACCCGATGAAGTGATATCTCACACCCATATCGGAGTGTCAGACTTCGCGCGGTCGCTTAGCTTCTAAAAAGGCGTCATGGACGCGTTGGGCATGGAACTCAAATTTTGCGGCCAGGACGGTGGTTCGGCCGGATGGCAGCATCCCGGAACGGATCGTCCCCTTTTTCTCATCGGTAAGCCGTTTGACGGCCTGCGCCAAGATCACGGCAATCGGAATATGGCCGCCTTGCTTGCACCATCCCGTGACGCGGCCGACTTGAGCTTCGCAGCGGCCATGCACGCAGGAGGAAGCGATGAGGGCGCGCCAGGCATACGGCACGGCCGCACTATCACGAGCATTACTACGGCGCGCATTTCCGCGATTTGGACGGCAATAAAACCTGCGTTTGTTGCCACGCGCCCGCGGAGCTTCCTTGATTGGCCAATTCAATGGACTGGAGCCGCTTGACTTAGATGTAGCGACACCGACTGCGGGCGCGCGTCGCCGACAGGCCCCGAATTCGCATAAGCGATCCTAAGAGCTTACAGCAACATCCGTGGTCGAAGCATCCAAAGCCCCATGGCGATCATTACGACGTTCTCGACAAGCGAAACGAAGCCCAATGGCACTTTGGAGCCGCCGCCGACGCACGCGCATGTTAGCTCACGCTTTTCGATATAAACAGCCTTCACGACGCTGACGCTTCCGATGGTTCCTATAAAGAGGGTGATAGGCGCCACAAGCCAAACCAACGCTGACGCGTTCCCAATCAAGGTCATCATGGTGATTCCCGCAAAGAGCTCGAGATACGGGTAGACGTACCCGTATGGCACATAGCGCCTCGCAAGGAGGTCGTAGCTCAGGAAGCCGTTGACGAATGCTTCGACGTCCTGAAGCTTCTGAACGGCGAGCATGACCATTGAAAACGCAAAGAACCATTTCAAGCCGGCCAAAGATGATAACGAGCTATAGAAATTCGCGACGAGCGCCATGGCCATGAGCGCTGCGCCGCCAAATATTGCTATAACCGGCAAGTATGTCGTACCGCCTTGCTCGAGGACCGTCTTGCCGAAAAATCTCCTCAGGTCACTGTATCCGCCAATGTGCTCGCCACAAATATATATTTGCGGGGTCGACACAAAGTCATTTGCCTCTTTGAAAGTTTGAATTTCGGCTTTTGTCGTGAATTTATTGTCTTCGACACTATATCCCTTGCGCTCAAGAAGAGACTTAGATTTAAGCCCTAACGGGCACAGGTGGTCCGGCGTTGCTGCCCTATATAGTACGGCGTTCCCGGGTCGGCTTACCTGTGCGTCTTCGCATTCGACAGCGTCGCAATTTTTATGAGCCGCCCTTACATCGATGTCCATTTGAGTCTCCTTTGAAAACATATGAGAAGGTGAACGACTTTGAGGTCTTAAGTGTCGATGGCTCGAAGGGCTTCTCAGCCAACGAAGGTCGGTCTGTTGGCGCATTTTCTATGATGATATTTTAATACACCATGTGCTAGCAGAGAATGACGATCCCTCGACGTTACTATCAAATACGTCGCAACCCGGTGGCGTCCAATTTTCCGTCCCGGCGGGCGGCGCTGAAGGCCGCGCCGGGTGCAATCGATTTGGGTGAATCCGGGTTCAGATGGTGGATGAGTATCTCGCGTTGTCTCATCCGACGAGAAGGCGCCGCCAAACAGCTTAGTCTGACAATGCCCTCGCGACTGCCCATCGGCTAATATGGACAGTGATGCCTAAAGATGTTCAGAACCGGCATACACGGGCACGAGATGCGGCGCGGGCTAACCAAAACCCTCCCCCGACGTTGCTCCTTCTTTGGCGATCTGATGAGCCCTGGGGGCTCTACTATCTGCTGGGGCCAGAGCCAGCTCATTCACTAATCTGGGCACTTTTTCTCTTGAGGGTTGTCTTATATTGTGAACTGAGCTTATAAAAATACTCCGATTTAATATATGGACATGATAAAAATATAAGAAAAATATATGTACGATAATATTTCAGAAACTACATAGTGTGTGTCCTCTGAGGAAAGATTTTGCAAACAAATATTTTTAAAAGTTTTTGGATATGCGTTGTTATTTTTATCGGTCGAACCCGTCGGTTTTATTGATGTTAGGCTCCGTCCATTCGCCATGAAAGTCTGGCTGGTTCTTTGGTTCGGCGGCGATGAAGGCGGGTAGGACGCGGCAGCGCCTGAAGATGCCGGCTATCAGGGGGAACGGGGCCATGTCCACGTTGAACCGAGTGATGCCCTTGCGCACTTGGGGGACTAAGTGCAGATCAGCCCATCCGGGTTCCTCGCTATAGCAGAAAGGCCAGGATTCCTCGCGCTCGGCCAGATGCTGCTCCAGTGTTCTGAAACCTATATCGAACCAATGCCGCTGCCAAAGGTTGATTCGTTCCTGATCGACGTCCAGACCTTGATGTAAGAAGCGGCGGATGCGGATGACGTCAATAGCGTGCATCTCGGACGTGATGTGCTGGCCAAAGGCCCGGGCCATGCCGCGGCGCACCGGGTGTGCGGGTAAAAGAGGCCGTGCTGGGTAGACCTCCTCCAGATACTCCAGGATCGCAGTTGCCTGGGCGAAAACCCGTCCATCGACGTCTAGGGCAGGCATAAGGCCTTGAGGGTTGAGTTTCTTGTAGGCCTCTAGGGTAAGCTCCCGGACGGACACATACTCATAGGGGATGCGTTTAAGAGCGAGGCCTATGCGCACCCGCTCGCCTGCGGAATTGACGAAGTTGGAATAGAGCTTCAGGGACATGGTCAGCGCTCGCGCTATTATGTTGCCGCATTAGCCTTTATGATACGGGGCAATTAACCAACAGCAAACGTCACACAGTCGGGTCATCTAATTATAAAATTACACCGATGACCGGCATCCCATTCCGGGTGCCTAGCATAAGGCTCAAGTTAAGCCCACTGTACCTTCTTGTTTAGACTCATAGCTTCAGGGAGCCCTGCGGTTTTGTGAGCATACCAGCGATGCTTCTTACTCTGTTCGAAGCCTACGACCTTGTTGCAAACACCTACGCTTACGAAGCCTAATGCTGTTGCTGCCTTCTTCAGCTCACGCCCATCGATGTTCCTACGGAGGGTCTCAGTCATCTCTTGCTTGGCTTCAGTCTCAGACGCTGGTCCGTCTTTGGGGAAGCTCTGAGAGACCGTGTACTGAAGCAACGCTGAACGCACCAAATCGATGTCCTTAGCTGCCTAAGAGAACTCAGAAAAATGACCCTCAGGCACTCCCGTAGCGACTTCAGCTTTGGTCCTATGCCTTGTCTGGATGATGCAAAACCGTCTGTCTTCGTCACTGACAGGCAAAGCATCAGCATGATTTGTTAAGGCTACCAGGTTCAGGAAATTGAGTTCCTCTCCGTTGCCGCTGTTCCTAACGCTCGTTGACACCGTAGCGTTGGTTATCACTTCGTTAAGGCTATTGATCACCTTGTCTCGGTTCTTACCTGCCTCGTACAGCTCCTCAACCACGCCTAAGCAGCCGCCGATAGCCCACTCGGCCGCCCCTCCGTGGGCGGCAGGATAATAAGCAAGCATTGCTTTTTCCCTGGTTTATCCAATTTCCCTAGAACTGGGACGACAGATTTGCCACGGGTGTGCAATAACTAAATCAGCAAACGTTATGTGCGGCTGTTGACCACCTTACGATCTACCTATTTACCTGAGAGATCATAGCTGAAAATTGGGAGCGAGAGTCATTATGAATTTCTATTCTATTATGATGTTGATTGCAGGCGTATGCGTTCCGGTCTTAGCTATTTTAAATGCAAGCCTTGGTAGAGAATTAAATTCGCCAGCGGCTGCGTGTATGGCACTCTGTGTAGTTGCTTTTATTTCCAGTACGGTTGTTTTATTTTTTACCGGCCCACCTTCCTTAGTCAAGATCATGGATTGTAATAAGTATTTACTTCTGGGAGGGGTATTTTTTTCAATATATATTTTGTCTATAACTTTTATTGCACCAAAACTTGGATTGGGAAATGCAGTATTTTTCATTCTGGTTGGGCAAATCGTAAGTGCCACAATCATTGATCATTTCGGCTTATTCGGAGCGACACCTTTCACAATTACAGCCCAAAGGTTTGGTGGGGCTTCTCTAATGATGTTTGGACTATGGCTTACCCAAAATGCGAATACATAATCGGCATATTTCAAAACAGTTTATATTTCACAAATCTGATGTGCGATCGCATGGCTGGTTTTTAGACGGAGATAGTCTTTGGCTTGAGGGTACATGCGACAGGGAAATGATCAAAGGCACACCGAAGCGTCACAGCTGAAGCTTGAGCTCGCGCCTTTGCTTTCTGTTCAGCTGCCACGGCCCCACTTCTATACTGCCTTGGGTCAATTCCACCTGCCATTAACTTGAGCGGTTGTTGAGCTAAATTCCTGGCCTCATTCACAGTGATCGTAACGTCATTACCCTGCTACATCCTCACTGGCTTGCTGCGCTTTACCCTCCCTTCGCCTACGAAGACGACTTTCCCGCCTGGATTAGTCCTCACCCCAAAGCCAGCTAGCCTCGTGTGCCTAATATATTGTTTGGTGCCTGTACCCATTAGATAGCCGATAAAAGACTGAGTGAGAGCGGTTCGTGCAGCCGGAGCGTGTTGGTCCATTCGCCCGCCATCCAGGCACCGACGTGTCATAGGCCTGCGCCTCGTCGGCGAGGTTTATCTGCCGTTTCTCCAGGCAAACGCCGACGCGGCGGAGGCCGGCGAGGAGCGCTTCTCAATGGACATTCGGGGAAATTCCTACACCCAGGACGTTTTCCGATATCAGATCAAATGCCTGCGCTGGCTCCAGTCCGATTTCGCCGGCCTGGACGCCGAGCGCCAAGCTTCCATCCGACTGCTCCTCGAGGAGACCGGCTGTCTAGCGATCTTGGAAGCGCGGCCTTAGCCTGCCGGTTTCAGCCAGACCGCCGTGTCGTGATAGGCGGCGGCGCCGGTGGGGCTCGCCGGTTCCGCTGACGTCGGGACGTTAATGCCGACGTCTGGTACGGCGGATCGGTTCAACTCAAAATATGGGGAATGGGCTTCGAGCGTGCAGCGGTAATAGATAGTAGCGTGACTTGAGGCGAACCTCTGTAGGGTTTTGACATCCCGGATGGCGTTGACACGTGAACTGCCGTGGTCAAGCTCCCCCAGAACGTCGGCAGCGGTTGGATGCGATTGGCTTGGAATGAGGCAGCAATCCATACAATGCAGCAGACGAATGAACGCAATAACCTAAATCGTCCCATGCTGCTGTTCATCACTTGCGGCGCATGCAGCCCGCCTAAATGATAATCCCCGCTTACTTAGGCGCACTCGTATGGCGTTTAGGAAATTGGTAGAATTTTTCATGCGACTTCATTGCGCATCAGGAAATATAGCACCTTCTAAAGCATGGAATTCGTCTTCGACCTCGTGGCCCCTGCCAGTGGCCTCTTCATAATCCCAGAGCGCCTCTCTTAGTTTGATCAATAGGTCGACGCTTTCGGCCGTTGGCTTCTGCAGTTCAATCGAGGCGGCCAGTTCCGCCCTGACCATCGTTACGCGTGCTTCATCTGACAATGCCGCCGTCCCCACCATGGTCACTCCAACTCACTGTTCGCACTCCTGACATAGGGCTGCTCGTTGTCGGAGAAACCCGCCGCAGGCTGATTTTATTAGGGATCGAAATGGTCTGCCTGTTCAGCACAAGCAACTCTACCCACTGGCTCCAGCAGCCCGCGAGCCATATTGCAGCGCCTCTCCGAACAACACCTCGCCCTCAGGGGGCAGGCGCAAACAGCAAATTCTGCGATCAATTATGTCGTCCAGATTTACATGCTTCTAAAAGCGGGCATCCTTTTGCTACCTATCATGCAAGGATCGTGGGAGCTCCTGTAGCTGCTGATCCTATTCATAGGGCTGTCGTGGTTGATTCTAATATAAAACATGAGTAGATACCTCTCGTAAGAAAAATAACTCAAAGTATATTATTTAGAATACTGGCGAAATATTTTTGCTATTATCAGTGGTATTTTCGTAGTTATATCGTTGCTATATATAGCAATAAAAATACGCCAAAAAATACAGAGACTGAACGAATATCTACTTATCAGTCAATATTTTCAGATTTTGGTGATATGAATAATAATCTAGCTGGAAACGTACATCTATCGCATATGTCTGTTGAAGCGCCAGAAAATTATCATAATTTTAACGACGAAGAAAAAGCACGAATATCTCAAATGTTTTTTCAGATATTTCGAACGCTTGAGAATATATGTTACCAACAAAAAAAGGGGTATCTCGATAAGGGCCTTTGGGTTGGGTGGAAGCGTTTGTTGGATTTCGCTTGGCACCGAACTAAATCTGATCGTATGGAAAAAGAACAAACAACGTCCGTCCTTTACAACGCCAACTGCCCTGTCTGCAATTTCGAGATACAGCATTATGCGCAGTACTCGGATGACAACGAATTGCCGATCAGGTTTGACGATCTGAACTCGGACGCGCGCGTGCAGTGGGGCATTGACGCTGATACGGCAGCGCGTCGGCTTTATGTGTTGCACAATGGAACATTGACATCGGGAATTCCCGCGTTTCTGGTGCTTTGGGAACAAATGCCAAAGTATCGATGGTTGTCCAAAGTCGTTGGTTTGCCAGGCGTCAGACAGATCGCATCGGCGCTCTATGACCATATTCTAGGCCCCGCCATTTACCGTTGGCACCTGCGCCGGTTGCGCAAGCTGTCCGCCTGAGTGTTGATCCAGATTTGCCTTTGGCGACTGCCCTTGCCCTGAGTTTTAAGTGAATTATGAATGCGCTTGCAGGTCGACACTTATTGTGAGGCGGACGTTGGGTGGCGTTGAAGCCCCACGTTGGGACGCCACTTCGCAGCTGAAAATAGACGTTGGAACGCCATGACTGACTGGATCGCAACCCGCGCAGAGGGTGAGAAACAATTGGCGGCCTTCGCGCCCCGCATGGGGCGAAGTTATGCGAACGGTCGTAATACCGATCACGGAGCGGGCCGCCATATGGCAGTGTCGGTACTGTCGCCCTACATCCGGCGCCGGTTGGTGTTGGAAGCTGACGCCGTGGCGGCAGCACTGGCGGCGCACGGACCGGAAAACGCCGAAAAGTTCGTGCAGGAGGTGATCTGGCGCGGTTATTTCAAAGGGTGGCTGGAACGCCGTCCGCAGGTCTGGACCAGCTATGCTGACGGGGTGCAGGCCGATCTGTTGGCGCTGGACCACGACCGCCGCCTGCGCCGGGATGTGAACCGCGCGATGGATGGCCAGACCGGCCTTGCCTGCTTCGATGCCTGGGCCGAGGAATTGGCAGAAACCGGCTATCTGCACAACCACGCGCGGATGTGGTTCGCTTCGATCTGGATCTTTACATTGGGCCTGCCGTGGCGGCTGGGGGCTGATTTCTTCTATCGCCACCTGCTCGATGGCGATGCGGCATCGAACACACTGGGCTGGCGATGGGCCGCGGGTCTGCACACAAGGGGCAAGCCCTATCCGGCGACCGCCATGAACATCACCACATTCACGAACGGACGGCTCACGCCACGACCGGGTGACCTGGCCGAGGTGACAGAAGGCCTGGAGGCGACCGAGCCTGACGGTCTGCCGCCTGTTCTGCCCTTGCGCCCGGTAACGTTACCTCAGCCGGGCCAGCCCACCGCCTTGTTGATCACTGATGAGGATTGCCGGGTTGAAGATTTTGGCCTTTCAACCCTTGATATCCGCACTGCCGCCACCCTGTCGGCCAGTCACCTGCGGTCGCCCTTGCCAATGGCCGAAAACGTGGCGCGGTTCGAGGAGGCCGCACTGGTGGACGCGGCGGCGCGTGTCGGGGTTTCGCCCACTCATCTTCGCGCCGGTGATCCCGATGATCTGGCCAAATGGGCCGCGACGGCTGGCGCCACGCAGATCGCGACAGCTTTTGTAACCCAAGGGCCGCTGCGGGATTGGCTAGACCAGGCCACGCCCGCTTTGGCGGTCCGCGGCATTTCCTTATGTGAATGGCACCGCGACTGGGACAGTGCGATCTGGCCCCACGCCACGGCCGGGTTTTTCAAGGTGAAAAAGCAGATCCCGCGCATCCTTGAACAGTTGGTGCCGACATGACGTTCACCGATCCCCGAATTGCCCGACTGATCACACTAATCCTTGCAACGCTGCGCCCGCCACCCGGGGCGGGGCGGATCGCCTTGGCACTCGGAATGGGTGTGATCTGTCACACCCTCTTTGCCGCTTGCGTGTTGGCGATGATCATCGCGATGTTCTTTGGCCTGAGCGAAAGTCTGGGCTTCGTGCCCTGGCCTTGGGCCGTGCTTGCCAATGCGGCGCTGATTGCGCAGTTTCCGCTGGCCCATTCGCTTTTGCTGACCGGCGCCGGCGGGCGGTTCCTGGCGCAACTGATCCCCGGCCCCCTTGGCCAGGCGCTGGTCACCACGACCTATGCCATCATTGCCTCGGTCCAACTGCTTGCGCTGTTCGCGCTCTGGACGTCATCGGGCATCGTCTGGTGGCGGGCCGAAGCTGCGGCGTTCTGGGTCATCAGCGCAACCTATGGCGCAAGCTGGCTGTTTTTGCTCAAGGCCAGTTTCGACGCCGGTGCCGAGGTGCAATCGGGCGCGCTTGGCTTGATGTCGCTGTTGGCGCGCATCCGCCCGGTGTTTCCCGACATGCCGTCCCAAGGCCTATTCCGGCTGATCCGCCAGCCGATCTATGTGGCGTTCGCGCTGACGCTCTGGACGGTGCCGGTCTGGACACCGGATCAGTTGGCGCTTGCGGTCTGCTTTACCGCCTATTGCCTCTTGGCTCCGCACCTGAAGGAACGTCGCTTTTCTGCCCGCTATGGCGCGTGGTTTGAACAGTACCGCGCTGCAGTGCCGTATGTCCTGCCCCGCGCGGCCCCTGCAAAGGACCATCCACATGCGGAATGACCTAACAATCTATGACGAGGTTGCCGATCAGTGGTGGTCAGATGACATCCGCTGGGTGCGGACGCTGAAAAACCTCGTGCCCGGGCGGCTCAAATGGTTCGACCGCCATATCGACTGGCATGGTAGGCAAGTACTTGATCTGGGGTGCGCGGGCGGCTTCATGGCCGAGGCACTGGCCGCACGCGGCGCCCATGTGACCGGGATTGATCCGGCCGCGGCCGCCATCGAGGCCGCCCGCCATCACGCGCGCGGCGCAGGTCTGCGTATCGGCTATGACGTGGGCGTGGGAGAGGCCCTTCCCTATGATGACGCCGGTTTCGATGCAGTGGTCTGCGTGGATGTGCTGGAGCATGTCACCGATCTGCTCAAGGTTTTGTCCGAAGTGGCCCGCGTTTTGCGCCCGGGCGGGCTGTTCCTGTTCGACACGATCAACCGCAACCCGCTGGCCCGGTTTGCCACCATTACGGTCGCAGAAGACCTGCTGCGGATTTTGCCGCGCGGCACCCATGACCCCGCGATGTTCATCAAGCCGGGCGAGTTGCGGCGCGCGATGGAAGGCACTGGTTTTCTGCCCGGTCCGGTCACCGGCTTAGGCCCACTCGGCATGAACCGGCATCTGGACCTGACTTTTGGCCCCCTGCCGCTGACCGCGATCCTTTACATGGGGATCGCCCGCAAACCTGCCTTCGCAACTGGAGATACTGCATGCTGATCCTTGCCATTCTGATGACAGCCCTCCTGTTCGGGGGCATGGTGCTATATTCATTCGGCTTCGCGGCGTTCCTGTTCACGGCGCTGCCGGCAGATGTGGCGGGTCCGACAATCCGGCGTGCCTTTCCAATGTTCTACATTTTTGTTCTCGGCACGGCCGCAGTGGCGGCGGCTCTGCTCCGGCCTGCCGATCCACTCGCAGCAGGGCTGTTGGCGCTGATCGCGGCAACGGTCCTGCCCACCCGGCAAATCCTAATGCCTGCCATCAACCGTGCCACCGATATCGGTGCTAAGGACCGCTTCACGGTGTTGCATGGGCTGTCAGTGGTGATCACACTAGTCCATATCGCGCTTGCGGGTTACGTGCTAACTCGCTTCGCGGGGGGCCTGTAGCATGGCGGTGCTACCCCGCGAAAACGTCCAGTCCTATCCCCGTCCGCCTGCACTGGAGCCTGTGCCGCAAGGCATCAGGGCCCTCCTTGGAGGTGTCTTAGTAGCCGAGACGTCCCGCGCCTTACGGGCGCTGGAAACACATCACGCGCCCACCTATTACCTGCCGCGGGAGGATATCCACGCCACGCTGCGCCCGACTCAAGGCACCAGCTTTTGCGAATGGAAGGGCGTCGCGCGTTATTTCGATGTCATAAGCGTGGGCAAGACAGCCCTACGCGCCGCTTGGGCCTATGACCGCCCCAGCGCCCGCTTTGCCGCCCTTGCAGGTTACGTGGCATTCTATGCCGGGCTGATGGACGAGGTGTGGGTCGGCGACCTGCGCGTCATTCCTCAGCCGGGCGATTTTTACGGCGGCTGGGTCACGCCCAATCTCGACGGACAAATCAAGGGTGCGCCGGGAACGCGGCATTGGTAGAAAGCGGAACATACATTTGATTGTCGGCGTCTGTGTACGGGAAGGATCAGGGGACGAAAATGTTGATGCGCGGTCTGATGCCAATCGTTATTGCGGCGATCACACTAGGTGGCTCAGTGCAATTTGTGATGGCCGACGGGTCTGTGATCGGGCAAACAGTCATCGAGGATTTCACCATGCAGCCAGAAAATCGCTGGCGGTTCTTCACCGATCAGGTGATGGGGGGCGTGTCCACAGGCGATGTGGCCTTCCCGCAGGAAAACGGAACACCGTTTGCCCGCATGACAGGCCGCGTCAGTACCGCTAATCGTGGCGGGTTTATCCAGATGCGGCTTGATCTTGCCAGCCCACCACCCCAGGGCACAACCGGCGTGCAACTTGTCGTGCGCGGCAATGCTCAGCGCTATTTCGTGCATCTGCGAACAGGCGGCACTCTTTTGCCGTGGCAATACTATCAGGCAGGGTTCGATGTCACCGAAAATTGGAGCACGGTCCGCCTGCCACTGGATAGATTTACAGCCTCGGGTGCCTTCTTGCGCAACCTGCCCCGCCCAGCCAGCCTGACCTCGGTTGCCGTCGTCGCCTACGGACGGGACCACGACGCCCAGATCGACGTGCGCGAGGTGAGTTTCTATTAATCCGGCGAGATGTTGTGCACTTCCGCTCACCCGTTTGCGGTTATTCCGCAGGAGGTCCCGTTGGCGGAATTATCCGAAATGTTTACACCGTTACAGGGCTGATTCCGGCACATCTCGTTTGTCTGCCATCTTCTGATCCTCCTCTGACGGGATAAAGACTATCCCTTTAGGTGGACCACTTCAGGGGTGTGTGCTCCAGGGAAGAGCCCTTTGGCTCCAAGGAGCCGTAGTGGATTATCGCATAATTTCTCACAGGTATAACAGGCCTAGTTTTACTTGCTACGCGTGGCGCTCGACCATCTCGAATGCAGGATGAACCACAAGCCTCTAGTGCCCTTAATGTAGCTGAGTCTGGCGGGCCTACTGGCAAGCCTTTGATCCGCTGGAAAGTCTCCAGAGCAGAGCGCGTTCGCTTATCCGGCAATCCATCCACGGCCCCTACCTTGAAGCCAAGATCATTTAGAGCTTTCTGAACTTGCTTAACATCAGAACTGCTGAGACCGCCCCAGGTTGTCGCAGATTCCTCCGCGGGTTTATTATAACTAGTGTTCCTTGCCGAAATACGCGCTTTGTTTAATGCCGCCATCGCTAACTATCAGGACATGGGACGCGATCGGGCGACAAATGTTGCTGACAAGGCCCTAGAGCGCTTTCACGCGGAGTGGGGTATCGGCAAACGTTTTGGAAATCTGGACGACAATATCAAGGTCGTTGCGGAAGAGTTTGTCGAATACTTGTGCACCGAATTGAGCCTCGATCTGTAAAGCCATAGGCGCTGGCTTCACGGCACCTTTCAGATGACGGAGGTTTCCAAGCTTCGCTACTTATTTAACGATATCCTACATTACACAGGCCGGCATAGACCGAAGCGATGTCCCGATTAACGTCCAGAACATCGATCAACGATGAAGTTGAAGGCATCAGTACTTCAGACTGTGCCTTAGACACGTGGCTTTCAATCGACTAGTGGGCCTTCTGAGGTCTAAGGAAGCCCGTTCGTTTTAGGTCAAGTTAATCCAAATCAAGCTGTTGTTCCGGAAAGCTCTCACATGGTAATTCCAGCTTTAAGACGTGGGTGACGATTAACGTCCTTATAGAGAAGATAGCGAAATCGGCCTGGACCGCCAGCATAGCAAGCTTGCGGGCAAAACGCGCGCAGCCACATGAAATCGCCCGCTTCGACCTCAATCCAATCCCTGTTGAGTTTGTAGACCGCCTTGCCTTCCAGGACGTAGAGACCGTGCTCCATCACGTGGGTCTCTTCAAACGGGATAAGGCCGCCAGGCTCGAAGGTGACGATCGTGACGTGCATATCGTGGCGAAGGTCGTTTGGGTCAACGAACCGAGTGGTCGCCCAGCGCCCCTCCGTGTCGGGCATGGGCGTCGACGGGATGTCAGCCTCATTCAGGAACAACGGCTCAGGCGCTTGCAGGCCGTTGACCCGCTCATACCGCTTACGGATCCAGTGAAATTTGCCAGCCGCGACGCCCGAGTTGCTAAGCGTCCACTTCGCCCCCGGCGGCAAATAGGCGTAGCTTCCTGGTATCAGCGCATGGGCGGCACCATCGAGGCGCACTTCAATCGAACCCTCGACAACAAAGAGGACGCCTTCGGCCTCAATATCGGGCTCTGGCGTCTCACTGCCGCCGCCCGGCTGCACGTCCATGATGTACTGGGAGAATGTCTCGGCGAATCCGGAAAGGGGCCGTGCGATCACCCACGCGCGGGTTTTCGTCCAGTGAGGCAAAAGGCTCGCAACGATATCGCTATACACGCCGCGCGGGATGACGGCGTAGGCCTCAGTAAAGACAGCGCGACCAGTCATCAATTCGGTCTGGGCTGGCAAGCCGCCAGCTGGAGAGAAGTAGGTTGGTTCTGTCATAGGTCGGTCCTGCGGCGCGCCGGAGCGCCTTTTCCTCGAGTGATTACGAAAATAGGGCCAGCAGCCGTCCGCGTCCGATACGCTCGACCTGGCGGCAGGCTTCATCGAATTCAGTGGCGGGTTCATTCTTGATGCGGCGTTCCAAAGCGGCTTCCATATCAGAAGGCTCCAGTCGCTCGTCTGCGATGATGAATGGATATCCGAACCTGTCCTGATACTGCTCGATGCGTGTCGCCACTACGCCTGTTCGCGCCGCGCTAAACCACTCGCTTGGTTCCCGCTGGCTTTCAAGCACGCCTCGGCGCTCGCTCTCATTTGCCACACGGAACTTCCGGGCCAGCGCGTTCAGCAAGCCAATTGGAGTATCGTGCGCCGCGCCAAGTTCATCGTCAAAGGCACGCTCTGCGATCCAAGCAGCCTGACCAAAGATATTGCAAAATGTGCCGATGAAGTCGGCGCGCGACATCGTTGATGGCTGCAATGCAGGAGCCTGGTAGGGATGGCGGTCGCGCCAATGCCGTGCAATGTCGATCCTGCGCGCGAACCAGACATTCGGCTTTAAATAAACGTATTCGATGAACCGTCGAACAGCTTGCGCCCGACCAGGTCTGCCAGCCAACCGGCAGTGAAGCCCGATGGACATCATTTTAGGATTGCCCGCTTCGCCTTCCGCATAGAGTCCGTCAAAGGTGTCCTTCAAATAGTTGAAGAACTGATCGCCAGCGTTGAACCCTTGCGGGGTTGCGAACCGCATATCGTTGGCATCGAGGGAATAGGGGACGATCAACTGCGGGCGGCCATCGAAAACCCGCCAGTAAGGAAGCTCATCGGCGTAGGAGTCGGCGAGATAGTCGAAACACCCAAGTTCCGCGGCCAGATCGAGTGTGTGTTCGGAGCTCCTGCCTGTATACCAGCCGAGTGGCGGCGCGCCGACGACTTCCTGGTGCAATTGGATGGCGGTCACCATGTGGTCGCGCTCGTCATCTTTTGAAAATTCTTTGTAGTCTATCCACTTAAGGCCGTGGCTTGCGATTTCCCAATCCGCTGCCAGCATCGCTTCCACTGCCTCGGGAGACCGGGCGAGGGCTGTTGCGACGCCATAGACCGTGACGGGAATTTCGAATGCCTGGAACAGGCGGTGCAACCGCCAAAACCCTACCCGTGCGCCGAACTCATAGATTGATTCTATGTTTGCGTGCCGGCGGTCTGGCCAAGCTTCCGCGCCAACAATCTCGGAAAGAAACGCTTCTGAGGCAGTATCGCCATGAATGATGGCGTTCTCGCCGCCCTCCTCATAGTTGATGACGAACTGAACGGCGATTTGCGCGCCGCCCGGCCAGCCTGCATCTGGCGGCGTGGCGCCATATCCGACCATGTCGCGAGGATATCGGTTCAACGGCTCACTCCATGCGCCTTGGTGGTCGCCAAAACTTCATGATCCAATTTCCCCACGCATGGGACGGAGGCGCAGCTGGATCAGAGTTTCGCACATCTGCACAGCGGCGGTGACCCCGTCAATCACCGGCACGCCATAAACGTCTCCAAACTCTTCCGCCAAGCGGGCCATGCCTGCACAGCCCAGGACGACAGCGCCGCATTGATCTTCCCGAAGCGCTTTTAGCACTTCGGCGCGGATAGACGTGGCGGCGTCAAAGGCCTCGTCCTCAAGCGCGAGAACTGGCACCCCTGAAGCGCGTACTCGCGCGCAGCGCGCCGCGAAGCCGTAAGCCGCAATGTTGCCCTCAATGACCGGTACGGAAATTGCTAAGGTCGTCACAACGGAGAAGCGGTCGGCGACCATCATGGCAGCATGAAATGCCGCCTCGCCGATGCCAAGTACGGGAATGCTCGCGTGCGCCTTCAAGGTTCCAAGGCCCGTGTCGTCGAAGCAAGCGACGATTGCCGCATCGTAGTCATGTCCGGCGCGAAGCCTGTGCTCAAAGACGGCGAAAAGGCCCGGCAACGCAGCCTCCCCGTCCTCGGGCCCTTGGATGCTTGGCGGGCCGGTCTCTGGATTGGTCGCATCGATGACCGTGTCGCTGCCAGCAACGGATTGCGCCGCTTCCCCGATAGACTGGGTCATAGCGGCGGTCGTGTTCGGATTGACGATTAGGATTTTCATGCGCTGACCCAATCTAGCCATTATCAGCGACTTGCGCCAAATCACGACCCAAGCGCCGGCACCTGAGGAGATACGCACAGAGAGCGAAACCACCGATGATCAGAAATGAAAACAGCGTTGTCAGAGTGCCGAGGGCGTAGAGCACGGGCGTGGTTACATTCGTCGTCATCCCGAAAATCTCAAGCGGTAAAGTATTGTAGGAACCGGACGTCAGAAGCGTTCTTGCAAACTCATCATAGGAGAGTGTGAAGCCGAATAACGCTACGCCGATTAAACTTGGCGCGATAATGGGTAGGACCACATAAAAAACCGTTTGCCGCCAAGTAGCCCCTAGATCGCGAGCCGCTTCCTCGTAGGATTTGTCGAACCTGTTGAAGACAGCGAACATAATCAACAAGCCGAACGGCAGGGTCCATGTAAGCTGAGACCCAAAGCCAGAGGACGCCCAATGCACATTCATATCAAGGATGTTGAATATAAGGCCGACACCAAGGGAGATCAGAATGGAGGGAATAATCAGGCTAGCGATCACCAGATAAAACAGAAAGGTCGAGCCTCTGAACCGACGCCTAAAAGCCAGGCCGCCCATGACTGAGACAATGACCGTCGTGACCATGACCATCAGCCCAAGCGCGAATGACCGCCTGAAGGACCCCCAAATATCGCCAACTGCTTGCTGTTCAAATAGGTCCAAGAACCAATGCAGTGAGGTCTCGTTCATTGGGAATGTCAGGCCGCCCTGGGGGCCTTGGAACGACAAAATGCCGATCGTGACGATGGGGCCATACAAGAAAAACACGAAAGCCGTAAAGAAAGCGGCCAAGAAATAGAATGCGCGTGACCGTTTCTGCATCTCAGAGCTCTTTTCTGATGTCAACGAACCGCATCATGATCGAAATCATAAATAGAACTGCAATCAACAATACAACTGCACTAGCGGCTGCGGCCGGATACTGCAGCAACGCGATTTCATTAGATATAACGCGCCCAACTGAAGCGCTCTGACCGCCAGACATAAAACGTACAGTGATGAAATCGCCCATAACCAAAGTCACAACAAATATAGAACCGATCATGATGCCAGGCTTCGTCAACGGGATGATGACATTCATCATGATCTGCCAACCAGACGCGCCCGCGTCCCGTGCGGCTTCGATCAAGGTTCTGTCGATCCGCATCATCGTGTTGAAAACCGGCACGACCATGAACAGCGCATAGAGATGCACAAATGCTAGAACCACGGCAAAATCAGAGAACAGGAGCCATTCAAGCGGCTCATCAATGACGCCTACGCTGATTAGCGTTGAATTCGCAATGCCGTTCCGCCCAAGGAATGGGATCCAGGATATCATGCGGATAATATTGGAGGTCCAGAAGGGCACGGTGCAGATCAGGAAAAGCGTGATCTGCATCGGCAGGCTTCTGACATGAAAAGCCAGGAAATACGCAACCGTAAAGCCGACCATGACGCAGAATATCCAGGTCAAAACAACGAACTTAATGGTTTTCAGATATGTATCGACCGTGACTTGGGCAGTCAGCAGGTAAGCGTAGTTGTCGAACGTAAAGTCAGGGAAAAACGCATATTCGTTGTAGTTCCAAAAACTGACGATGACGATCGTGGTAATAGGCAATATCAAAAATAGGCCGAGCACCAGCATCAACGGGCTTACCAGAAGCCAGTTCGACAAGTCTGAACGCGAATGTTTTCGTTTGGGGTTTCGCAACACTATTTCTCGCAAAAATGGGCCCAGCGCGTTGCCAGAGCCGGGCCCAGATACCGTCGAACGCGGCATAGATGCTATTTAAGCAGCGATGAATTCATTCCACTTGCGGACCATATGCTTGTTCTCGTCCATGACAGAGTTCCAGCACACGACACTGCCCATGCGCTCAAGGAAAGAGCCACCATCGCGAACGGCGCCGGCTTTCTCCATCACATTGCCTTGCGGGCTTTTGATTTCGTCTTGGGCCGGCTTGCCTTCATACCAATAGCCCCATTCATCAGCGCTCATGAATGCTTTTGAGGTTTCTGGCACGGCTGAATAATAGCCCTGGCGCATCAGATAACCGCCAACCCACCCGGAGAGATACCAGTTGATGTACTCATAAGCCGCCTCCAGCTCGATGCCGGAAAGGTTTGCCGACAGGCCAAGCCCGCCGCCCCAGGACCGATAGCCCTCTTTCAAGGGCTGATAAACGCAAGGGATGCCCTTGCTCTTCACGGCGGCGATTGCGGGCGACCACATGGACTGGATTACCACTTCGCCGGATGCCATCAAGTTCACGCTTTCATCGAACGACTTCCAGAACGCGCGGAACTGGCCATCCTTCTTGGCGGCGGTGAAGACCGCCATCGTTTTGTCGATCTCCTCCTTAGTCATGTTTCCCTTATCGCCATAGGTGATCTCACCCATCGCTTCGCAAACCATAGCCGCGTCCATAATGCCGATGGACGAAATATCCAGGATTGACGCCTTGCCCTTGAATTCCGGGTTCAATAGTTCAGCCCAGGAGGAAATCGGACGCTTGATAAGGTCAGGCCGGATACCCAGGGTATCAGCGTTATAGATGGTTGGGATCAGCGTCATCCAACCGGATTCAGGCGCGCTAAAGGTACGGCTGTTCGGGCCTTCGACAAACCCGACAGTGTGCGGTGCGGTGCCTTGGGCGATTGTCGAGGTCGGCGTGAGTTTGCCAGACCGGAATGTGCCAGCGATTTTGTCGTAATTTGTGATCTTATTGGTGTCCATGGGCTGCAAATTGCCGGCCGCCCAGACCTTCTTGCAAATAAAGTACTCGATATCCGCGATATCAAAGCTTTTCGGCTGAGTGGCTGCGCGCTGGGTGACGCTGTCGGTATCAAGCGCCGTCATTTCGAGCGTGAAGCCAAGGTCTTTTTTGACCTGCGTTGCAACGTCATTCAGGTTGGAAACGCCCGTGCCGAATTGGCGGAGGGTTACGTTTTTGATGTTTTGGGCCCATACCGTCGGAAAGCCCGTGACAGCGGTCGCCGCGCCAAGCGCTGCTGTGCCCTTCAGCACAGACCGGCGGCTAATCCCAGTCATCTTCTTTGCTTTACTCATAAGAGTTCTCCTTGTTTTTCGCGTCTTGTAGTTGTTCGAAGTTCAGATACGGCCGCCAGATCAAGCGGCGAGGTGATGGGCGTCATTCGGGTCCCAAGCGACGAAAACCGTGTCGCCGATCTCTATGGGATTTTGGAAGAAGCGGCTGTCTGGCATGGACGCGATAAAGTCGTCCGCGGCAGCGCTACTAAGCGTTAGATTGACAGTCGTTCCAAGGTATTCGACGTCCAGAACTTGGGCGGGTTTTTGGCTACCCGTCCCCTCATTGGCGACATGCATTCGGTCCGTGCGGACAGCGACAGCGCCGCTTGGACCTTGCAGAATGTTGTGGCTGCCAATGAACTGCGCCACGAACTTTGAGCGCGGCTTATTGAATACATCCTGCGGCCGGCCAGACTGCTCAATCATGGCATTGTTCATCACCACGATTTCGTCTGCGAGGGCCAGTGCCTCTTCCTGGCTATGTGTGACGTGGATGAATGAAATGCCAAGCTCACGCTGCAGTTTCTTGAGCTCCAGCCGCATACGGATGCGCAAGAATGGGTCTAACGCCGACAGCGGCTCATCCAGCAGCAACAACTCAGGTTCCGTGATAAGCGCCCTGGCGAGAGCGACCCGTTGTTGCTGGCCGCCCGAAAGCTGATCTGGCACGCGGTCGCTGTAGGACTGCATATCGACCAGTTCCAGCAAGGCCATCGCGCGTTTTCGCCGCTCCACCTTATCAACGCCGCGCATCTTCAGGCTGAAGGCGACGTTGTCGATGACTGATAAATGCGGGAAAAGCGCGTAACTCTGGAACATCATCGCAGTGCCACGTTCCGCAGGCGACAGATGTGTAATATCCCGGTCCGCCAAAAGAATTTGGCCGTCCGTGACGTCTTCATGGCCGGCGATCATCCGCAGGGTCGAAGACTTACCGCATCCGGACGGGCCGAGCAGACAGCAATAAGCGCCGCTATCGAAGGTATGATTGATCCTATCTACAGCAATGACATCGCCATAGGCTTTTGTTACCGCCGCCAACTCCAAACTCGACATCAAGGACGCTCCTGCAAACAGGTCTTCATAGATCGGTCTGCAAGGAATATGCCAAGCGAATGTAGCCGTCATTTTCCTGAAATATTAACAGCAAGCGGCTGGAAATTATTGCGGCTACAGCCTGAATATTGAGCTTTTTGGTTAAAAATTAGGCTTCCTCTGAACTATACCGGAATAGTGTCCCCGGATTCCCCATATGGATTCGGTCGTTACCCGGAGCGAAGCTCGTTTATCTCGTTTAGTCAGTGACTTAAGCGCAATCGAGCGGCGGATAAATGGCAAACGCAACGGATGAAGAAAAACCAGGCCCACTGCGACTACAATTCAATCGTTCCGTGAGGCTGCTGTCTTAGGCGCTTGGACTTCATCAAAGCTGACAACGCCCGGATTGATAGATCGTTCTTTCAAGTAGAGACCCCTGCATAATTCGCCATTTTTGGCAAATTTTGCTAAAACGGTGATGCAAAAGGAATTCACGACGCAACCGCCGATTTTCGTATCCGCGGCCGATTTGGATCATCGGATTTTGCACGGCTTGGATGCTGCCGAGGCCGTGATTGATTGGTCCGAACTGGAACGGCTGATGGCTTCGATTTATGGGTCGAAGACGGGCGCCCAAGCTATCCATTGCTGCCCCTGTTACGCAGCCTGCTTTTGAGCATCCGGTATCGGCTGTCGGACGAATAGCTCGCGCAATGTTTGTTCCGGGATTTGCTGTTCCGGCGGTCCTGCCGCCTGGAACTTGACGGAACAGTGCCAGATAGCAGCACGATAGGCCGGTTTCGCAACCCGTTAAGGTCAGGACCTATTAAAGGGATTCCCAAGTTTTCAGGAATCTGGTTCACTTCTCCAGACATTGGGAGAGTGTGATGCACGAAGGTTTTTGGCTAACAGACGAGCAATTTTAACGCCTTGAGCCTTTCCTTCCGACGGATACACGTGGAGTTGCTCGGGTTGATGATCGGCGGGTGATCAGCGGCATCGTCCAAGTGTTGAAATCCGGGTGTCGATGGAAAGATGCGTCGACGGACTACGGGCCTCATAAAACGCTCTACAATCGGTTTGTGCGCTGGCGGGCGAAGGGGGTTTGGGAAAACGCTTTTACGGCGCTTGCTGCTGCGGGCGGTCCTCCAACGGAGGTCTTGCTCGACAGCACGCACGTGAAAGCGCATCGCTCCGCCGCTGGCGGAAAAGGGGGGCGTTGGCCCAAGCATCGGCGTCAGCCGGGGCGGGCGGAACACCAAAATCCACGCGCTGAGCGATGGCGCAGGCAGGCCTATCGCCTTCCTGCTAACGGGTGGGAATGCCGCCGATGCTCCGCAAGCGGCTGTGTTACTTGAAAACCTTTAGGTCGGAGCCATGGTCATGGCCGACAAAGCGTATGACGCCAACTGGTCAGCCCCCACTGAGTGGTCCGGGTGTACTGGTAGTGCATCAACGGTCTCTGCTCTAGGCGCAGGAGCACTAAAAGGCCGGGAAAGCCTTGGGTTTCAGCTTTACTATCTGACAATATCGTTTATGCGATCAGCCCACGCTTCCAGCGCAAGGCCTTTCTCTTCTGCGTAACCAAAGCGATTATATATTTTAGTCACTCCACCCTCGGCATGGTTCAGTACGGAGCTGATAGTGGACACGGGCACGCCAATGGCAGCCATGCCTATACCAGAAGTCCCAAAAATTAATTAAGCCAAAAGTGTACCAAAAAACGTACCAATCGGGCTTCGTGTTTTATAATTACAATTATAAATCAATCGGTTGCTAGATTATTATGGCGGAGGGAGAGGGATGAAGCTCATCAAAGATGAGCCGAACCCTACCTGATCTTTAACGCAATCAATGTCTTAGTGTAGCACGGGTTCGATTAAACAGCCCCGAAATTGTCTACCGTTTTGTATACCGCCCGCCGTGTCCGTTTGGGGCAGTTCCAGCGCCAATGCTTCAGTGCTGGTCTGTCCTTTGCGTAACCGCACGCAATGCTGCCTACGAGGCGTCATACGTGCGTCATTATTCTGTCACACGGAGTACGTAAAAGAGGGTCGTTCATGACGATCCTCCCTGAACTACGACCGCATGTTGTTGGTTAGATAATTCGACCAACAACATGCGGTCGCTCTTTTATGTAATCAGGCAGCATTGATGGGGGGTACGTAGGGGCCACCCCACCCCTCACGGGTATATATTGTTGGCCGCTTACACGTGTGGGTGTTGGGGGTTGGTAACCACTATCCGTGACCTTTTTCACCAAACAACCGGATTATTGGAATACCCAGCTTGCGGCTGGTTGAATGGACGTAGTCATAACGAAGGGGGTGTTTAACTTTTAATTAATTCCTTCGTTTAGTGACAAAAGTGACAAGAGTGACAACGAATCTGAAAAGTCCCCATAAGAGTGATTTGCAGAAGTTTTGGAAAAGTTTGTCACTTTTGTCACTCTTGTCACGGAAGGAAGGCAGGCAGGGCAGCCGGATATCACTGCCCTGACGCCTCGTTGGTGAGCAGGGTGGGACTTGCCTCCCGCTATACCTGCAAGTCATAAAGATGTGGTCAGCAATCTACACAAAGCCAATATGTCCTCACTACCAACCACTGACCAATCGATGACACCATTCTACCGCTATTGACAGCAAAAATTCACGAGCGGTAGAGTAAATCCGGAGTTTCAATCTAATAAGGTAGACGGCCATGAAAATCGTAAAAATTTTTCGCGCTATGTTATTGTCTTCATCTGTAGGTCTAGGAGCGTGCTCCACAATTATTGAAGGGACTAGCCAAGATATCGCAATAAATACTAATCCATCCAAAGCTAATTGTGGTATTGAGCGGGAAGGAACAACCATAGCCCGCGTGAACCCAACTCCGGGGTCTGCTTTGGTTAGCAAGACCAAGCATGACATTATTATTAGATGCAATAAAGACGGATATCATGAAAGTACGTTTATGAATAAATCAGATGCAGCAGTGGCTACTTTTGGAAACATGATTGCTGGCGGTCTAATTGGATGGGGTATAGATTCGGCGACGGGAGCCGACAACAAATATGCTTCTCCCGTAAACATTACGTTGAATCCAAAATAATAGCGGCTTGCCGAAAACAGATACAACCACCGCATCAATACCCATGCTGCATTTAAAATTTTTTGTTAAATAAGTGGCAGCAACTTAACTTCTCTCGTAGTAGACCGACGGCAATATCAACCATCTGATGGTTCATATCCGCTTTGTATTGTACCTTTATGCCACCCTAAAATCGATCAGTCAGTCGCTTTTTTTCAGATTAGCAGAAAAATGATCTGTATTAACGGCTTCGTTTTTAGAAGCCTGAGAGGTTAACAGATACTCTCTTTGCCATCTACAACAAATTAACAGAAGTAATACTTATAGTATTACCGCTCCGTCAAACATGGGCGCTAGTTCCCGAAGAGGGTGAGGATGGGTAATGCTTGCCTGTTGCAAGGTGCCGGAGTAAGGCATGAGGATCAAAGCGATCAACTTCCCTCTGTTATCCCGTTCTTCCAA
>Ga0315331_10000593_pt1 | contig 25450 bp, 20 predicted proteins | sample M160m34915metaG_FD_203456 | JGI IMG/M metagenome (GOLD analysis project Ga0315331, IMG submission 203456) | Ammonia-oxidizing marine archaeal communities from Monterey Bay, California, United States - M1 60m 34915 | ecosystem: Environmental > Aquatic > Marine > Intertidal zone | place: USA...
ATCTTACCATTGGATGTACTTCTTGTTCTTGAAGTGACTTGGTTCATGGTGTGTTCCTTGACGACTTCATTAATATACATCAGTTTGATGCAGTTGGGGGTGATGGTAGACAGTTTGATAACTGGTCGTATAGTATCCCATCATCCACGAATTTGTGGTAGAAAGGTTGTGTATCTGATTGCATCATCATATCCATTATAAATCGGATCTGAGATGGAGTTAGATCAACTTGGGTAGTCTGTTCAATCATAAGTGGTTCAGGATGCTTGTAGACGCTTTTGAAGGGGTTACAGGAAGTGTTTCTATTCTCTTTTGAATTAGATCACCATAATTCTCATGTAATTCACACCCAATATAGTGTCTATCGAGTGATTTGGCAACTGTTGCAGTTGTACCACTGCCCATGAATGGATCAAGTACAGTATCACCCTTTTCACTACCAGCAAGGATACATGGTTTGATCAGTTCTTCAGGATACGTAGCGAAGTGTGCTCCCTTGTATGGTTTCTTGTTTACCGTCCAGACAGAGCGTTTATTGCGTTTTGTATATGATTTCGTAAGACCTGAATGCGGTTGGAGTCCTGTTCCTTCGTTGTGGTACTTTCCTTTTGATCTGTCTCTTGTTCCCCAGTCTTTTGCTGGTTCTTTGATTGCTTCATTGTCATAGTGGTAATACTTACTCTTACTCAAGAGAAAGATATACTCATGAGACTTTGTACATCTATCTCTTACACTCTCTGGCATAGGGTTTGGTTTATGCCATATAATATCTTGTCTTAGATACCATCCATCAGCACGTAATGCAAATGCAAGCATCCATGGTATACCAATCAGATCCTTATCCTTATATCCTTGGAGTTTGTTGGATCTTCTTGGTGTAGTCTTAGGTAGGTCTTGTCTATTAGCAGAGAATGTCTGCTTAGGTATACAACTATCCTTCCTGTAATTATAATAACTGTCACCAATGTTCAACCATAGTGTACCATCTTCCGTGAGTACATTGCGTACCTTGCGGAATACCTGTACCATCTCTTGAACATATTCTTCTGGTGATTGCTCTTGACCTATCTGGTCATCCTCACCACCATAGTCTCTTAGACCATAGTAAGGTGGCGAAGTAACACACATCCTTGCACTCTCTGGTAAGAAAGCATCGAGTGTATCACGACAATCTCCAAATAGAATAGTGTCTTGCATGTTTAAAAAATTGGTGGAGGAAAACAAAACTAAGGGTCAATGCATTACCCCAACGGTCATGTGACTGCTTCTAAGTCAGTCTAGTTGGGAACTCGTTTGTTTTCCTGTAAGTATAATGACATAGGTTTGAATATTTGTCAAGGGGTGTGTGACAGTTCTTAATGTAGCACACCTATCGTGACAATGGATAGGTTTGATGGTTAGATTGAAGTTGACCTATAAAAAACCTCAAAGTATACCTTGTCTGATTATCATATGATGTGGCAGTATGCCATACATCACCAGAATAGAAGAGCAAACGATTGTACTGATTCTGTACTCTCATCGTCTCTTCAAACTTATCATAGTGATCCTGACATATCTTTTCAATCCCATCTACATGCTCACCAGCATGATACTTTGCTATAGGATCTAACAATGCCCTTTCACCTATCTTATAACTATTATCCTTTAGTTTATAGAATGATGTTCCTGTATCTCTTGGTGCATCATCATTCAAATATATTATACCAGCAGCAATTGCTGAACCTGGTGGTGTAGAATCTACATGAATGATACCTTTATTAAGTATACCATCATCATTAGATTGAATTTTTTGAAACTCCATGTCAACCATATAATTGACAGGATATCTTAGATCCCAATAATATCCAATGATCTTCCGAAGTATAGTATCATATAATTTCTGATCTATATCATGTATTTTAAGTTTAGATACTACACCAGGATGATTTGTATGACCTTGATCATTGTACTCAGCATTCTTTGCTAAGTTGTACACATAATCAGGATCATCAAGGAAATCATCAACAACAAGAGTTGGGAATAAATTCATTTTATTACGTAAATTTGTTACCTATACACCACCCAACAATACTCTTCCTGATACCTTTAGTTACAGGTTTAACTCTATGACCTAGAGTTGATGGAAATACTATCAATGAACCTGCCTTTGGTTCTAGTGCTATTCTATTCCATTTCAATTCCATACCATACTGAGGTAGAACAAATTCTAACTCTCCTCCCTCATAATCATCATTCAATAATAATGAGAATGATAGTTTACGAGGGAATTGTCTCTTTTTATCACCAGCACGTATGTAATCAATGTGCCATCCATAATGATCATTCACATGATAGTGTGCATACTGATAAGTGTTATTATGAAATTCATCATTCAATTGATACTTATACACATCATCATTCACAGATTGTACATGATCCCTACAGAATCTTCCAACCCAATCACACTGATCACGAAAACATATATCAGTAGAGCGAATATGTTTTTCTTTATCACCCCACACCCTACCTCTCTTAAATATTGAGGTATCATCAAGATACTGAATTATATTAGGTGGAAGTATAATATCAATAGCAGTTGGGTCAACATACATTAATCATTAAAGATAGGGATGATGTTAGTCTTTGCGTGTTCTGTTTTGTTTATGTGCTGCTCCCACTGAGCGGCATCGTCCAAATTGAAGAAGGTCGCTTGTTGGCGGGATGTGCCTTTCTTCTTCTTTTTCATCCAAACGACAGCGTATTTCATGCCAATAATTAGGGTATACTAGAATTGATGCGTAATGGCGTCCCCAACGTGAGTTTGCACTCTTAGGAAGGGGTTGATCAATGAAACATATTGTAAGATAAGCATCATCAATAAAGGAAATGTAACCTACAACGTCACGCCATATGACTGGTAGTAGGAGTGAGAAATCATTCTTCGTCAGTCGTGTCTGATTTGTCTTCATCGAATAACTTCCTGTTAGCATTTGCTGGATTAGGTAGTCTGAACATTTGTTTCAGATCATTGAGATCATTCAGTTGTTTCTGAAGATTATCAATCTGCTTCTGCAGAATCTGAAAGTTGTGATCGTTGTTGTTTTGCAGCATCAAAAAGTTTTGTACTGCCGACTTGAAATCTTCCTCTTTCATTTTCGTTGATCAGGGATAATTGGCGTTGGAGTTCGTATTCTACCACACATAGGTGTTGTTGTAAATGGTGTTCCCACTCATTATCTTTAATGAGTTGCGTGACGTTATTTATTTGTGCTAATGCTTGGAGAAGTCTTGTTTTTTTGTTCATTAGTACCTACTAGGAATACTTTGTTTCATTTGTAAGTAACCATGCATTAATGACCTAAGTTCATCAGCACGATCAGAGTTTACATCATCGATGCAAGATAACATCTCCTCATATATTCCTCGTGACGAGATAGTTTCATCCTGAAGGTAATCTTCGATAGCGTCTTGCATACGGATCTTACGTTGTTTTGCATACTCTTGGTCGGGTACATAATTTGGATTAGTTAATACAGGTCTGTTCATGAGAATTCCTCTCTACGACGAGTTTCTAGGTGATCAAGGACTTCTTGACGCCATTCCATAAGTTCATGGTAACACTGTTGGTTGTGAGCACAACCACGTAACCTAGAGTCTGGTTTATGTAATGACTCAATCAAGAGACCAAGTGCATCACGTCGTTTTTCTTCTTTAGTAGTAGTGTTCCAATCCATTTTAGTTGTAATTGATTACTATGTTGCATCTCATTGATTGATCACTACAGGTAGTAGAACTATGTGGTTTGGATGTATCAAAGAAGATCATCCTGTTAGCAATAGATGGTACAATTACTGTACCTATCTTAGTATAACCATTACATGTATTCAAACATAGTAATGCACCTTTGTGGGGGTAGTCAAAGTCAGTATGTGTGAGATGATCATACACTTGACTTGTAGCAGGAAAGCAATTAACTTTCATCCTAATAATATTGATGTCCATGAATCTTTTCTGGAAATGATCTTTCCATATTGGTTCATGTAAATGTGAAACCTTAGACTCTAAGACTAGGTTATGTGTGAAGTAATGATTGTAAGTGACATCATCCTCATTAGTGTTGGGTAGTGCCACATTATTCTCATGATACCATGGGAAATATGGACCTAGGATGAAACCAGACAGTTGTTTGAATTCATCGATTGGCAACCAATCATCATGTACTTGGAACATATGTATTAAGGGTTCATACCATCATGCCATGTTTTAAATGACATTAATGGCCAAATGCCATACTCCTTTTTTGCGTGTTCTTTGGAGTTTAGCACGGGATAGTCTGTTCGTAAAGACTGCTCACTAAAAATGCGGAAATCCACATCTGGTTCAAATGGTAGACTCTTGGCATACTGCCAGAATGGAGTATCATAAGCAGATCCGAACTGATAATGCCATAGAACAAATGTCTCAACTCGTTTCATGCACGTGCTTACACTATGATCACACATGTATTTTGGTCTATCATTTACAATATGTTCCCATGAATGACAAGCAATATACTTATAGAATGTGCTTGACGTTGCTTCCAGTGGTTCTAAGAAACAAAATTTATTACCATTAAGTATAGTTCTATCTCCTTTCCACATACTCTTAGCAACATAATTTCTGTATGTTAGATAATCATCAGGAACTACATTAAAGATCTCATGCATATTAAATGTTGCTTCATCCTTAGATGTTATGTTATTATTGTAAAGATACCCATATGATACACTATCATGATTTGGTATTACAAATGTCCAACCATCAGGTGTTGCAACACATCTAGTATGTGTTAGATCTGGATCTCTACCACCTTGCTTACATAATAGAACTGCATTCAATGGATTGATGAGAGTATCATATTCATTATAATCATTACCAGACCTACCTCTACAATCAAAGATGTAGTCAGCATCAATCTCTGCTTCAGGATCTATTATATTCTTCTCAATTACATTCACATACTGTGATTCTCTAACCTTTCTTGATAATTCATGTGTCTGGAAATGCATTGCAACATTATCCATGTAAAACTTATGAAAAAATTTCTCTTGCTTCTGTCCCCATTTCTCATATAATATACCAGTCTTGATTGTTGCACCAATATCATTATTCCACCAATCTATATTAAGACTGGCAGCTGCTAATGACAACACATCAGGAGTAGTACCTTGTCCAACTCTCTCCATTGGAGTGTCTGGATCGTAGTACATATCGATGTCAAACAAATTCTGACCGTAGTATCCAAAATTCAGTGCAGTTATGCATCCAGCATTACCAGCACCTACTATTGCTATTTTCTTCTTCATGATGATATCTGATCACAACTAATTATATCAGACACTGGCACCTCGTGCTCACCTGCTATAAGATAGTAGTGCTGACCATCACGTTCTCCCAGATATTTCAACTCATCCTCTGGAAACTCATTCTCACGTAGCATCGCTTGTATCTGCAGATGTTTCAATAGATTCTGGTCAGGCAATTCCATACCAATAAAATTCTTATGCTATAGCATACCAAATAATTACTGAGTTGTCAAGTCTTTAAATTCATGAACTGTGTTGATGTATGCATACACTTCAGCAACTGTCCCATCAGGGTTGACATCATACTCTAAATTGAAATATGATTCACCCACAAGTTTAGACTCAATGAATGCCACCTGATCTCCTGTTAATACCTGTACACCACCATCACGTGACAGTAAATCTAGATATGACTTTGCATATTCTTTCAAGTTTGGTGTGTATCTTATAATTCCTTTACCTTCATAATCCCCATCAAATAACTTGGCATACTTAAAGTTCAATCTATATGTGATTAAATCACTATCAGGATAAACATCAATTGATCCTTTGCATATTGGAGTACGATATAATCCAAGATCGTTAGATGTTAAAGCAATATCATTGACTCTACTTAAGAAGTCATTGCCTTCTATTTCTGATAGATCATACAGTGAATCATATACTCTAATACTAATCAGATCACCAGTTGGTGACAGTGTTATACCAGTAAAATAAGTACATGTTTCATCAGTAACACCAGTAAATTTATCTATTTTCTGTCTTACATCATTAATCTTAGGTTGTCCAATACCATCAGCAAATAGTTTCCAAAGATATGGATTGGTTCCTACACTTTTATATTCATAGAACTTTTTACAAAAGAACTCTTGATACACACCATCTAAGTGATAGACATACAAATCATTATCATCATCTAAATGTGGATCTTTGACAGTAGGTAGTTCAAAATGAAAATACTTGTTAATTGCATATCTAACAGCATCATCTAGTACAGGACCATACGTAGAACTATCGAGACTAGTAAACCTTGCAGGCATCATCTCAACGGTTGATACCTTCTCCCCGTCTGATAGACGGTACTTATCAGCAATATTATAGTCTTCGGTAAAGATCATTACTCGTTGCTCGCAATTTGTTGTCCTTCTGCATTAACAAGAGAATAAAATATATAATCCTCTGGTATTGCAGTTGATGCTTGTGATGATGGAAAATTATCCTCTAACCAATCTATAGTATCAGCAACATCATCATCTATTTCAGAAAATACAAACTCTGAATTCTTTAGTGCTGTCCATAAATCATTTGGTAGAATGCCTTGATACTTGGTGTATGATGTATTGATGGCATCAACATCAGAACTAGCATTCCAACCAGTTGATCTTAAATATAGTACAGGCTTGCCCAATTGAGCAGCATACTTCTCAATGAAATTATCAAGATAGAAAGTGTTGTAGTTATTCATGTTACTCTTTATAGTTCAGATTCATCAGTATAGAACTTATCCCAATCTACTGGAACAAGATCCTCAACATGCAAATCTTTCATCAGTTGTAGAACAGTATCTGTGACTTTCCTTGAAGCAGATTCACCACGTTGAGCAAGTCTCTTTAAATTCTCTTCGTTATTCTTCCAGAAATCATTACTTGCTTCACCCTGAGTCTCAACCCACTGATTAGCATCATTCTCATCCATGAATGCAGGAGCATCTGTTACTCCATCATCCAACTTACCATTTGGATATAGTTTCCTATAGTTTGATGGGTCAATTGGGAACTTAAGTTCAAATGTATACTTAAAATACTTTAAACCTGATCCTTCAAACTGAGCATCAGTTGGTGATGGTAATGATTTATCCCTTAACCATTGTCTCCATGCAACCCAGTCGTCTTTCTCACCTGTATACTTTTCTGTAATGTCTGGCAATACCCTCCAATCAGATAGTGATAACATATTAATTTTCTGTCTACGAAGTTTACGCCATCTCTCCTCCCAGAAAACTACTTCACTATCAATTTTGTATACTTTTTCTTCTACCTGTAGACTTTTAACTTGTTTAGCAACAGTAAAGAAGTCTTTAACTTTAGTATAAAATTCTTCTGATTGTTGCTTTGTTGCTGAGGTGAAGTTATATGCTCTAGGATATGATGTGTTATTAGAGAAATTGTATATAGTTTTAACTCTTTGGCAAAAATACGTGCCATCATTAAAGAACTGAATGTATTGAAGTTGATCTTTATCACTGTGCCAGAAATCATCAACTTTAGTTTCAAAAAACTTTGTAATTAGTTCTTGATCCACTTGAGTTCTTGGTACTGCTATAGCTCCTAACCTTTCTGTATCATGATTAGAGAAACTTCCATTTATAAAATCAGCTTCAAGTAATAGTTTTCTTTCTAGAAATGCCATGAGAATTACTTACCTTTGATGTACCATCCTGTTACTATGTATTTATCTTGAGTCATGACTGTATTTCCTTTATGTGTATGAGTAAATCCACCAGGCCAAACAACAACAGTACCTGCAGTTGGTTTGATTCTACGTCTTTGATATAAAAACTCAGTCTCTGCTTCTCCATCTGGCATATCATTTAGATAAATCATCCACACCAATTCTCTTTGAGAATGTGCAATGTCAGCATTTTCATGATGCCATAGATGATAACCACCGCCTGGTGGAGTTCGTTGTACCTTAATATCAACAGACGTCAATGCTTGTTTCTTTAATGCCTGATACTGGGTTATATAATGGTTAGCACATGATTTGAGAACTTGATTGATTTGTATAACAAGTTCTCTATTTGAATAGTTTAATAGAAATGAAAAATCTTGTCTGTTAAGAGCACCATTATAAAAATCTTCTGATTTATATACTGTTTCCCCATCAGATAAGTAATCAGCATTTTCATAGTTAACAGTACAACCTATATCTGAAATCTTCTTAGAGTAATCAATGATACTATCACATAATGGTTTTGGCATGAAATTAGGCCACACACCAATAAAGTCGTCGAATTCGACTTTGGTTATCTTTGGGTCTAGCATCAATTCAAGTGGTCTATAATCAGGAATTTCAGTCATATTAATAAGCTTTGATCATATATTTAGTCTTATGGAAAGGGTTTATTATTGGGACTTGTCGTTGTGGTCTCATTGTAACATCTGGGGTTGGTTTTTTGAAGTTACTAGTCAATTTAAACTCAGCTTCTGTCATATCCATGAATATATCATTCTGTGTGAATGATACTTGAAGTGTTCCTGCGGCACCACCAGTACCAGCAGGAGAAACTGCAGTGACTCTAAGGAATGATCCACCAAATTCAGATTGCCAAACAGGGAATGTTAGTTCATCACCAGCATTATAATTTTGTCCAGGACTGACAATTGAATTAATCCTTACTCTCGTATCACCAGTTACAACAGGAGTAGCATCTAAAGTTGGCCAAGGTGTTAAAGTAATATTTAATATCATACCGTTACCTGTTCCAGACGAACCACTAGCATACTGCATATTCACATCAACAGTGACGTTATCATCAGGATCATTCCAATACGAATTGCTACCTGTTAAACGATATTTCCACTCACCAAGAATTGTACCTTGCCATGCAGCAGTATTCAATGCAGCACTATTAAGTCTGTCTGCCCAAATTTCAAATGTTTGTAATCCTCCAGTAATACCTCCACCTAAACCAGAACCTTGAGGTGCATTTGCATCACCTAAACCTGCTACGTTACCACCAGTGAAATCTGTGTTAGGATTAGAAAGAATAGATTCAGTAATCATATGTGAGTGTGTAAGTGTTCCTGAAATACCAGGAGAAGTATATACATCAACTATAAATTTAGTTGGTTCTGTGTCAACAACTCCAGCTACTATTCCTGTATCAGCACCACCTGTTAGACCAGTTAATTGTAATGTTGCACCACCTAGGATACTTACAGGAGAAATCCACCATGTTAAGAAATCAACTGTTCCTGGCACATCCTCATCTAATGGACCAAAGTCAGTTGATCCAAAACCCAACCAGTTTGTATTTGTCTCTTCGTTTACTGGGTATCCAATATTCAGATTTTCATTGATCCAAGTATCGATATTAAAACTGTTACCAAAATATAGTTGCAATTCTACTTGGAAGGCACCAAGACTTTGTAACCAAGTTCTCCATGCATCTGTAGGAGTATCACCTTGACCCCATTCGTCTTGAACTCCAGTTATCGCAGGGTCTCCTGTTCTAAACAAAGTATTACGACCCCACGGAATACATGGGTCATTTCCATTTCCTTCTGACTCTACTGTAGCAGAAATGTATAAATGATCATGCTCTGGTGGTTTAACTATTACTTCTTGTAAAGGTCCAATCTGTCCAGTAACTATACCTTGAATATTAAATGTAATATCATCAACAACAGTTTCTAATCCTCGTAACCTTACAGTACCAAGAGAGAAGAACTGTGAATTAAGACCTGTATCATTTGTAGATGGTCCTTGAATCTGTTCTAGTGGTTGTACACCAAAAGAATCAACTCTATCAAAGTACCAGTATCCACCCTCAGCACCAACATCATTGAAAGTTTTACCAGATGTAGATACAGGCAAGAATGCTGAACCACCTCTAGAAGAGTCCACTAATCCAACACCACACAGTCTTCTGTTCCTATAATCAGGTAAGTTAAACACACCACTATATGTTGCGGTACCATTAATGTCCAACTGTTTGTCACCAGTACCACCATAGGTATTACCAATGACATCAAATAATGCCCAGTATTGTATAACATCAAGTTGTTGACCTTCACATGCAATAAATCCAGCATATCTACTACCAAGAGTACCATCTGTAGTACCATATGTTGAAGTAGCACCTTCCTTTAGAATAGGAATAACTGTACCGATAGGATAACCATCAAACTTCTCAGTCTTTTTACTATACCACTTACCTAGATTAGTAGATGGTGGTGGTACAACAGCATATGTTGTTACTGTCCATGTAAATGGATTATTAATTGAACCAGTACCAACACTGATTTGTGTAAACTCTGGTGTACTTAACTGTGTAGCAGATTTAATAATAAGATTGAAACTGGTGTTAAGTGCAGGATCAAATGTTCTTGGTCCTTCTACTGGTGTATCAAAGTCAATAGAAATCAATGCATTATATCCACCAATAGATTGAATAGTAACTGGTAGATTAATACCACTAATAGTTACAGGAGCACTAGAGATAAAAGTATCTGGTATTTGATTAGTTTTATCTGCTGGTGGTAAGAATGCTGCATCAGTATCTGGTCCACTATTAGTTACAACAGTCCATGTTGGGATAGTTCTAGAACCAACATTAATTTGTAGTTCTTTAGGATCACCAAATAATGTAGATGATTGTAAGTAAATGGTTAATGTATCACCATTCTCTACATCTGTTGGAAATACACCAATAGAACCATTATTTTTCTTAACTCTTACAAGACTAGCATCAGTAGATATAACATCTACAGGTACTGATACACCAGCACCTAGTCCAGTAATACCACCTGAGGGTTGTTCGTCTGATCCAATAAGTGTATCTGCCTGAGCATTATTAACATCAGTAAAACTAAATGCATCAGGTGATGAAGATAGATTTGCTCCAGTAGTAATAGTCCACGTGGATCCAGCAATAACATCACCAATACTTACATCTGTTGATCTTGGGGTATTTCCTGTTGCTGCTGTAAGCATTCTTATTTGTAAATAATCACCATTACTAACAGTTCCTTGGTTAGCACTAAATGTTGTACCATCTAATACATCAAAACCATCAGCATTTGTTGTAGTAGTATTAACAGATGCAACTGCCCACTCACCAATACCAGTAAGTGAAATGTTACCAGTAGTGGTCATTCCCTGAATTCTAATAACCTCACTGTATGCATATTTGTTTACAATTAGATCTACTAAGTCAGTAAATACGGGAAATGGTATTGGTTCATTTAAAGGTAATGCTTCATTTGTTATACGCCAAGTTTCATTTGATGTACCAATAACCAGTGTAAGTCTAAGAATACTATTGTTTAAACCACTGGTGGTTCCTCTAACCTGAATTTTAGCACCATTCTGTACAGTTACATTACCACTAGGTTGAATCCACCCAGTATCCCAAGTACCATTACCATCAGTATCAATTCTCAATGACCATTTATCTGTACCACCAGCCTCATTAGAACTTAATGATATTGCTGCATCTGTTCCAGATGATAATCCACTAACCGTAATTAAACTTTCATTTGGTCTAGTACCATCAGCATAAGTATACAAAGTATTTAATGCCGCACCCTCAACAGGTATCATTGGGAACGGATCTGGTGAAAAGTCTTCAGATATGGTTGAAATCAACCAAAACTGTGTAAGAGTACCAATCTGTACTGTAATAGTCTGAGTAAAACTCCACGATGGTGGTGCTTTAAACTTAAACTGAATATAATCACCCTCATCAACATATAATGGGGTATTTGAGTATGAATACGTCATTCTGGGCTATACAGATATTATTCCAGTCATAGTATATTTAGATCTCTCTCACACCTTCCCAATTGTCTTCAAGGTTCTTATCTACCTGAATCGGATAGTTTGCTTTAACCTCAACTGGAATATCAATACCATCAACTAATATTAATTCCGACAAAACAGTTGTATCTGGTGACTCTACAGGTTCCTCGTCTCTAATTTTATCATCAGATGGTGGTATTATAAAGTTGTCAGGTCTTCTATCAATTATTACTCCTGTTGTTGTGGAAGCTGACGTGGTTCCGCCATTACCTTGTACTTGAATTGTCCATGCTATGCTACTTGGACCAAAGTTGTTCCATGGTACACCAACAGTGCTCCAGTCAATAACACCATCTCTATCTGTTTGTCCTTGAGTACCTCCCAATTCAGATGAAGTTGCGGGATTGACAACAACAACCGAACCAACAGTATTACTTCCATCAAGATAATAATAGGTTGGTGTTATCTGAATGGATGAAGTTGCATATTTTGTTTCATATTCGATATCAAAATTATCATTACCGTAATTAATACTAACAGGTGAATCAATACTACATGTTGGGAATTGAGATACATTAACAGTAATACATGTAGTAGGAGAATCACCAGCAGTACCAGTTACATAACCACAATAAGTTGTGGTATCACCAGGACATACATTTTCTTGACTAGTAAGATTCCCATTAGTAATAGTACCTTGTGTCCATATGAGTGTATCAGCATCACCAGTTACGTACCACTCTATATTAGTGCATTGTCCAACAACAATACTAGTTGATGGATTAGCACTAAGAAAGAATGTTGGTGGTGAGAAGACAGTAACTGAAACAGTAATTGTAACTGTTCCTTCTGGTCCTGTAGCATTCAATGTATATGTGGTGTCCGATACTGGATATACTATCATGCTGGCATAGAAGAAATTACTATCATTAGTATTAATAACACCAGGAGAAATTACAATATTATTAACATCACCAAACACGATCCATGCTAATGTAACACCTTGACCAGCTGCAATTTCTAAAGTAGTAACAGCACTACCATTAGGAGCAATGATCTTAAAGTTAGCACTTGGTGGGAGAGTTTTATTGTGACCTGGAATCCATCTTTCTCCACTGTTACTAGTCTCAAGAATAATATTAACACCATTAGCAGTACAATCTGCTACAAATTCATTGTAAGATGCCTGAATAGTAGAGTATACCATACTACCAGATATATCAATCCATAGTGATACATATGTACCCTCAGGCACATCTGTTAGATTACAAATATCAAACCAACTAGAGGTAAAACTAGCATTACCATCATCACGTCTAACTTGAATACCACCATTTGCATATGGATCACTCAAATAGTTTGATGGCATTTTCAATCTGCTGAGTGGATACCTTATACCACCATTAGATTGTATAACTGCCTGTAGCAACCAGAATGTTCTAAATGGGAAGTTAGTACGAAAAGCAGCCCAATCATTAAACATAGTTTGTTCTGATGGAGATACCTCATCAATAAGAGAGATACAGTTAACTAACTGAGCAAGTTGTGCATTTGAAATCTTTGCAATTAATGGTGGTTCCTGATTAGGATCATCACTATAAAATACTTCACTACTAAACTCATTACTACCATTAAATCGAAATTCTGGATTTGGTTCCTCTGCTGCAGCAATCTTACGCATAAGAGAGTGTTTAGAATTACTACTTATGAGTCCTTGATTCTCATCAAAAGTGCTATTTCCACCAACACCTGGTAATCCACTTTGTCTTACTCCCTGCCAGACATCCTGGGAATTTTTATCTACCAGTACAGGATAATTTGCATGAATTTCTACTGGAATGTCAATGTCATCTATTAATATCTTCTCACTAAGAACTTCAGTCTCTGGTGAGATAACTGGGTCTTCGTCTATAAATTTATCTATTGATTGTGGAATTGTAAAGCTATCAGGACTTCTGTCTATGATATTTAAAAAAGTATCAGAATCTGATGCAGTGGTAGTACCACTAACATTTAAACTAACCGAAACTGACTGTGGTCCCTGATTATTCCATGGCATAGAAATAGCAACAGTACCATTTCTCTCTGTAGATGATGCTGGATCACCCAACTCTGAAGATGTTGCTGGTGAAATATTAACAGTAGTACCAACAACTTGACTACCATCCAAATAATTATATGTTGGTGTTATTTGGATAGAATTTGTAGCATATATTGTTTCATATCCTATATTATAAGTAGAATCTCCATACACTACAGAATTAGGAACAGTTAATGAACATATTGGTGCTTGCAACACAGTAACTGTAACACAAGTAGTTCCAGAACCACCACCAGGACCAAAAGCTTGAGCACACCATGTTGATGTATCACTAGGTACTACAATCTGATTACCTGTTTGATTTGAACTACTAATAGTACCAGAAATAAAACCAAAACTGGTTGTTGGATTTACACAATACCACGAAACAGTAGAAGATTGTCCGTTAATTATAGTTGATGGGTTTGCACTAAAAATAATTTGTGGTGCAGTATATGTACAACTACCATCATCAATTGTAGCACTTGAATCATAGTTATTTGCTAATGGGTCAGTACATCCTGTAGGGAGTATACAAGATCCATCATCTGTATCTGCATTTGGATTATAGTTTGTTGCTTGTGGATTAGTACACCCAAAAATAGGACAATTACCAGTTGCCATACCTGTATGCCTTCCATAGGCAGCAACCATTCCTCTTTCTGTAACACCACCATTAAAGATGAATGTGTATAAGGAAGTATTAAAGGTACTATTAGAACCAGTTCCACCATTAACAAACCCATTGCTCGATGAAACAAATCCATCATACCAATAGTTTGCACCACCTTCTTCAGCATACCTACCAAAGAATGAATCATACCAATAACTTATTTCATTAAAAACCCACGTAATAGGACGGCTAGGATCACTACTAGTACCACCTGGAAACCAAAATCTATCAGAGGATGTTGGATCTCCAGGAACTCCATTGGTACAAGTCTGTCCGTGTACATAGTAGTGACCGTCTTGAAATGCCATTTAGAATTCTACTGTACGAGTGACTAGTTTGGGTATGTCTGATGGTTCATTAGGTATACCCACAAGAGCATAATGAATCTCTTTTAATTTTTCTGGATGACGATGAGTGAATTTACCTTTAGATCTCTTTTCACCCTTAAAGTATTCCTCTTCAACCCACTTATAATCATTATCAGCAGTTAAAAGGATCTGCAACTGCAAATCTTGATCTGGTTCTCTCTGGTTATATTCTAATTCAACAACACAATTACTCTCATCTGCATAAACAAATTCTAAAGATAATGGTGGTATTGGATCGAAAGATTTTTGAGATGGTTTATTCATGTTATTATATCTTAATTAGATATTCTACAAGGGTGAATGGTGTTACAAGTTGATCTAATTTTTCATCATTAGAAATATCAACGTCAACATATGCTTCTACTCCAGTCATATCAACATCTTTTTGATCATATGAGTATACAAAATTATGTGCATATGTTGTAGGTCTGGTAATACTATGTTTGTGTATAGATTCCCTACCTCCTATTGAAGTGTACTCTGCAGAGTTCTGAGAACCTGAATTAGCAGTTTGTGCATCAAGGTCTTTACCACCAGTATAACCTATTTCATGTTGACCAGTATAATTTAGATACCTTTGGTTAGATGTATGTGCATGACCTTCAAAATTTTCAATATTTAACTCAGTTTCAGTGGTATTCCTGGCCAGATTATATCTAGGATTTCCTAGGAAAGCAACATCACCAGAAGGTACAATCCTCACATTACCAAGATAACTAGCACTTATTGTATCTCCAAAATTACTAATAACTTCAATCTGTGGTCCAACTCTATTAACTTTTGCCTGACCAACCAATCCAGTATCAATAAAATCATTTGAATACGCACCTGTACCTCTACCACCAGCAATTACTTTCGATCCCATATCTGGCAGTTGAAACTCACCCAGATCTCCAGTTGATACATCTTCATTCCTCAATTGTATATCATCTTTTTTAAACCTTGAATTATCACCAACACCCAACACACGTGATAATGCTAGAAAATCCTTTGCTTGAAGTTTAGATCCATCACATCTTAAATATCCTGCAGGTAATACTTGTTTAAAGTTTGCAGAACTAGGATCATTTCCTCCTACAATTGTATCAGTAGTGTGTACAATGATACTTCCTACCATCCCACCGTATCTTCCTCTGTGATTAGCGTAATTTGCCATTAGTATGCTCTGATAATATACAAAACGGTTAACGAAGGTTGACTGGTGTTCATACTAATTTCTAATGCACCAACATTACTTACATTATCTAGTATAGTAGTGACTGGAATATTAACATCAGCAGTCAATCTAGACTGAGGTTTTAAACTAGCTTGATCATAAAAGATAGATATTGGATCATGTGAATGTGCTTGAATATCAGTGCTTTGCCAATCTAAAGCACTACCAATATTACTTACAAATGTACCATAATTTACGCTCCATGCTCCAGCTGGATCTCCACCAGCATCAGGAGCAGGACTATAATTCCTCTGACCTACAGGAACTGTATAGTTACTTCCATATGAACCATAAGGAATAACATCACCACCCCGCATTCCACCATAAGGTCTACCAGTTCTGACCTTATCACTAATAAACTCATCTTTGTTAGTGATACTAGTCTCTGTTACACCTCTTGGACCAAAATCCTGATCCGCTGGATCCTCAGATAATACTTTCATAATTGATCTACCTGGCAAACCCGAACCAGCACCACTAAAGGAAGAAATTTGACCCCAAATAGTTGAATCTAATAACTCAACAGTTAGTGTGTCATCCTTATACCATCTCATACTAAATCTTGCCTCATCAAATTCATTACTATTGAATATGTTTGGAAGGTCTCTTCTATCATAAGAAGCATAGGTATATCTCATAGTGATATTATCATAGGGGACAACACCAAGTCCTGGTTTAGTTGGATCCGCATTCTGTAATGTATCATAAACACCAGGATGAGCATGAGGTCTAATATGTTGATTTCCTAGTTTTCTGCCAGCAATAAAAACTAGTTTTTCACCTGTACCATCAATAATAGTATTTCCAGTAATAGAACCAGTATAACCATTTCTATCGTTAAGTGTAAACTCAACGTCAGTTCTTACATCATTAAAGACACTAGGAATACCATTATCAGTATTCTCTCCTATAAATGGTTCAATTATTGGTCTAGCATCAGGATCAGAATCAATTGGATCACCAGTACCAGATACAGCATTAAAGTAACTACCTTCAATGTCCATCAATGTTTTACCAGCAACCAAATCAGGAAGAACAAATTGTCCAGTATATGCTGGAAATGCTCCTCCTAAATTCGATGTTCCCTGATTATAAGTATCACCAATAACTTGTACCAGCAATGGATAATCTTTTGCATCAGGTGTTGTTCCATCACAAATAATCCACCCGTCAGGAACTACACTAACGCCCCCTGACCAAGGCATAATAGTGCCGATAACGGCAGCCTTCATTGTTCTTGTTTCTTGGTAAAAAGGCATTTTCTTATACGTCTGTGAGATACCAACCAACTAAGGATGATGGTGCGCCAGGTCCTCCGTCTGGTGTGGCATTACCAGCATAAACTAGACTGAACGCTGCGTTTGGAGTCTGTACAACTAGTTCACCACCAGCTTCATATCCAACAAAGGTTGATGGTGCAATACCTGGAAGAACAGTAGTTCCAGTATTAGATGATTCACCTTGTACCTTAACATTATCAGGTGCTCTAACAACCATACTTAAGTTGTATGATAGACTACCACTAATATCTATAATGCGAATCATATCACCCATTTCAGGTGCTGCAGGAAGTTTGATTAGAGTATTACCAGTACAGTTAACAAAGTAGTTAACATTTGCTTCAGCAAGGAATGATTCTGCCTCATAGAGCCACTTACGTGCTCCAGTCTGGGAGAAGTAATTCTCAATTCCAGCAATCTTAACTGCACCATTGTTATCAACACCGAAGATTTCATCACCTGCAGTTGCATATGAAGTGTTCTCTCCAGCATATACTGTGAGATCTCCACCACGAATAAATGCATCACCAGTAACATCAATATCACCACCAAATGTAGATGTTCCTGTTCCAAGAGCAGAGAACGAACCATAAGTGGTAAAGTCACCAGATGAATTATTAAAGGTCAATCTTGGTGTAGTTTCATCAGTTCCGAAGATATTAATGTCACCACCATTGATCGTTAGATCACCAGATGCAGTATCAACTTCTAGAGTTGTTCTTATTGGGATGCCAGTTGCACCACCATTTGTTAGTCTAAACCACTGCTGACCTTCGATGGTAGAACCATTAACAGTAAAGGTATCCTCAACAGTGAGTGTTCCAGCAATAGCAGTATTACCACTATTGGAATCCATGGTGAATTTATTAAATCCAGAACCAGCAGTAATATTACCAAAGATCTGAGTATTACCAGTTGTAGACTCAACATTGAATACAATAGCAGCAGGATCACCACCATCATTAATCTGTAAAGATTGTGGTGAGGTGCTAATTAGTTGCTCAATAGAACAGAATTCAAGTCCTGATAATCTAAAGTAGTCTTGTGTAGTAATAGTACCACCAAATTCTGCAACACCAATGTTAACATTAGCAGGGTCAGCACCAATACCAGTTAAAGGTTCATCTAATTCACCGTTACCATCAAGGTCAGAACCAGTAATATATGAAGAATTAGACTGCTTATCAAGTTTTGCTATGACACAGCTGTCAGGGTGATCAGTAGCAGATGCAGTTCCATCAATTCCTCTTGTAACGATCAATCTGAAACCTTGTGGATCATTAGGGTTACTAATGTTATCAATACCAATAACCTGAACAATTTCAGATTTAGATTCATCAGATGTGTAACCTGCAATAGGTTGACCAGTAGCATCTTGAGGACCAACCTGTCTATCAATTAAGAGAAGATCACCAAGTTGGAAATCATTAACAGATGGTGTAGTAATTGGTAGGTAGTAATTGTTACCTGCAGCATTAACACCATTAACATCAAATGTGAGGTCTCCACCACCACCGCCACCTAATTGGGCGTCAGTGATAGTTAGAGTCTCATTGTCTGCATATCCTTCACCACCAGACTCAATCGTAATGTCGATTGTAAAGTCAAAGCGGATAAGAATTGTGAATGCTGCACCAAGACCACCTAATGATCCAGTTGCATCAAGGAATTGATATGTGCCAGGTGTTCTTGAGGTAGAACCATTATTAACAATGTTATCAACAGATGCAATCTGACCACCACCTTGTAAGAATAGAGTTGAACCCCATGGTGCAACACCAGCAGTATCAATTCTTCTACCAGTTGATTCATATTTGTAGAAGTCAATATTTGGATTTTCTAAACCACCAATTTGATGTCCAATAGTTGATGTACCAAATCTACCTCTTCCTATCTCAACAATACCAGCATTTAGACCACCGTCTAGTCTGATATTACCTTCAACGATTGTAGATGCAAGAACATTCAGAGTATTTCTGATAGTAGTATTACCACCAGTTGAACCTAATGTAAATTGAGTTGCATTTGTTGCGAGGTTAACAGTGTTAGTGGATGAACCATCAAACGCATTAACTTCTCTCGTCTGAGAGAAGATTCTAGATGAACTTGTGCCAGCTCCATAACCGTACCCAAATTCAAATTGACCAGCAACACCAGTGTAGAATGTACCAATCTTAGTGTTTGACTTACCAGGTGAGCTGGTTGCGAAACCACCACCAAGTGTAATTTCACACTCTGAAGTAAATGCCTCTTCAACAGTACCAATTTCTGATTTAAACTTAGTGGTATTTCTCGCAAAATACAGATTAGTAGTTGCTGCAGCTTCATTGATCAACCATGTTGAGGTTGGTGAAGATCCACCTATTGTATATGTCTGAGGAGAGGTCGAATTGTTCATCAGAGTCAATATCTGACCATCACCTGCCCAGTTCAGGATGTTTGCATTACTATTAACGAAGTTGAATGCAGTGTTAGTAGTAGTAATATCTCCACCATTAACTTCAATGTCAGTCATGAACATTGAATCGCCAGTGAATCTAGAATTACCAACAACAACGAAGTTTCTATCTAATTCATTCTGTGGGTTAACAGTATCCTCTACTTTAGTATTAACACCAACACGACCAGTGTTAGTAGTCATGACACGTAAAGTTGCACTATCATCAGGATCAGTGCTATCGCCACCAACCAAGAATGCGTTATCTTCAGCAGTCTCAGTCTTATTGATAGTTGTATCTGCTAGGTAACTATTAATAGTCTTACCACTAACAAATGCAGTACCAACAACATCTAAGTTTGCTCTAGGTGTTGCTTCATCACTAGTAAATGCCTTAAGAGCAGATGGATGTTCAGTTCTTGCAACAGTGTTAACACCAAGTTTGTAATCACCAATAGTTTCAGTTTCAGTTCTGAGTGCTTCAGCACCAAGTACACCATACTCTTTCCAATTTGAGTTAGAAAACTCAACTATAGGAACTGGATTTCCATTTGTCTGAGCAGTATCAAGTACACCACCAGCACCATTCCAAGATAGAACATCAATACCAATACCATTATTAACTTGGAAGTGAACATAGTTATTGGAAGAACTGAATGCATCACCATTAGGGGAGAATACCAACCATGAAGAATTTAATAATGGATTACTGAAATTAGTTAATTTAATCTGTGATACATCACTAATACCAATTGAAGAGTTAGCAATATTATTGCCTTGAATATCCTTGAATGTTAATTTAACTACGTTAGTACCATCAAACTCAATCGTAAAGATATTGTTTGCAGGTATTTGATTAAAGTAGTTAGCATATATCCAACCAAGTGAACCAGTCTTACCAACTTCAAGACCCTTAAGTAGCATGTCACCTGATTTTGGTTGAACACTACCATAGTTTACGCTCTGATTAGCTTCTACTTTGCTTCCACCAAGATTAATACCTGTATTAGGATCAATATTGACGAGCTCATTGTTATTAGGTGTAATGTTAGAAGGAAGACCAGAGCTAGTATGTGTCTGAATCTGATACTTTTGACCCTTACCTCTAGAATTGAATCCAAATACTGCAGCATCTACTCTGTTCTTACTGATACGAATATCACCATCTAAAGGATTACCAGGTCCAGTCCATGCAGTTCTGTCTAGTCCTTCATCTTGTTGTAAGTTAGTTACAGGATCAACAGATGATACATTGGATCTAATGATTAATGCATCTCTAGACTGAGTTAGATCATTATCCTGAACAGATACAACTAAAGGAGACTGGAATACGTTCTGAAGTGATCCATCGCCACCAACAACTGTAATATTCTGGTTGAATGTTACAGGAGTATCGAACGATGTAACTAGATCACCGATATCCTCGTCATCATCGTCACTGTCCTTAAGAACTGCTGCCTCTAAGTATGTTTCTTGACCAGTAATAGCATTAATCTTTCTATTACCGATATAGAGATCACCATTGGAGTTTAGACCCGTATAGAAGACGATACCAGCGTTCTGTTTCTTACTTTGGGCGTAGAAGTCCTCTGTAGGAGTTAGAACGATCTCCTGACGTGCTGGAAGACCTGTAGAGTAGTTACCTGGACCAAAACCAAGATATTCAAATGTGTGGTTACCAGCTCTTGCTATAGATGGTCGTCTAAGTTCAACATAATACTTCTGATCTACAAGAACTGTACTTGTACCAGAAATAGGAATACGACGATCTTCAGATCCTGAAGTTGCATTACCAGGAAGTGCTCTAATAGCAGATGTACCCTGATAATCATTCTCAATAAATGCTGGTTGTACAATAAAGTCTTCAACAAGTTCTCTTGTTACAGAGTTCTTGTAATCGTTAGTTCTAACTAGACCATGAGTATAGTTATCAGCAGCAGAATATGTTGCTGGTGGATCAATTAATTGTTGTTTAACATTCTTCTCTTCTGCAGTTGTACCTGCCTTCTGGAACCAAAGAGGATCGTTCTTATAGTTCAGAGGATAGAGACTGCTAACTGGTTGAGAGAACTGGAAGTCACGGAAGTTACCACCTGCACCAGCACCTTGAGGTAATGGTGAAATGTTACCACGTAGACAAGATAGGTAGTAAATACCATCTTGCTGACCTGAAATTCTCTTCTGTAGTGTCTCGTAGTTAAAGATGTAGAATGTATCTTCGATAATACCAGTATCTTCAACACTAGCAACATAATATTCAACACCTGCACTATCCTGAATCCTATCACCAGGAGTAATAGTGTAAACATTAGAACCATTTTGTCTATAATAATACTCAGGATATCCCTTCTTAATAAGAGTCTTGAGTGGTAGGGATTTACCCATATCCTGATCCTCAAGCATATCAGCAAATGTGCTACCTTGAGTAAATCTAGTGTTATAAAACTCTGAGAACTCTAATTTTCCGCCGCGAATATTTTTCAGAATTAGGTAATGAGAACCTGCATTTTCGTAATACCCATGGATATTTGCAATACCTGAAGAGTTACCAGTCCATTCGACTTGGTTAGCAGTGATACTAGCAGTCTTATTGGTTACCCAATCACCGCCTTGTGGTGCATTAATCTGAACTGTAGTAAACTGCTCATTCTTAAGACCAGGGAAGTTCTTAATATCAACTGTGTGATCAACCACATCAAGTTCTAGATAACTAATAGTTTGAACTAATGGATCTTGTACATAACGAGCAGATTGAATGGTCGCTTGAATACCAGAATTAAATCTGGCATATGCCTTGTACTCAATACCTTGTCCAGTGGTATCATTCTTATAAGGATCATATGCATCTTCTTCATTTAATCCATTACCAAGGAATTGATTTGACTTGTAACCAATGTATTCACCAGCTTGTACTGGGTTCTCAAATCTAGCACCATATACTTCACCAGCAACAGGTTTTAGTAGAACTTTCTGTGGTACTAACTTACGTGTGTCGTCAGTTCTTGTCTTGATAACAAATCCATTGATAGGATCTCTTGCGTTCTCAAGATAAGAAGGAATAACATAACGTAGTTTATATGTTCTGTCATCTGCAGGACGACTATCATCAAGACGTGTGAACCACGTATCAGTAGTCTTAGGTCTATCAGAGTAATCGTCTTGTTTTAATCTCCAGATGATATTCTTATTGTAGACATTTGGTACTACATTCTGTGGATCTGCTTCATTAATACAATCAACATACCACTTACCTTCAGTAGCAACACCAACACTAAATGTTGGATCATACTTGACAGGTGAACGACGTTTGTTACAGAATACATTAAATTCATCACTCTGTCCAGCAGTAAATTGAATAGGATCAGCATTGTTGATCGCATCAGCATGTGACTTATGGATCGTAAAGACTCTAGCAGTTTGATAACGTGCATAGAATTCCTTAACTGGATTCAATCTACCAAAGTTATCATCATTGATATCAGTAGTAGTAACTTCTGGATTATCATCTTCTTGCTCACCTATAGTTGGTAGATCATCTGGTGCAAGTGACCTGAAGAATACTTTATGTGGTGTTACAGAAGAGAATGGTACATCAAAGATGTGTGGAACATCTGTAGTAATACCACCAACAACTGTTGTTGATAGTTTACACTTATAACGATGTAAATCATAATTTTCATCAAGTATGAACTGATAGATGTCAATCTCTACATTAGGATCAATGCTATCAGCTTCAGATGCATAGATGAAGATACCTGCTGCTGCATTCTCTCTAGAAGTTGCAAGCATCAGTTTTGTCTGATCACTACCATTAAAGAATGTAGTGTTAGAGTAATCAAATGGTTGTGTCTTTCTGCCTGGTGCAATTACATAGTAAGTTTCGTTAGTTGAAAATCCATCAGGCAATCTAATAAGACGCTTATCAACATCAACATACTGACCAAGATCAACATCAAAACGAGGACGTGGAACCAATCTAACTGGTGTTCCAGTTTCAAATTGATGTGGGTTGGATCCACCAAGACCAGAGGTATTAATAGTAAATACTGTTCCTCTTTGTGAGAAGAGAGATACATTTGCTGTCTGCTCTTGTCTAGTAACAGCTCCAGGACCAGAGTTAATAATTGTGTTGATGTTACTAACTAATGTCTCAATTGCATTTACAGTACCAGCACACTCTCTGATCTGCTGACCAACATTAGGATCAGCGGGATCAGTGATGACATTACCAGTAGTTGTATCAGCAATAATATCTGGACTAATACTTTCAGGACCAACGATAACTGTCTTAGGAAGTGTGTCTGCCCACTGACCACTAGGGAAGTCAAAGAACAGATCAATAGTTCCACTAGACTGCTGTGCATTTATAGTCTGACCGAAGTCAAGTCTGGAATTCTCTACACCAAGTTCAATCTCAGTATTGTTAATAATTCTCTTAACATATACATTCTGACCGATTGTAGTGTAGACAGGAGTTGAACCTGTTTGTAGAACACCATTAACATATGCAGGAGCAGAAGGATCAGTATCATCGTACTCAGTTACTGTCATACCAATGATGATACCACGAGTATCACCAACATCAACGATTGCTGATCCAGCAGTGGTTGTACAATTATATGCAAGGAAGTCGAAGTTCCTCATGGCAGCAGTTGCCATCTGTCCAACGTAGTTCCATGCATCTAATGTTTCAGTCTTCTCACTATCAATGAAGGCTAGACTATTACCTACGTAGTATGCTTCACCAGCCTGTACAGAGTTGATGTTACCACCAAGTCTAAGGTCACCAACAATAGCATCAACAATGTATGCAACGTCACGATAACATGTAGATACTTGAGCTTCATTAGTAAAGGATCCTTTATTAAGAACAGGTAATTGAGATAGATTACTTACTGTGAATGCATCAACAGCGATATCAAATAGGTTCTCAATACTACTACGAACGTTAGCACAATCATAGAGACCATTATCTAGTGCTGGTAGAACAGTTAGATTACCTGCAAGGAGTGCCTCAACAGTAATATCAACCAGTGAGTTAACAGCAGAAATAACATCAGCACAATTACCAGCAACAAATGCTTGGTCAACACCGTTCTGAATATTACTTACAGGTTGAGTAGGAGTTGTACGGGTGATACCAGTTAAGTTACCAACACCAGAGTCAGATCCTATTGCCTGCATGATGGTGTCTAAGTTAGACTGTACAGCAGAGATAACGTTAGCACAAACTGCAGCGTTCTGTTTCTTAACAGCACCAGAAGTTGCAGATATGAATGTATGTGGATAGTTACCACCTGAAATTACTGCATTGGCTGCAACACCACCAGTATACTCGTGAGTATATGATCCACCAGTTTTAACTGAATCTGCAAGAGCACTTACAAATGTATGAGGTTGAGTAGCAGTAGGAGACTTACCAATGAATACTGTAATAGATGGATCCTGTCTTAATGCACCTTGAGCAGTAGCACTTACAAATGTATGTGCATACTGATCATTAACACCAGAAATACCAACATTAACTTTAAATCCATTAATATC
>Ga0315331_10000595_pt1 | contig 25420 bp, 16 predicted proteins | sample M160m34915metaG_FD_203456 | JGI IMG/M metagenome (GOLD analysis project Ga0315331, IMG submission 203456) | Ammonia-oxidizing marine archaeal communities from Monterey Bay, California, United States - M1 60m 34915 | ecosystem: Environmental > Aquatic > Marine > Intertidal zone | place: USA...
TTGTTCGTCTCTTGGAGCCGGGGTGCGGAAGCGGCCGCTTGGTTGCTGAGATGGCGGCAAAAGGGTACGAGCTGACGGGTGTCGATTTAAGTCAGCCCATGCTCGATTATCTTGGCCGAAGGCTCCGGCGTCGCGGCCTCAGTGCAGAGTTGCGGTGCGAAGATATGACTGCCATGCAGTTTGATGAACCCTTTGATGCAGCTTTCTGCACCTTCAATACTTTTCGCCATTTGACTGATGAACAAGCGGCGTTGATGCATTTGCGAAATGTTGCCTCGCTGCTACGTCCAGGAGGACTCTACATCTTGGGCTTCCATCTGATTCCACTGGATGCTGATCCGGAATGCACAGAAAGGTGGAAGGCAAAGCACGGAGGGACAACGGTTCACGTGACGTTGAAGGTGATCGACTTTGACCGAAAGAAACGTCGTGAGATGCTTCGGGTTTCCGTCAAGGCTGAGAAAAAGTCAGGCAGTGTGGAACGCATACGGAGTGAATTTCCGCTACGTATTTACACGCCTGCGCAAGCCAAAAAGCTGCTTGCAAAGGTCAGTGATCTTTACGAAATCGCAGGAATCTATGACTTCGATTATGATATCGATGAAGAGCGTGAGTTCGATAATGACCTGACGGATGCATTGTTCGTGCTCAAACGCCGGTAAAATGTTAAGTTGAGACTGGCAGGCCAACAACGCTGGGCATCCTTGGCTGTCTTGATCCTTGTTTGTCGCTGAGTTGAGCAGATTTCTGCTTGCATCTGTGGATAGGGTTTGATGCATCGGCGGGCGAGTCCGGGTAGGTACGGTTAAACGAGTGGTAACACCATCAGGAGTTGGTTTTGAAAAACGTGAATCTGTTGTTCGCAAACGTCATGAATGTGTTCTTTTCCGCTGCATTGGTTTCAGGGGCATTCCTGGCACTTTCTGACAGTATCGGCAATGCGGCCGAAAAGCCAAACATCATTGTCGTTTTAGTGGACGACATGGGGTTTTCTGATATTGGCTGCTACGGCAGTGAAATTGAAACACCGCATTTGGATCAGCTTGCATCGGATGGTTTGCGTTTCACACAGTTCTATAACTCGGGCAGATGCTGTCCCACTCGTGCCAGTTTGATGACGGGCTTGCAACCACATCAGGTTGGCATCGGGCACATGACGGAACCACCCGAACAGTCGCTGGGTTTCGAAGGTCCTTATCAGGGATATCTCAACGATCGTTGCACCACGCTGGCTGAGGTTCTTCGGTCGGTCGGGTATCACACGTTGATGACAGGCAAGTGGCATTTGGGTCTGCAGCGACAAGAGTGTTGGCCCCTGCAACGTGGGTTTGATCGCTTTTATGGCGGACTCTCGGGGGCGTTCAACTATTTTAAACCCGGAGGCGGTCGGGGGATGTCGCTTGGAAACGATCCGGTCGAGACAGAAGATGGCTTTTATGCGACCGACAAGTTTACCGAAGTGGCGTGCGAGTTTATCACGGATGCGTGTGATACCGATGATCGCCCTTTCTTCCTTTATCTTGCCTACAACGCGCCGCATTGGCCGCTGAATGCGAAGGTTGAAGACTTCGAGAAATACAAAGGAAAATATACTGGTGGCTGGGACGCCCTGATGAAGAATCGACTTGCCAAACAAATTGAGCTTGGGTTGTTCCCTGCAGAGACTGCCGCGGCTCCACATCAAGGGCCAGTGTGGGACGGATTGAAGGAAAAGAAAAAAGAAGAACTTGATTCGATCATGGCTGCTTACGCGGGCTGCATTGACTCCATTGATCAGAATATCGGAAAGTTGTGTGACCATCTGAGGTCCATTGATCAATACGATAACACGCTCATTCTGTTCCTGTCGGATAACGGTGCTTGCCAAGAAGGCGGCATTCTTGGTCAGGGATCGGAACAGATGGTCAAAAATCCTCCCTTGGAAACAGTAGCCGGCGTTCGACTTGGTCAGGCGTGGGCGAACGCATGCAACACGCCGTTTCGTCTCTACAAACATTTCGTTCACGAGGGGGGCGCTTGTACTCCCATGATCGCATCATGGCCCGAGGGAATGAAAGAAATCACACGCGGAGGTTTTGTGCGACAGCCGGCTTATCTGCCTGATGTGATGGCAACGTGTCTCGAACTCTCAGGTGCCAAGTACCCGAATGATCTCCCACCGTGTGCAGGTGAATCAATGGTTAAAGCACTGACCGGCAGTCGCGATGCCATCCATGTTGATCCGATTTATTGGGAGCATGAAGGTAATGCTGCGATGCGATGGGGAAACTACAAGTTGGTTCGGGAGTACAAGAAGCCATGGGAGCTATATGACATTGCCTCAGATCGAACCGAACTGCGAGATCTCAGTGGCGTTGACCAAGCGAGACGCAATGAGATGGTCAAGATGTGGGAAACATGGGCTACTGAAAATCAGGTTGCTTTTCCCGAGCGATTCAACATGTATGAATTTCTTCGAAACAAACGCAACGCTGAGAAGCAAAGTAAGAAGAGATCGGAAAAGAAGTAGTAACACGACGCTGCGTGAAAGCGATGTGTTTTAACAGCGACCTGCGACTGGCTTTGTCCCTGTCGCCAGGCAATCGGTCCTGGATTACTCAGGATCGCCCGTTCTGTTGATCCGAGTTTTTCTTTCTCTTTTGCGCGGTAATTGCCCGCCGTAAGATTTTGCTCAGCAGTCTTGCTTGGGGACCTCGCTGTGTTTCACTGTGGGATGACTCAGCGTGTCAGTGATCAGTCTTCCGTATCGCAGTAGTCGCTCATGGGTGGGCAACTGCAGATCAGGTTCCGATCGCCATAGGTATTGTCAATTCTGCCGACGGCGGGCCAGAATTTTGAGTTTCTCAGCCAGCTTGCAGGCCAAGCGGCCTGAGCCCTTGAATAGGGGTGCGTCCACTCGTCGCTACCGATCTCCTGCATCGTGTGGGGCGCGTTGTTGAGTGGGTTGTCATCGCGATCCATTTCGCCGTTTTCGATTGCCCGAATTTCTTTTCGGATACAGAGCATGGCATCACAGAAACGGTCCAGTTCGGCTTTGGATTCACTTTCGGTAGGCTCGATCATCAAGGTGCCGGGCACTGGCCACGACATCGTGGGACCGTGGAAACCGTAATCAATCAGACGCTTCGCGACGTCATCGATGGTGACTCCCGCAGATTTTTCAAAGCCACGGCAGTCAACAATGAACTCGTGAGCGACGTATCCCTGGCTATCGGTGTACAGAATGTCGTATTCACCTTCGAGCCGTTTTGCCATGTAGTTGGCGTTGAGGATGGCAACTTGAGTAGCCTGTTTGAGTCCCGCGCCGCCCATCAGACCAATGTAGACGTAACTGATGGTGAGAATACTGGGGCTTCCGTACGGGGCGGCTGAAACTGGCCCGATCGCAAACTCACCCGCCGTATCTGGGCGTTCGACGGGGTGTGCTGGCAGAAATGGGACCAACTGCGGGGCGACACCGATGGGGCCCATGCCTGGGCCTCCGCCGCCGTGAGGAATGCAAAACGTTTTATGGAGATTCAGATGGCAGACGTCCGCTCCGCAGCGTCCGGGGCTGGTCAGGCCCACCTGAGCATTCATGTTGGCTCCGTCCATGTAAACTTGACCACCGTTGTCGTGGATGATCTCGCAGACTTCGCGGATCGTCGACTCAAACACACCGTGCGTTGATGGATAGGTAATCATTAGCGCCGAGAGGTGTTTGGTGTGAGTGGTTGCCTTCTGACGCAGGTCGTCCATATCGATATCGCCGCATTCATCACACTTGATCGCGACAACCCTCATTCCCGCCATGACGGCGGAGGCCGGATTGGTGCCGTGGGCAGATGTGGGAATGAGGCAGACGTCGCGAACATTTTCGCATCCGGCTTTGCGAGCCACGTGTTCGTGGTAAGCCCGAATCACTAGCAAGCCTGCATATTCGCCTTGGGCGCCAGCATTGGGTTGTAAGCTGACGGCGGCAAAGCCCGTCACCTCACAAAGCCAAGCTTCGAGTTCTCGAAAAATCTGCGTGTAGCCGCGCCACTGAGTATCGGGGGCAAATGGATGGATGTTGGAAAACTCGGGCCAGGTGACGGGAATCATTTCACTGGTGGCATTGAGCTTCATGGTGCACGATCCGAGCGGAATCATGGAGTGCGCGAGAGAAAGATCGCGGCCCATCAGTCGGAAGATGTATCTCAGCAGTTCCGTTTCACTGTGGTACGAATTGAACACTTCGTGCGTCATGAACGAGCTGGTGCGTTCAAACTGGTCCAAGTCCAGAATGCCCTCGTCTTGTGCTTCGGCGAGAAGTTGATCGACATCGAAGCCTGTAAAGTGTCCAAAATTGAACGCGGCCAGCAGATCGGCAATCAAGCTGCGGTCCGCAGTCTCGTCGAGGGTCACGCCCAATGTTCCATCGGTGTACTCGCGAAGGTTGATCCCCCGTTCACGTGCTGCGTCCGCAACCTGACGCGCGGCATGGGTTCGCCCTTTTCCAAGCCCAATACGCAGCGTGTCAAAGACAGGGCCGGAGCTGAGAGTATGGTGTCCAAGACGCGCTAGTCCGCGGATCAAAGCACCCGTGTACGCCTGAGTCCGCTGTGCGATAGCTGCCAAACCTTTTGGGCCGTGATACACGCCGTAGAAGGAATTGATGATGGCCAGCAATGCCTGTGCGGTGCAAATGTTGCTGGTCGCCTTGTCACGGCGGATATGCTGCTCCCTTGTCTGCATTGCCATCCGAAGAGCAGGGTTTCCATGGGAATCTTTGGAAACACCGATGATGCGGCCCGGTAGTTTGCGTGCGTGCTTCTGACTAGTTGCGATGAACGCTGCGTGTGGGCCACCCAGTCCCATCGGAACGCCAAATCTTTGGGCACTGCCCACACACACGTCGGCTCCCCATTCTCCAGGCGGCTTGAGAAGTGTGAGTGACAGCAGATCAGCCGCCACTACGGTCATGCATTTGTGTTGCTTTGCCTCTTCCGTCACCGCGGAATAGTCATTGATGCTACCGTCGGTAGTCGGATATTGAAGTAGCAGCCCACAAAGGCCGCCTTCCCCAAACGAGAAGTCGATTTCACTGGTGTGGCCCACGCATAGATCAATCCCCAGTCCATCAGCACGCGTTTTTAGCAAGGCGAGTGTTTGGGGATGGCAGGCATCGCTGGCAAAGAACCCCTTTTTGCGGTTCCCCGAAACCGCACAACACATGGTCATGGCTTCAGCAGCGGCGGTAGCCTCATCGAGCAAGCTTGCGCCTGCCAGCGGCAAGGCGGTCAAATCTGCAATCATCGTTTGGAAATTCAGCAGGGCTTCTAGGCGACCTTGAGCAATTTCGGCTTGATACGGTGTGTACTGTGTGTACCAGCCAGGATTTTCCAGGACGTTACGCAAAATTACCGGTGGTGTCACGGTTCCCGTGTAGCCCATCCCGATGCAGGAGCGGTAAACCTTGTTCTTGGAAGCGATGGTTGCCAGTCCGTTCAGGAATTCATGCTCCCCACGCGGAGTGGGAATGTCCAGATCCTGGTCAAGTTGAATGTCCTCAGGAATCGTCACATTGGTAAGGTCCTGCAAATCAGCGAAACCAAGACAGCTGAGCATGCTCTCGATGTCCGCATCCGTTGGCCCCAAGTGCCGTCGAGCGAATGCGTCAGCGAAGTCGAGCACTGACCGCGAACTGTTTACTTGATTGCTGTTGGCGAGGGGGCGGTTAGCCAAATCAGACGCTGTTTGAGTCATGGGTGCGTTGCTCATTTTTTTCTTGCTCGATGGTGTCTCTCGCAACCGTTTCATCTGGTTGAGAGGTCGACGCGCTGTTGATTTACATCGTGTTGTGAATGCGACCGCGCTGGCTCTGCGATAGTAGCGAATACTGCGGTCCGTTATCTCGTGAAATGCCACAACTCGCTTCTGATTCACCATATCCGTTTGACGGTGGCGACCCTGATTTGGCCAGAGCCTGATCTGGCCATGAAGCGGGGACTAGCCCCACACCACTGCACATGCCCAGAAACCACTGCACATGCCCAGAAACCACTGCACATGCCCAGAAACCACTGCACATGCCCGGATCAGGAAACCTTCAGGACAGGTTCTATTTGTTGATAACCACAGAACACAAGCCTTGAGAAACCGCGCATTTGTCGCATTCCACCGACAATTCACATATTAGGTGACAACTCTCAGCAAGTCAGCGGGCTAAAGTGCAATTTTTTGCCTTGGGGGGGGATCTGGCCAGTGCGTGATTGTGAAGGCGTGACGGTTGGGAAGACCCGTGGAGGGCAGTCGTTGCTAAACGGCCAGCTGTTGATTTCGCAGGACGGGTGCTGTGGGAAGGGCAAGTAGACGAAGTTAAATCACAGTGGATTGGAGGTTTGTTCAGATTGGCAAAAATGGCAGCACTGGTTGAGTGGGCGGCGGGTTGGGACGTTTCATCCGTTACAATTTGAGTAGTGTCACTTTGACCGCCTTCCTTTTTCAGCCCACGCAAAGATAGCCCCGCCGTGACAACCAACTTGACGGATCGCATCGTTGAGGCGATTTCTCACTGCAGCAGGATGCTGTTGCCCGTATTTGTGCTGTTCAGTGTCACTTTCTCTCTGCCGGGCCTGTCGGCTGATCCGACTCAACCAGCGGTCGACTTTGCTCGCGAAGTTCTTCCGGTGTTATCGGATAATTGCTTCGTCTGTCATGGCCCCGATAGCCATGAGGAAACTGACCTGAAGCTGGACTCGTTTGCAGCGGCGACTTCAGATCGTGGTGGGTATCGGGCAATTGATCCTGGTGCACTCAACGAGAGCGAACTATTGGCTCGTATCTTTTCTGACGATGACCCGATGCCACCTGCCGACGCAGAAAGACAGTTGACGGAGGAAGATCGGCAGATTTTGAAGCGATGGATTGAGCAGGGTGGCAAGTATGCTCGCCACTGGGCGTTTGTGAAACCGCAGAAACACCTCGCGTTTGAGGATGCAACGTCAGCGATTGATGAGTTGCTTAGTGTGCGTCTCAGGGAGCAGGGGCTGGAATTCGCGCCCGAAGCATCTCCCGAGGTGCTTGCACGCCGTGTGGCTCTTGTTTTGACCGGCCTACCACCCTCAGCTGAAATCCGTGACGCGTTCCTGGCAAATCCAACCGAAGATGCTTATCAGGTTTTTGTGGATCGGTTACTTGCCGACTCGAAATACGGAGAGCATCAAGCACGTTACTGGTTAGATGCCGTTCGGTATGGCGATACCCATGGCTTGCATCTCGATAACAAGCGAGGCATCTATCCGTACCGAGATTGGGTTGTGCGTGCGATGAATCAGAATCTTCCGATCGATGATTTTTTTACATGGCAGATGGCCGGTGACTTGTTGGAACAACCCACTCTGGACCAGCGGGTGGCGACAGGATACGTGCGTTTGAATCCAACCACGGGTGAAGGGGGCGCTATCCCTGACGAATTCCAGATGAAGAACAACTTTGACCGTGTTGAAACGTTGGGTACGGTTTTTCTGGGGATGTCATTGACTTGCGCCAGGTGCCATACGCACAAATATGATCCGATCCCGCAGTCCGAGTACTACCAACTGCTCGCGTTCTTCAACAGCACGGCTGAGCCGTCCATGGACCGCAACGCTTATGAGTATGGGCCAACGGTCAAAGTCCCGCAGGATCAGGCAGCTTGGCTGCGTTGGCAGCAGCTACAGAAGCGTGCGAACGCGTTGATCGCAACTGCGAAGCTGACGGCACAGGATCGAAAGACACTAGTTGAATTTGCAACATCGAGACTGGCGTGGAAAAGTGAAAATTGGAAAGTGTCGAAACTGTTTCCTCGAACGCAGCAGGCAGTTCCGGCCAAGAATGATGGAGACGCAGGCTGGTCAGACCTGAAAGGGTTGCCCGGGGCGTTGGTCGGGCGTGCCTCCCGTGGGAAGGCTCCGAATGCGGATCAGCAAGTTTTTGTTAGCTGCGAGCTTACTGTGCCGCAAGAACAGACAATCCACTTAGCCTTCGCTGGCGGCATAGGTTCTTACGTTGTGTTGGATGACAGGAATGTGCCGGTTTTCGAGAAGAAGACGATCGATAATGCGGTTGTTCCGCTGCGGTTGACGGCTGGGACTCACAAACTGGCCCTTGTGATCAAGGGGTTTAGCGGGAACTCGGAATTGCGTGTGCAATTGGACAACCTGTGGGATTCGCTAGGTAAGGGCAAAGACTGGGGCGGTTGTCAGCAGGCTGAACAGCTTCGCATGCTAGCGAGTGATTCGAACCCGCTCGCGTTTCGCTTGGATGAGAAAGCGAAACAGCTTGCGGTGGAATTGGTAGAGGCTGAGGCAAGATTTACAACAACTCTGGTGGCAAAAGAATTGCCAACTCCTCGAGAGACGTTTGTACTCAGACGAGGTGAGTACGACCTCCCTATCGGCGATGCAGTCGTACCTGGAACACTGGCGGTCATGGGGGAACTTCCCACAAATGCACCCAAAACTCGAATGGGTTTGGCAAATTGGTTGACGTCTGGAAACCATCCGCTGGTGGCAAGAGTGTTTATCAACCGCGTTTGGCAGCGGACATTTGGTCATGGCTTGGTGCGGACCCCCGAGGATTTTGGTTTACAGGGTGAACAGCCGACGCATCCTGAATTGCTTGATTGGCTGGCTGTTGATTTTCAAGAGACTGATTGGGACTTGAAAAAGATGCTACGAGCCATGGTCATGACCAAGGCGTTTCGGCAATCCTCGGCGTGGCGCGAAGATATCGATGACCCCGAGAATCGGCTGTTTGCTCGAGCTACCAGTTATCGCTTGGATGCCGAGATGCTTCGCGATATGGGATTGTGGGCCAGCGGGCTGCTGGATGAGCACATGGGGGGCGAGGGGGTGAAACCGTATCAGCCCGCCGGAATGTGGCTGGCATTGGCTCATCCAGGAAGCAACACCAAGAATTATGTTCGGGATCAAGGCAGACCACTCTATCGACGTAGCCTCTATGTTTACTGGAAGCGGACCAGTCCACATCCGATGATGACGCTGTTTGATGCGCCCGATCGCGAATCCAGTTGTGTGCGGCGATCACGTACCAACACACCTCTGCAATCACTCGGAATGCTCAATGAAACGCAGCGAATCGAGATGGGGCGTGGGCTGGCGGCTCGGGTGCTCGACGCGGCGGAAACAGAATCAGATCGGATCAATCATTTATTCCAGTTGCTGACATGCCGTGATGCCGGCGATAAAGAGCAGAAGGCCTGCATTAGCCTCATCAAACAGCTTCGTCAACGTTATAGCCAGAAGCCCGACGATGCTGCGCGGTTGCTTGCGATAGGTGAGGCAAAATTCGCAAGCGATCACTCGCAAGTGGAACTGGCGGTCTGGGCGCAATTGGCGACAACGGTACTGGCCAGCGACGTTGCAATCCTTCTGTATTAAGGATGGAAATACACAAAACGGCATGAGGGTGGTTTGACGTGTGAACTGTTCCGTAAGCATTGAACCCGGTAGCACGAACAGGCTTGCTATTTTGGCCACGCCTGCCGGATTTCTTCGGTCTTGCTCGTGTTATCGGCAATCTTTTTGGTGGTTTAGTCGGGCACTTTGAGAACGCGATCGGGTGGTCACGCATCTTTACTTGTGAACGGGCTGCTGGGTGGCGGGTGCAAAGTTGCTGGACAGGTGATGCGTGAAATGAAGGCTAATGGTTGCTGGAATCGCTGTTTTTGAGATCACGGGAGGTCGTTTTAAACGCAGGCAGCACGGTCAGGCTGGCGAATGAAAGCGATTTGAGAGAAAAGATGGGGTGGGGCAGAAAAGTTGGTAAGGCAGCCGAATCTATGGCTCAGGAATGAATGAAGTGAGCCATGACCCTCAGAGTTCGTCCAACATCGATCGGGCAAGAAGCATGCAACATGCTAGTGATCCACGGTGTCCTCGATGCCACGTACTGATTGGGACTGATGCTCCGCACGGCTTGTGTCCCAAATGTGTGTTGGAGGCGGTCGCCAAGACTGGGACGAAAGCTCAGTCTCCGAGGAAGGGTTGTCCGAGCGTTGACGAGGTGGGCAACGCCTTTCCCGAGCTGGAAATTATTGAAGTGCTCGGTGTCGGTGCCATGGGGGTCGTTTACAAAGCTCGTCAGCGGAAACTTGGCCGCTTGGTCGCGTTGAAGTTGCTCTTCGCTGAGCGGACCGAGCATTCCGTCTTCGTGGAACGCTTCAATCGTGAAGGACGGGTGTTGCCGCAATTGAACCATCCGCACATCGTGAATGTGTTTGATTTTGGATCCCGCGGTGATTTCCTGTATTTGCTGATGGAGTGAATCTGCGAGAGGCGATGAGAGCAGGAACCATCGCGTCCTCAGACTGCCTGTGCTGGTTCAGGATATTTGCTCAGCCTTGCCTTTTGCCCATGATCAAGGTGTTCTGCATCGTGACATCAAACCCGAAAACGTGTTGCTTGACCAAAGTGGCCGTGTCAAACTTGCCGATTTTGAAATTGCGAAACTGGTTTCAAGTGACGCACGGGAAAATGTCTCTTTAGCAGAGCATGGCGCGGTGTTGGGTACGCTTCATTACATGGCTCCGGAGCAACTGGAAGCACGACGAAGCATTGATCATCGTGCGGACGGTTATTCGCTGGGAGTAGTGTTTTATGAGTTGCTTACTGGAGAGTTGCCACTGGGAAGATTTCCAATTCCCTCGGATGCATCGAACGCGGATCCACGGTTGGACAAGGTTGTGCTTCGGGCGCTAGAAAAGAGACGCGATCGGCGGTATCAAAGTGTCGACGAGGTTAAAACAGACGTCGAGTCGCTCAAATCCACGCCCGCTAAAAAACTACCGCCCGGAAGTATTGATCAGGCAAGGACGATTGATGCGGGTGCAGCGAGCATCGAACCGTGTGATCCATCGAAGCGTGTGGGGTGGGTGAGTTTAGCGACAGTATCAGCGTTTCTGACGGGAGTTAGTCTGCTGGTCGGTATTGCCGTGGCGTTATTCGCGTATGACCGAATCAGTCAGTTACCAAACGGAGGCAGCCTGGCTGTTTCAGGGTATGTTATCCTTGTCGCGTTGCCCACTGTGCCTGCGGCTTTGGGCGCGGTGTGTGGGCTGCTTGCCTTGGTCCGCCGAAAACCTACCAGCCTGGTTCTTTCGCTATTCGCTGTGTTGCTGTGGCCTGTCCTGCTTGGGGTTGCGTTTCTGATTTACTTCATCGGATCCCGAGGCACCACGGCGGAAGGGTTTGATGAAGACAGCCGCCTAACGGGAAGTTTCTCGGTGGATTTCGTGACAGGGAACCCGGAGGAGTTTGACGGTCCCAGCGATAATGATGTAGATACGGTTTCTTCCACACTGCTTGAGGTGGATCTGGGGAATGGCAAAACGAAAGTGAACATCACGCAAATGCCAAATGTTGACCTTTGGAAGTCAGCGCCGTTGGGAGACCTCAGAATTCCAAATCATCGGGTCGTTGATCTTGAGATCGCCAATTCTGCCGGTGGAGTGTGCGTGGTGGATGTTCAGAGGCGTTCAGCCCCGATTGTTGTATTCCAAAACCGGGTGGTTTGTTGGGGAACTGTTGGGCGGGCAAGCCAAGTCACCATCAACGCCAGATGACAAGAAAGAAACACAAACGGAATTTTCGGACTGGCAATTTGATCGCGTTTTTCCAATCCTTGATCAAACTCAACTTGACGAGTTTGTCCAACGCACTAACGTTCCTGTCAAACTCGATACCGGAATTAATGACAAGTTGCACGGTCCGAACGGGATCCCGAAAATTGATTTTGACACGCAAATGGCAGTCGTGATTGTCAATTTAGGGTCACAAAGTAAGCCACGCATCGTGACGAAAGTGTAATGTGAGGAACTGCCATCCGAATTGACAGAGGGATCAGAAAGTGAAAAGCGCGTTTGGATTGATGTTTCTATCCCGAGGTGGGTCCCTGATAAAGGGTATGTGCTCGATGAGGCGGGCAGGACTTCCGGTACTTTTATGCTCGTTGTGTTCCATAAACCTGATGGATTCGATAGCTTGAATTTCAGGTACACTCAGTTGTAGCAGTTGGGTGCGGGGGAAGCTGGCGAGGCACAGGTGGCTTGCCAGTGTGTTGGGGTGGCTTGAGTAAGGTTAATGGGTCGTACGCCGTTGTCGTGAAAAGGGTTGCCTTGGGTACCGAACATCGCAGCAATGAAGTCAAACGCCGCCAGGGTGCTTTCTGTACAACTCAGTGGACGCTTGTGATGCAGGCAAGTGAGGGGAGTGTTGAGGCCCGCGACGCACTGGGAGTTCTTTGCGAGGCCTATTGGAATCCCGTCTTTGAATTCGTCCGCCGTGAGGGACGCTCGGTAGAAGAGAGTCAGGAACTCACCTAGGAATTCTATAAACGGATCTTGGAGGGGGGCTTAGGAAATGCTAGACCCGGCAAGAGTCGATTTCGGTCCTACCTTCTCGGAGCAGTCAAGCATTTCCTTGCCGATGCAAAACGCGATCAGGCAAGAATTAAACGAGGGGGAGACGTTGAAATGCACTCGAGTGATTCGAGTAGCTCCGGCACGTCGCCCGGGTTGTAGATCGCTGATCCGGCGCAAACTGACCCCGATGCTGTGTTTGATCGAGGTTGGACGCTTGCTTTGATCGAGCGTAGCCTGCTCGAGGTCGAGATGTTGTACGAAAGAGCTTGAAAGGCAGAGCAGTTCGATGTCTTAAAGCCCTGGTAAATAGGTGATTCAACGGATTTGCCGGTGGCTTCTGCCGCGACGGCGCTGACTCTCACAAGCAATGCTGTGACGGTCGCAATTCATCGGTTACGGAAAAGCTTTCGAAACGCAATTCAGGAAAAGTTGTCAGTGACGGTGACGAATTCTGAGGACCTTGATGAGGAGCTAAGTAATCTCATCAAGGTTTTATCTTGAACACGCCAACGTGCAGTGGTGGGCGATTCGACCCAGGACAACAAACTGAGCATGTGAGTGGCGGTCGTAGGGGCCAGAGGCCTGAATCACATGATGCATCTCAGAAACCAGATGCCTGCATGGCGTGTCGAATCTGGTGCCGATTTGGGATTGGGAACAAATAACCCTCGGTTCAAGAAAAGCGTCAAACGAGGGCGTGGGGCCTCATGAGCGGACAGGAGATAAAAATGGACACAGGAGGTGCTTGGGGGGACCGGCGGGAAAAGATTGGTCCCCCTCCACCCCCTGAGCGGCGTGGTTGATCTACAATGCGGTCCGCAGCAGCCTCGTTCGGTCAGCGATTCGCCCTACTCTGGAGACTGTTTCAGGTTGCAAAAATCCTCCTTCTTTCCTTCCGCGTTCTTCGGCTCGAATCATGAAAAACACTATTGGCTCTCTTTTGCTCACGTGTTGTTTGGCTAGTTTTCCTGCGTCGATCCCGGAGTTGATTTCAGCCGAGCCGTGGACGCGTTTTCATGGTTTGAGGGGGCAGGGTGTGTCCGACGATACGATCTTGCCGGTGTCGTGGAGTGAGGCAGATTATGCTTGGACTCGCGGTCTTGGAGCACGCGATGTTGGGTCGCCCGTGGTGTATGGTGGAAAAGTGTTTTATCTGCTTTCTTTCCCCGAAGATAACCGCATCGGTGTACAGTCCCTTGACGTTGAAACTGGTGAGCTGCGTTGGACAAGAAAGTTTGAGCAGACATCGCATCATTTGCATAAACGCAACACGTTTGCCTCCAGCACGCCTTTTGTAGATGAAGCATTCGTGTTTGTCGCATGGTCGGAACCAGAACACACCTTCCTGAAATGCTTTGACCATGAGGGTGTCGAGATTTGGTCGCGGGATTTTGGTCGATGGCAATCCCAACATGGATTTGGAACGTCACCGGTTGTGTATGGTGATTCTGTTTTCCTATTCAACTCGCAACAAGCTGAGCAACTCAAACCAGGTGAGGTTGCGGGCGAAAGTCGTATGATCGCCGTTGATCGAAAGACTGGGGTAACGAAGTGGCAAGCCGAATTGGACACCACGCGATCCTGTTATGGGGTGCCTGCACTGTATCAGGGGCCGGGAGCCTCGCAGTTGATCGATGCCAACACAGGAAATGGAATGTTTGGCTTGGATCCTAAGACGGGACGATTGCTGTGGAGTCTGAAAGTCTTTGAGATGCGCTGTTGCAGCACTCCTGTGATTGTCGGTGATCTTGCGGTCGCATCCAGTGGAAGCGGTGGTGGAGGCAATCACCTTGTAGCGGTGCGTATACCGAAAGATTCGAGCGAACAACCTCAACAGGTTTATCGGCTGGATCGGGGAGCGCCCTATGTGCCGACTCCCGTGCTTAAGGGAAATCGTTTATTCATGGTAGATGACAAGGGGGTCGCGACCTGCTTGAGTGCGGATTCGGGGAAAGTGATCTGGGCCAAACGAGTTGGGGGAAATTTCAGCGCCTCGCCGGTGGTCGTTGGAAAACGCCTGTTGCTCATTGACCTGGACGGACAGGCGACCATGCTTCGTGCGGGCGATGAGTATGAGAAGTTGGCGAAATTCTCGCTTGGGGGTCCCGTTGGAGCGACTCCCGCGGTGGTGGATGGCAACGTGATACTTCGTGTTGGAGAGCGTTTGGTTTGTCTGCGTTGCAAACATAACTGACACACAACTGAGATTTGGTAATTGGTGTGACGTTCCTTATCGAACGGAAGGTTGCTTCTTCATTTATGGACAGCCGCTGGGATTACCAGTGGAATGACCCTGTAGGAAACAGATGAGTAAGAAAAAAAACGGTGGCGTAAACCGAGTCGTGCGATACTTTCTGGCGGGATTGTTCGCGATTTTGCCATTGCTGATCACTGTGATTTCGATCACTTGGACACTCGGATTTCTTGGTCAATTGGTCGGGCCAGAAACCTTCCTCGGGAAGCAGCTCAGTAATATCGGGCTGAACTTTGTTACCAATCCCGTTGTGGCCTACGGCATTGGTTGGATTGGGATCTGCATCGGAACACTGATCCTGGGCTTTCTTGTTGAGTCGGGAATGCGCGGGCTGTTCTCGAAAGTCACTGAAGCCATCGCAAAAAGATTGCCACTGGTGGGGAAGGTGTACGATACGTCCAAGCAGTTGGTTGACATGTTGGATTCTGGCGGTGACGACAAACTGAAGGGCATGGGAGTGGTGTATTGCACCTTTGGCGAGAAGGGGGGCGTTGGCGTCCTGGCACTCTTGCCTACTCCCGAGCCGATCAAAATCAACGACAAGAACTTTTATGTGGTTCTTGTTCCACAATCCCCGGTTCCGATTGGTGGCGGTCTGCTTTTCATGCCTGTGGATTCCGTAGAACGCGTTGATATGTCAGTGGAAACGTTGATGTCTATCTATGTTTCGATGGGTGTCACTGCTCCTGGCATGATGGAGGAGTCGGAATTGGAAAAAGCAAAAGCCATTGCCGCCGCCAACCCAGTAACGACCGAAATCAATAGCGGATCAACAGATTCGGATTCGGCAGATAGCGACAAACCATCCGAGCGCGACCTCGAATGATTGAACGCACTGATCGGCAAGCAGAAGATTGTTTAGCCGTGATGCACAGCAGTGCGTGGTTGATTTGCCCCCGTGGACGCCAAGCCTGCGCAGCTGATTGACAGTGTCCAATTTCCATATATTTCTGAAGGCTGGTGTTCTTATGACCCCGGAACGATTGCTGCATGTTGGTTGCGTGCTTGCCTTGTTGTGTGGCAATTTTGTGGCCGCCCAAGAAGTTGGCACGGTGCCTCGGGAATCCACGGTGCCTCGGAAATTTTTGGCGAATACGCAGTTACTGACAGAACGGCGTCCGTTGGACGAGGTGATGGTTGCGGGGATCGATCGTTTTGCGTTGAGAGCAATCAATCAGGCTTCGGAACAGCGGCGGAAATTTTCTGTTCAAGCTGGGGATGTGAACAAAAGCTTGGATGCGAGTCGCCGCGATTTCGCGAAGCGAATTGGCGTGGTGGAAAAACGCCGTGAAGCGAGGGGCATTCAATTCGATGCCAACACCGAGCAGAACGCCGTGGTGGCTGAAACGGATGAGGTGCAGGTTCTGGCGGTGCGTTGGAAGGTGCTGGATGGCTTGGATGCGAGAGGGTTGCTGCTGCGCCCCAAGAAAGGTGATGTGGTTGCTCGGGTGGTCGCGATTCCCGATGCAGATTGGACACCAGAGATGATTTGTGGCGTGGTGCCGCCGGGTGATGCTTTGGGTGGTGCAGTTGACACAAGTTCTGCAAAAGCGCAGGGGGCTACAATCAATGCCAACGCCAGCGGACCTGAGTATGCTTTGAATTTTGCCTTGATGGGTTGTGAGGTCTTGGTCCCCACGTTGATTAGTCGTGGCTATGAATTCAGTCGTAACGACGAGATTGGACGGTCAACAAACTTGTCGCACCGAGAATTCATTTATCGGCAAGCGTTCGAAATGGGGAGGCATGTCATTGGGTACGAAGTACAAAAGGTACTTGCCGCGATAGATCAATTCGAGTTGCGGAATGAGACCCATGATGTTCCCTGCGTTGTTGCGGGGGTAAGTGAAGGAGGGTTGTTGGCTTTGTACAGCGCTGCATTGGATCCGAGGATCGATGCAGCGATTGTGAGTGGGTATTTCGATCAACGCGAGAATTTGTGGCAGGAGCCCATTTATCGGAACGTTTGGGGGCTTCTGAATCAGCATGGTGATGCGGAGCTGGCTGCAATGATTGCTCCGCGAAAGTTGTTCATTCAAATTGCACCAAAGATTCCCGAGGCGAGGAAAGCAGCTTCTGTGGGCAGGAATGTTGCAGCTCCCGGGGTGATCAAAACACCGGTAGTGGAATCGGTGTTAGCCGAAGTCAGGCGAGCGCGTGAGTTGTTGCCAGAGCAGGTGGCTGAAAATAGCATTCGCGTCATTGGGAAGTCTGGTGAGGGTGAACCCGGACTGGAGTCCGGGCTAGTGCAATCGTGCATTCAGGAGATTTGCTCCACTGAGCGTGTGGCCTTGGACAAAGGACAGGATCTCAAAGAGCGACGCAAGAATTTCTCCGATGCGTCACGCCAGCAGCAACAGGTTCGGCAAATGGTGGCGTTCACGCAGCAATTGGTTCGGAAGTCTCACCGGGTGAGAGATGCACGGTTTGGGAAGCTGGACCGTTCCTCGGCGGAGTCTTTTGTTCGTTCTGCAGATGTTGAAAGGGATCGCGTGCATGGGGAGTTGTTTGGCAAGTTGCCAACGCCCACGGTTGACCCAACTCCACGATCGCGACTGGTGCTGGAAAACTCGCAAATGCTGGGTTACGAAGTCACACTCAACGTGTATGAAGATGTGATTGCTGCTGGTATTTTATTACTGCCGAGGGATCTGAAGCCAACTGAGAAACGCCCGGTGGTGGTGTGTCAGCACGGTTTGGAGGGTTTGCCGATGGACACAATCAGTGGCCCTGAATCACGAGGTTACCGCGCCTATAAATCATTTGCTGCGGAGCTGTGTCGACGTGGTTTTGTGGTTTATGCACCCCAAAATCCTTACCGCGGAGGTGACAAGTTCCGGACCCTGCAACGCAAGTCGAATCCGATTGGGCTTTCGCTTTTTAGCTATATCATTCCGCAGCATTTGGTCACGCTACGCTGGCTGAGCGAATTGGAATACGTTGATGCGGAACGAATTGGTTTCTATGGCCTTTCGTATGGCGGCAAGACGGCGGTGAGGGTTCCTCCCATGCTACCCAAAACGAAAGAAGAACCCGGTTACTGTTTGTCGATTTGCAGTGCGGACTTTAACGAGTGGGTAGCGAAAAACGCATCGGTTGATGCGAAGTTCAGCTACTTATGGACTGGGGAATATGAAATTTTTGAATGGAACATGGGCCACGTTGCAAACTATGCCGAGTTATCCATGTTGATGACGCCACGTCCTTTCATGGTGGAACGGGGGCATGATGATGGGGTAGGAGTTGATGAGTGGGTTGCTTGGGAATATGCCAAAGTGAGACGGCATTACAACAAACTCGGTCTTGGAGATTTAACCGAGATAGAGTTTTTTGATGGGCCGCATACCATCAATGGGCGGGCCACTTACAGGTTTCTGCATCATCATTTGAGTTGGCCGGAGTCGCGTTAGCGTGGTTGGGGTTTATCACGTTTCAAAGCGTCTCAAGATCAGCTCGCTTCTGCTCATAGGTTTCGTGGAAGGCGAGTGTGTTGGGGTCCGGTGTGACTCCTCGCTGCTTGCAGACTTTGGTATACAGGTCTGGCCACCAGTTGCGGTGCTCTGTGAGTCCTTGGTCTTTGTATTGCTGCCAGTTACTGAGAACCTGTGACCAACACTCGTCTCCAAACGCCATGGCTTCGTTGAGTGACTTGTAGCGTGGGACGTACCAACGTCGTCCAATTTGCGCGTGCAGCACCTCATCGGCCCAGTCAAAGTCCTGGAATAGTTTTGCCAGTGGGTCACCACTGTCGGTGGCGACTTCCCATTCGTAACGCTTTCCCGTTTTGGGCATCAGGCCCTGCTCAATGAAAAACAGTACGCCATGTCGTTGGCGTGGATTGAGCTGGGTATTCAGGTTTTTTGACCAAGTGAAATTGATGGGGATCGCGGTCCAATCGATGTTTTGCGCCGCAAAGCCAATCTCGCCCATCATGGCGTGCCGCGCTTCGTCCCACAGTTGACGGGACATCTCCATGTGAAATTCCCATGGCTCGGCATCACCCAAGTCAGTCAGGATGGTGGCCATTACCTCAGGTACGTCTAGCTCTCGAAGACGCTTGTAATAGATCATGAGCGTCTTGTCGGCGGCGGCGTATTGTTCGTTATACAAAAATGCCTCTGGATTCACGCCAGCGTTATAGGGATCGCGGAACCTCTCATCCCGTTTGGGTTCGTGCTGATACGACTTCTCCTCATCTGGGTACCAGGTCTCCGGCGGGCAGTCCTGATGAGGTGTGGTTCCATCAATTGAGCCTGAAGCTTTCAGGTAAGCCTGCAAATGTTCAGTCCATTCGTAGACCATTTGCTTGTGCTCATCTGATAGCAGGCAATCAATGCATTGCCCACCGGTTTGGCAGATTTCTGTCAGTTCATAGGTCATCAGTTTTGACATGCGGACGGTGGGAGCATCCGCGACCGGATGAGCATCCGCGCGAAGGCGTTCGCACGCAGCGAGACATTCGGGCAATAACACAGAGTAGACGCCAGCGAGAAACTGCACTGTTTCGGGACACCGCGATATTTCATGAAGGGTGGATTCGAGGCCTGAGTCAGGAACCTTGTCGAGGCCCAAAGGTGGTTCGCGCATTTCGCTGACACGACGGCGGATTGACGTGACCTGTTCAGCACACAGATAGGCGTGGTGACTGTAGAGGGTTTTGAGTTCATAAATCGGTTCGCCTGGAATTCTTGCGAGCAATGTTTCATGAATTCGACGCAGGACATAATGGATCCGCTTGAGGCGTGCAACGCTTTCATCGAGAGACCAGTCAGAACTGATGGCCCGAGGCATTCCACAGAGTCCCGCCAGCGAAGGGAGATCGCGGTAAGTCGTGTATTGTTCGATTCCAGTCATCGGATCCATGTTCCTGAAAGTATTGAAGTTTGCTGGGGTTGTTGGAGGGCCGATCATTGAGCATTGGTTTTCGCTCGTAGATCATTGGCCTTTGGTCATCCTCGCCTACGCTGATGCGAGTTGGGATTCTGAAGTTTTCCTGTTGCGTTTTGGGATGATGTTTTGTCGCCAGAGTTTAGGATGGAGTATGAGCTATGAATTGCATAGATCCTGCCGTTTTTTGTACAGAATCCGCGTTGTTGTTTTTTAACTGGGACCAAGGCGGTGTGTTTTAAGCAGCTGGCCAGGAGAAATGCAGGCAATCGTCGCTCATTGCTAATCGAAGTGAGGGCAGATGCGGTTGGTGGGTTCTGCGAGACAATCCGTGCCCGTTTGCTGCAAATCGGCTATAACTAAAGCCCTCGGCGGGAGATGACTTACTTTGTTTACCTTGGGTTTTCCTGGCATGGTAAACCGTCTCGCGTTCTGCCTGATTCCCACTCCTTTCCCGCAGAAGTTTCATGAGAGTTTGTAGCCTTTTTCTGATTTTATGCCTTTCAAATTTGGTGTTTGCTGAGGAGCACTGGCCTGAGTACAGGGGACCAGAAGGAGATGGGCATGCAGTGGGGGCTGACCTGCCTGACAAAATCGACGATTCAGTGGTGATGTGGAAAACTGCGATCCATGGCAAAGGTTGGTCTTCACCGGTGGTGTGGGGCAACCAGATCTGGCTCACCACCGCGAAAGAGGACGGCTCAAAGATGTCAGTGCTTTGTGTCGATCGTAAGACTGGAAATGTCATTCATGATCAAGTGCTGGTGGAAAACAAGGATCCAGCGTTTTGCCATCCCATGAACAGCTATGCAACGCCCACACCAGTGATTCAGGAGGGCAAAGTTTATGTGCACTTTGGAACCTATCTCACTGCGTGCCTCGATACGACAACTTGCAAAGAAATATGGAGTCGTCGTGATTTGGCGTGTGATCACCACAGGGGACCAGCGTCCTCTCTCATTCTGCATGATGGGAAATTGTTTGTTGCTTATGATGGTTTCGACGTGCAGTACGTTGTCGCTTTTGATGCTGAAAATGGCTCCACCCTCTGGAAGAAAGATCGAAGCATTGACTACGGCACGGACAACGGAGATCGAATGAAAGCGTATTGTACTGCTCAGGTCATTGTGGTCGATGGAAAAGAACAGTTGATCTATCCCTCAGCAGCAGCGACGATTGCCTACAACCCAGAAACAGGTGATGAGCTGTGGAAGGTGTATCACGAGGGTATGAATGCCTCCGCGAGGCCGCTGTTTCAAGATGGCTTGCTGTTCATTACCAACGGGAGCGGATCCATGGTAGCTGTTCGTGCCGATGGAAAGGGGGACGTTACCAAAACGCACATCGAGTGGTCCGACCGTAAAGGAGTCGCCAAGAAGTCTTCTCAGCTGATGGTTGATGGACTTTTTTACATGAACAGCGATGACGGCATCGTCTCATGTAGAGAACCGGGGACTGGTGAGATGGTTTGGCAAAAACGAGTCGCCAGGGAGTTTGCAGCCTCTCCAATCTTTGCTGATGGCAAAATCTATCTGTTCGGGACCTCGGGTGAAGTCGTGACGTTGCTGCCAGGCCGCGAGTTTAAGCTGCTCCACAAGTCCGAACTCGGTGATGGATACATGGCATCTCCAGCTGTGGTCGGCAATGATTTGATCCTCCGTAGTAAGAGTGATCTTTACTTGATCCGTAAGTAAGCTCTCATTTGTTGAGTGATTCGCGTACAGCTGTAAGAGGCGAGTGATAAGACCGTGGCGGTAGGGAGAGGCTGAGGAAAAGTCGCGTCTCGGGGATTTGCAGTCCTGCGTTGACAACCGCATTCCGGGCAATTGCTTTGTCATGCAAAGTGATTGCGAGGCTGGTGGGAATGGTCCTGCAACGGTTGCCCTTTTTCAATGACAACTGGGATTTGAAGACGAGACAATGGGGAACCCTTACAAGTCACCTGGTGTTCCGACGGACCAGCATCCTGCTGGACCGGGATCAGCTGTGCCAGGCAAGGTTGCGGCTACACGCTCGCCTAGATCGCTCTGCGTTCTTCTGGTGTTGTTCACGTTGACGGTAGTGATGGCAATGATCAACCTGGTTCAAGAAGATTCTGGCAGTGGAGCCAGTGTGTCAGTTTCTGCAGTGTTTGCTACTTTGATGATTGCAGGCTTCAGTGGACTCAGTCAGGTACCCGGTCTCCTGATCGCTGGGTGGCGTTGGAAAGGCAGCTCGAATAGTGTGCTGCCAATGTTGTTTGCCGCGTACATCATTGCTTTGACAGGCGTGGGGGTCTTCGCATTATTCGTATCGCAGACTGAGCCTTCCAATTCGATGAACAGTGCCGCCCACATGCACATCTTTTTGTTTCCGGCGATTCACCTGTTGTTTAGCACCGCTTTGTATCTGGTTGCGTTTCCATGCACGATGGGGTGGATAGGCTATTCGCATTATCGTAGACGTAGACTCGGTTTGACGGGACGGGTGAATGACGGGGCAAGCGGTAGTGAGGATTTGAATGTTGATGAGTGAGTTTTTGTTCTCTTCATGCCTTTTGTATGGAGCCGTAGGTCTGGGTTCCGGGGTGTGATTTCCAAATTTGCTGATTGAGAATGTTCAGCGACTGAGAGAATTTGGTGACACCGCTTCAGGACATATTCATTCCGATTTTCTGCGTGGGCGGCTTGGTGTCCGCTGTCATGGCGTTCATCGGGGGGCGAATGTCCGGGATCATCGGGCCTTTGATCCTGCGTTTTATGAGTGCCTTTGTTTGTTGGCTGGCGCTCTTTCTGGGGCTTGAGGTTGGGTATCATGTTTGGCAGTCGAGGCCTGATCCTGCCCAAGAGGCGTTCAGCGATACAGCGCCGATGGGCGCACTGTTTGCGGGATGGATTCCTGGCGGGTTTTTTGCCTGCTTTTGGTTTGGGACTTCTTGGTTAATCAAAAAGTTCGTATGGAAACCCAAAGCAGTTGCATTGCATGGTGTGCCAACAGGTGGGGGTGAATTGGAGGCTGAATTGGTGGAGACCGGTAACGCGTATCAGCCCCCTGCTACGTGATGTTCGGCCAGCTGACTTACTCAAAGTGAGTGTCGTGCAAGGCTAGCATTGTGCGATCAGGCTTCCACGGTAAACAGCAGTAGTTTTCCGCTGTACTGGATTCCAAGGGTGCAGCGTTTGGTCTCGAAATGAAGTAGCTGGGTTGGCGAATGCCCTCAGCGGGTGGGGAGGTTGTCTCCGGATGGCTAGCTGCTGGTTGGGGGTACCTGTCACCTGCGGCACCCGGAAGGCTTACGCATGCATCCCGTGTTTGGAGCATCGTTGCGGTAAGAAAAACGGCCGACAGGTGTGTCCTGTCGACCGTTTGTGATGGTGCGATGCAGCGTTGCGGTGGCTAGTCAAACGCGGGACGCGAGTCACGTTGCTGTGTCTACGTCTCAGTTTGTCTAGCTCGTGTCGGCGAACGGTGAAAGTTACTTGGCGAACCGATAGATGCTTTCACCGCGACTGCTGTTGGTGAGGTAGTAAACCTCTCCATTTTGGTCTTCGCCAAATGCCAGAACAGCGACGCTTTCCGGAACAACCTGCTCGTTGCTGACCAGTTTTCCGCTGTCGGCGTCATAGTGAAGTGCCCAGATCGATCCGGTGACATAATCGGCGTAGAGATATTTACCAGTCAATGCGGGAATGCGTGAAGCGTTGTAGATGCGTCCTCCCGTAATTGACTTTCCGATCTGATGATCGTATTCCCAGACGGGTTCCAGTGGTTTTGAAACCTTGGTGGTGAGTTTTCGGTTGCCGAAGGCATGTGACCCTTCGCGGCCGCTCCAGCCGTAGTTGCCGCCCTTTTTCACGACAATGACTTCCTCCCAAAGTTCCTGTCCCACGTCTCCAACCCAGAGCGTGCCATCTTTTTTGTTGAAGGCAATGCGCCAAGGATTCCGGATACCGTGGGCGTAGATTTCGGGACGTGCCCCGGCAACGTCGACAAAAGGGTTGTCAGCAGGGATGCTGTAGTTTTTGCCATCGCTCGATTGATTCACATCGATACGCAAAATGGAACCGAGCAGGGTGCCAAGATTTTGGCCGTTCCCGTGCGGATCATTGCGGTCACCACCATCGCCCAACGCTACATAAAGCAATCCATCGGGGCCGAATTCGATCGGGCCACCGTTGTGGTTCTGGTAGGGTTGCTCGATTTCCATGATGATCGTTTCGGATTCAGGGTCCGCTTTATTTGGGTCATCTTTTGAGACGTTGAATCGTGAAACAACCGATTTGGGTTCGGTTGGGTGTGAGTAATAAACAAAGAACTGGCCGTTCTTCTTGAAGTTCGGATGAATGGCAAGACCCAGCAGTCCCTGTTCGTTTGATCCGCGCGTCGAGAAGTCTTTGACTTTACCGCGAAGGTCCAGAAACAGGGTCGAAGTCGCAACGTCACGGTTGTTGTCAAACGTCCAGATCTCACCGAACTGTGACGCTGCAAACAGGCGATTCGTGCCATCTTTCGCATAGGTGAGTTCCATCAGACGCAGTGGCCTGACTTTGCCAGCGTCATTGACAGGCTCCCATTGGTCCCATTTTAACTTTGGAAAGGCCAATTCCCCTTTCAAACCCAGTTTCCCATCGATGGGCTGGGGAACCGTTCCGTCGTCATTGAATTCCCTGAGTTTGATGTTGCGGTACGCAACTTCGTTGCCGTGGTCCTGCAAACAGATGTGCCCGTTGCCGGCTGTCCCAAAACCGTCAAATTTAGCGAACTTGCTTTTGGCGATTCGATTTTTCCAGTCGGCATTATTGAGCTTGAAACGATAGTAACGGACACCATTCATGCAGACTTCACAATCATCGTTATTGATCCTGACATACAGCTGATTCCATTCACCTGCAGGTCTTGTCGCGTCAACAGGCTCTTTGTTCGTTGCCCACTTGGGAACTGAGGGTTGATGTAATTGATACAGCCACCCTGCTTTCTGAGGATCGTGCCCGTCAACATTGTCTTGAACCTGAATCTCTGGACCGGTGCGCCAAGGGGGACCATCGCCTTCAACGACATGGAACATCACACCGCTATTGCCACCTTTGCTGATCTTGTACTCGAGTGACAACTCGAAGGCGTCATATTTGCCCGCTGTCATGATGTCCCCGGCACCACCGGATGAGCGAACCAATGCGCCATCGACTACTTTCCAGCCGTCTGAAACTTTGTCCTTCTTGTAGTTCCGCCATCCATCCGTGGATTCGCCGTCAAACAGTAACATCCAACCGCTTCGCTTTTCGGATTCTGTGAGTTCGTTTAATGTTTCAGCGAATGCTGATGGCATCAGCAGCAGTGCCAATGCGAAAGGCATGAGCTTCATGGTTGGGTTCCGGAGAAAGGGGAATGGGACAGTGAGCGTGCGGCGGATGAAGCCTGTGCACTGCAAAACTGGAGTTTGGAAGGCTGGGACTGAGGAAAACAGGCTCCAGGAGGCCGGAGCGAAACAACGTTAAGAACGTCCTTCGTTCGAGACATTATGATTGATATCGAATGCATCGACAACAGTGTCAAACGCCCTCTCGCATCTGCGACATTGCAGTACCCGTTCTGCGCGGCTACGCACAGATCGGGGGGGGAGTTTGCTATATGTTGAGCTAAACCGGTGTATTGACGTGAAATGTCGTCCGGACACAAGATGCCCAAGCGTGGAAGGATGCCCATACGTCGGAAGGTGGCATCGGTGAGCGGCTCAGGGAGCGGGGCTTGGGCTGCTCTTGCTGAGAAGAATATAACTGGGATAAAAGTCGAATGGCATTGAATATCAGGCTCAACTACGGTCGGGAGGGACTTCCGCTCCAAATTCCTGATGATGTGAGTGCCGAGGTGATTCGAAAACCGCCGATGCCTGTCTTGGCTGAACCGGTGGAGGCCAT
>Ga0315331_10000597_pt1 | contig 25411 bp, 25 predicted proteins | sample M160m34915metaG_FD_203456 | JGI IMG/M metagenome (GOLD analysis project Ga0315331, IMG submission 203456) | Ammonia-oxidizing marine archaeal communities from Monterey Bay, California, United States - M1 60m 34915 | ecosystem: Environmental > Aquatic > Marine > Intertidal zone | place: USA...
ATTTATAGCCATTAAAGCATTTAAAGTTTGTGGTCCTACCTTAGCTGAATATAGTCCTGAAGGTCTTATTTTAGAAAGTGTCTCATTCTATTTGGAGGTCACAGCGATCGAAGATGTTGATGATTCGAATTTAGATGATCTCTTCAAGGTATTTCTGGAGCGTGCCTCAATTCACTCTGGTTGCGAGGCCGGATTTGCTGCCCTGAGGCTTTATTAGGGGCGCGAAAGACACTGCGTCGTTCCAAACGGTCACAAAGAGGGTGATCACAGGCTAGGGAGTTGGGTTAGTAACCAGCGAGCAAAAAAAGCCACCCTCACGACAGAGCGTGTTCAATGGTTAGATAAGATCGGCTTCGTCTGGAACGCCCGATAACCAGAATCAAACTGACTCGAACTATCGAGACGACGCCTGAGGAGCCACTGGCAGACAACCGAGCGAAAATTAATTAAGCCAAAGGTGCGCCAAAAAACGTACCAATCAGAGTTAGAATTTTATAAATATGCCTAATAATCAACATGTTGTGTAGCTGCATATGGTGCGGGTGGGGAGACTCGAACTCCCACTTCCGAAGAAAACAGATTTTGAATCTGCCGCGTCTACCGATTCCGCCACACCCGCTTCGACGCAGGGTAGATAGCGCTACCTGGGCCAGACGGCAAGCTATCAGTTGTTGCGTTTTTGATATCCTGCAACGGCGGCATGGCTTTTAGGGCAGCGGTGTCAATAAGTGCCCAGTCTATGCCGGTGGGGACGTCTGCTGGATCCGCACCCGTTAGCCATGCTTTTGTGGGAGTGGCGATGGCAGCTAAGCATTGGTCTATGGCCTCTGTGGGCAGGCTGTCGATGACCTGTACGTCATGCACTGTTGTTGCCACGGGGCAGGGTGGGTGGCCCAGCTCGCAGAGGATGGCGAATTCTAGGTCGCTATAGCCCGCACCCTTTCCAGCCCGCCTGCCATCCATCGTCACAGCTACGGAGCCTGCGACGATGGCATCCATGTGAGGCAGGTCATCCAAGGCGATGGGAACCGCGAATTGCGGCCAGTTTGCGCGGGCGCTGGCCTTGTAGATGGCGTCTATGGGGATACGTCCCGGGTCCAGCAGCATGAATCCGCCTGCTAGTTTTGGCGTTGCAACGTAAACCTGCATGCCTCGCCTGAGTGCCTCTACGCGGACGAAACGCTGCGGGCTGTCTGGGTTTACTTTGATGCGCTTCGCGCTGGCCCATGGTTCCAACGTGAGCAGGTTCCTGGCTGCGTCTTTAGCGCCCTTGAAGTTCGGTATGCGGCCTTTGGGCGGGAAGGGATAAGCGGCCAGTTTTTCTTGGTCCAGCCGCTCCCATACGTGCTCGCGGGCAGATTGTTTGTCCGTGAAGGCGGTATTCACGCGGCGAAGCTATCCAGCAGGTCCTTGGCACCACCGCTGGCTTCGACGGCTGCTGCAAGGCGTGCAGCACCTTCTGGATGGTTCAAATCCTCGAACAGAGCATGTGCCTTTTGGCGGAGCGCTGATTCCCGGTTCGGATTGGCGGTTGAGCCTGCTGGGTCTTTGATGAAGGCCCGCGTATTGCCAACTTCCGCCCAGCCGGAATAGTGCGTTGGGTATAGCTGATCGAGCTCTGGGTCGGGTACCAATTCAATGCGTTGGGCCAGTGCCGTAACTGCGGGATCATTAATGCGGTCATCCCGGAACTGTGCGGGCAGGGCTTCGCCGTCTAGCAGGGCGACGGCGAGGCAATAGCGGAGGCTCATCTGTGAATTTAAGACAGCACCAGGCTTATAATCATAGCCGCACTGCACATCGACAACGCGGGCGACGCCAGCGCGGATCGGTTGGTCGCCAGAGGGCGCGCCGCCAATTTCGCTGCGGATTTGTTTGGCGGCATCCACATAACAATGGACGCTCCCGCAACAGGCATAAGGCTTGAAGTTGACGTCGAGCAGGCGCCAATCCCGGCCAAGCCCGTCCGTCACGGGCTCCAGTTTCCAATCATCAGAGAACGCACGAAGGTATCCACCGTCTTCCACTTCCAGCACCGTTGCTGGCCCAGTGAAGCCCCGGGCGGCCAGGTCTGCTGCCATAATGCCAGATTGGGCCGCGCGGCCTGGATGTAAGCGCTTTGACATCGCGCCATCAGCATTAAAGGCGAATAATCCGGCACCCTGTGTCGCAGCAAGACCGAGCGCCCAGGTGGTTTGTTCCGCTGTCAGTTTCATCAGCTTGGCTACAGCAATGGCCGCGCCAAGCGGGCCAACGACGCCGGTTAAATGCCAGCCACGCAGCCGCGCCATGTTCGGATCAAGCGCCAGGCTGATGCGGATCATCGTCTCGTAGCCGAGGGCTGTAGCTATGAGCAGGTCCTCCATGGAGGACCCGCGTGCTTCTGCAACTGCCAAAGCTGCGGGCAGCACCACTGCTCCGGGATGTAGTTTGGCGGAGAAATCATCCAACTCAAACGCATGAGCCGCGACGCCGTTGACGAGCGCTGCATCCGCCGGGCGCATCGTCGCTTCCGTATCGCCCCAAAGGCGCGCGAGGCCCGATGTTCCTGGCACTGGTGGCAGAGCAGCGACCATTTCATGGGTCATCTTGGTCCATGGTTCAGGCATGCCGTAACGACCGGCCGCCAACGTATCCAGGATTGCGAGGCGCGTGGCGTGGCAGCAGGCGTCATTCAGGTCAGCACCGGAAAATCCATGAGACCAGTCTGCTAGGGCGAGGGTTGGGGTGTTCATATCCATCGGGGTTTTCCTATTCAGCAGCAGCTTGGAGTGCATCCATGCCGGGCGTGCGTGCGGCGGAGGCGTAAACGTAACCGTCCATTAGCCGCCGTTGGGTGCGGATGAAACTGGCGCTTTCAGCACGCCAGCCGTCCCGGGTTTCTGCCATATTTGCTTCAACCACGGTCAGACCAGACGCTTGGGCGACACGGACATGATCGACGCCATCCCGGCAAAGTTCATACGGAATGGTACCGGGTAGTTTAGTAGCAACGGAGAGGCAGAGCGCGCCCGTTAACGGCACGGCCTGATGCGGCTGGCCGATGGAGATCATGCGAACTACGATGTCTGTTTCGTCCGCAGGCAGCAATTCGCCTGTCAGCAGTGTTTGGTCTGAGGGCGCGGCCACAGTCGCGACCTTCGGAATGCTTGGGATTTTAGCCGCCTCTTCCAATGATCCGGAAAGCCCCATAGCGACGCTTGCAGCGCGGCGGACGGCTTCCATGCGGTCCAGGAAAGCCTTATTTGCCTCAAGCGCATCTGGTGTCTCTACACCTGTGATGCCGATATCGCTGGCGCGCACGAAAACGCAAGGGTTTGCAGCATCGACCATGCTGGCCTCAATCTGGCCAACGCCTGAGACATCCAGCACATCGCGCATGTTGCCAGTGGGTGTCAGCGTTCCGGTTTTAGCGCCGCCAGGATCAAGGAAATCAAGCGTCACCTGCGCTCCAGGGCCGCCGACGCCGGGAAGTGTGAACGGGCCATCTACGGCGGCCATCTCGTCATCCACATCAAAGCGGGCGCGGATAATTTTGCCAGTGTTGGTGTTATGAATGCGGACTTCGGTTTTACCGTCTTTGGCGTCGACCAAACCTTCATCTAAAGCGAACGGTCCCATTGCGCTCGCCATATTTCCGCAATTGCCGGAGATATCAACCGAAGCATTGCGGGGAGTGAGTTGGAAGAACGAATAGTCGATATCAGCGTCATCCCGGCTCGGTGGCCCGACAACGCAGATCTTCGAGAGTGAAGAAATGCCGCCGCCCATGCCGTTCAATTGACGACCGTTCGGATCGTCAGCGCCCAGCGTTGCGACGAACAGTTCTGGCCACAGATCGCGGTCTGCCGGGAGGTCGCGCGCATGGAACACTACGGCCTTGCTGGTGCCACCACGAATAAAGGCTGCAGGGATTTTCCGTTGACGCATCTGGCGTCCTCCAAAAGGCGCATTATGATCTGGATTATCGAGTCTCCTTGGCCTTCCACGCAAGAGCTAAGGAAATGACAAAGTGCGGGGGACGGATCATGACTTGGCTAGTGGCGGACGATTGGGATTCAACGCCCATGGGAGAGCTCTTTCAGGCGCTGGTTGATAGGCCGGGCATTGTCCGCGCACCTGGGGCTCATAACGCTATGGCGGGCGTGCTTGCGAAAAACGCTGGGTTTGACTGCCTCTATGTATCCGGTGCAGCTGTAACAGCCTCCATGGCGCTCCCGGACCTTGGCGTGATTACGCTGGATGATCTTTGCTTCGTCGTCCGCACCATCCACCGGGCGACGCAATTACCGCTGATCGTTGATGGTGATACGGGTTATGGCGAAGTCTTGAACGTCATGCGAACAGTGCGTGAGCTCGAAGATGCTGGTGCAGCAGCCATTCAAATGGAAGACCAGGTACTGCCGAAAAAATGCGGCCACCTGAATGACAAGCTCCTGGAAACACCGGAAGGCATGGCTCGCAAAGTCGCTGCTGCTTGCAAAGCGCGTAGGCACCTCCGCATCATTGCGCGGACGGACGCTGTGCAATCTGAAGGGTTGGAAGCGGGCATCGCGCGCGCCAAACTATACGTGCAGGCGGGCGCAGATTTGGTGTTTGCGGATGGCATTAAAACACCAGAAGAATTCCGCCGCTTCTCCACCGAGTGCGGTGCGCCCTTCATGGCGAATATGACGGAGTTTGGCCGCACACCGTATTATACGGCGAAGCAATTTGAAGAATTCGGCTGCAAGGTGGTGATCTGGCCGGTCTCCAGCCTCCGTGTCGCTTCTAAAGCCATGCAGGAGATGTATGGCGCACTTAAAGATGAAGACTCGCTCATCAACCATCTTGACAAAATGCAAACCCGTGCCGAGCTTTATGAAACCATTGGCTATCATGAATTTGAGGCGCTGGATGACAGTGTCGCGGAAACAATTGTTCCCGATGACATTCGGATCGCCGGGCCGAGAAATTCCTGATGCCAGATTACACAATCCGCGCACTTTCCTCGAGCGAAACCCCTCATTGGGAAGAACAGTTGGCTGGACGCATGGCCGCTTGTGCCGCATCCACGCCAGATATTCCACCAGACATTGGCCAGATGGTGCGGCTGCGGGTGCTCGACAGTTTTGCCGTGGGGTTGGCGGCGATCAATCGCGGACCCGTCGCATCAGCCCGGGCAATGGCGTTGGCGCACCCGCGGGCCGGTGGTGCAGCATTGCTCGGGCTGAGCCAGGATATTTGTGTCGATTGCGAATGGGCAGGTTTTGCCAATGGCGTTGCTGTCCGGGAACTGGATTACAACGACACCTATCTTGCTGCTGACTTTGCCCACCCAAGTGATTGCATAGCGCCCCTATTGGCCTTGGCCCAGCAAACCGGTCGGAGCGGCGCCGGACTCACGCGGGCAATTGCCATTTCCTATGAAATCCACGTGGCGCTGGTTCGTGCGATCGATCTGCATTCTTTCAAGAAAGACCACGTCGCTCACTTAGCGCCGGCGATCGCAGCGGGTGGGGGGGCGCTCATGGGGGTAGCACCCCGTGTGATCTACGAGGCTATTAATCAGGCGGTCCACCTGAGTTTTGCCACGCGGCAATCGCGTAAGGGCGATATCAGCTCGTGGAAAGCGTATGCTCCAGCGCAGGCGGGAAAGATCGCTATTGAAGCGCTTGATCGGGCTATGCGGGGGGAGGGTGCACCGAATCCGATCTACGAAGGCGAAGATTCAATTATGCCTTGGATGCTTGCCGGAAAGGATGCGCAATACACCGTAAGACTCCCAATCCGTGGCGCGCCACCCGCTGGAATTTTGGAGACCTTCCCGAAAGCCCACTCAGCGGAATATCAGGCGCAAGCCATCATAGACCTGGCGTTTGAAGCCCGCGTTGCCGTTGACCCCTCATTAATCGAGCAGGCTGTCTTGCATACCTCTGACCACACGCATTTCGTGATTGGCACGGGCGCGAATGATCCACAAAAAATGGACCCCAAGGCCAGCAGGGAAACCTTGGATCACTCCATCATGTATATCCTCGCAGTGGCGCTGGAAGACGGTACTTGGGACCATGAAGCGAGCTACACGCCGGAACGGGCGGGCCGTGAGAGCACAGTGGCTTTATGGAACCGCATTTACACAAGCCTCGACGATGAATGGACGCGCCGATATCACGCTGATCAGCCAAGCGAACGTGCTTATGGCGGCCGGTTGGAATTGACGCTTAAATCTGGCGACGTCCTGAACTTTGCGAAGGCAGCTGCTGATGCGCACCCGAATGGCGCAGCACCATGGCAAGAAGCCGACTATGTCAACAAATTCACACGATTTGCCGAACCCCTGCTTGGGAAAGGTGAGACAGAGCGGGTCGTGACACAAACATTATCCCTTGGCGGACTGGACGCGGCGGGTATCCTCGCTCTAAATCCAACAGCAGTTCATGGTGCCGTCACGCCGAGCGCGCCGACGGGTGCCGGTATTTTTGATTTCGGAATGGAAAGTTAGAACAGCATGACATCGACCCCCCAAATTATCGCGATCCTTGGCGGCACTGGCGATCTTGGCACCGGCCTTGCCCGACGCTGGGCGAAAGCTGGCCACACAGTCATCATCGGCTCCCGCACCACTGAGAAAGCGGAAGCAGCCGCGGCTGGCCTGGCAGACTTTGACGTTAAAGGCTTAGAGAATCTGGCTGCGGCGGCGGCTGCAGATATCGTTGCGATCACCGTTCCCTATGCCAATCAGCTCGGCACATTGGAAGCCTCCCGTGCTGGGCTTGAGGGCAAGATTCTGATCGACGCAACTGTCCCGCTCATGCCGCCCAAAGTTGGCACTGTGCAGCTGCCAGAAGGTGGGTCTGCCGCTGTTAATGCGCAGAAGGCGCTTGGCGAAGGCGTGACCGTTGTTTCGGCTTTCCAGAATGTTGCGGCGGATAAGCTCAAGTCGTCCGCAGATCTGGAATGCGATGTGCTGGTTGCTGGCGATAAAGTTGCGGCGCGCCAGACAGTGATTGATCTGGTTGCAGACGCAGGCATGCGAGGATGGCATGTCGGCCCCCTTGCGAATTCTGCAGCGGCGGAGGCGATGACGTCGCTGATCATTCAGGTGAACCGCCGCTATGGCATTGACGGTGCTGGCATCCGCATCACCGGCACACCAACTAAAGACGGAAGGCATGTGCCGAAATGAAGAAGCGCGAAGGCGACCCCTGGATGCCAGCGGATGCTTATAGCAAGTCCCTGAAAGGGTTCGGCGTGAACCTTTTGGTGCAGAATGTGCCCGTAGCCGTTGCGTTTGCGACAGAGGTACTGGAAGCTGAAGCCTTTTATGCTGACCCGGACTTTGCGCTCATGCGTGCCCAGGGGGCGGAGTGGATTCTGCATGCAGATCACACATATGACAGCCATCCAATTCACGGCAGCTTAGCTGAGGGCGCGCATCGGGGCGTCGGCGTAGAATTGCGCCTGCACAATATGGACCCCGATGCTGCTGAAGCGCGCGCTCGGGCGAGGGGCGATGTGATCTTCGCCGGTGCGCTGGATAAGGGCCATGGCTTGCGTGAGGCTTATATGATTGATCCCGATGGCTATCTTTGGGTCGTGGATCGTCCAACGGATTAAGGTCCGAGAAAGTTATAAAATGTCTCCTGATAGTTCCCCATTCGCAACCATGAGCGCTGGCGCCCTTGCCGGGTATAAGGTCATTGACCTCACCCGCGTTCTGGGTGGGCCGTATTGCACGATGATCCTTGCCGACCATGGCGCGGAAGTGATCAAGGTCGAGCCACCTCAGGGCGATGAAACACGGGATTGGGGCCCTCCATTCAACGATGAGGGTGAGAGTGCGTATTACCAGGGCGTCAACCGCAATAAGCGCTCTATCGGCCTTGATCTCTCCAGCGAGGCCGGAAAAGCTGTGCTTGGTAAGCTGCTCGAGGACGCGGATGTTCTGATTGAGAACTTCAAGCCAGGCACGCTGGAAAAATGGAGTCTCGGCTACAAAGACGTTCTGGCGGAGCGCTATCCGCAGCTCGTCCATTGCCGCGTAACCGGTTTCGGTTCAGATGGGCCGCTCGGTGGCTTTCCAGGCTATGACGCCGTGATTCAAGCAATGTCTGGCATGATGAGCGTCAACGGTTCGCCAGAATCTGGCCCAGTCCGCGTCGGCACGCCAATGGTCGACATGGGTACGGGCCTGAATGCCGCCATCGCGATCTTGATGGCGCTTTTGGAGCGTGGTAAATCAGGAAAGGGGCAGTTCCTGGATATCACCCTGTATGACAGCGCCGTGGCACTGTTACATCCGCAAGGCAATAACTACCTGATGAGCGGTAAGCCGCCCGTCATTACCGGCAACGCCCATCCGAACGTCTATCCCTATGACGTGTTCCCAACGAAGGACAAAGACCTGTTCTTGGCCATTGGCAACAATGGTCAGTTCAAACGGCTGGCTGATGCGATTGATGCGCCTGAACTGGCCGATGACTCGCGCTTTAAGGACAATGCCGACCGGTCATCCAACCGTGACGCACTAAAAGCGTTGCTGGCGGAGAAACTGGCGCAATATGAATGCGAGCCGCTGGCATTGGTGCTTCTGCAAAAGGGCGTTCCGGCGGGGCCTGTCAATACGATCCCCGATGTAATGGAGCACCCGCACACATTCTTCCGACAGATGCGCGTTGGTGCTGATGATGGATATGGTGCGCTTGGCGTTCAGGCGAAGCTATCCCGTACACCGGGTGGCGCGCGGTCTGCCCCGCCGAAGTTTGGCTCTGCCACGCGGGCGATTCTGGAGGAAGCTGGGATCAGCGCTGATGAGATCGAAAAGTTGATCAATGATGGCGTGGCTTTGGTTGACCGGCGTAAGTAGCCCTAAGAAGTCGCTGTGTTCAGTGCCGCTGCGATATCCTGTACTACAGTGATTTCAGCGGCAGAGGCTGAGCCATCGGCGCTTGCAACGGCATCTGCAATGCGCAGCACGATGGTTGCAGCCTCAGCACTGCCTTCAATTCTGGCCAGAGCATCCAGCGCTTGGCGGCGGCCCTGGCTGCTATTCGCACGAGTGCCGTCAACGAATTTATTGAACAGTGCGGCTGCGCCTTGGGTGGAAATCGCGCCAAGGTCTGAAAGCGCATTAATGGCTTGATCGATCAATGCGCGCTCACTAAAACTCACGTCACCTTCAGCGGTCGCCACGAGAACGGCGGCGGCCATGCTGGCTTCCGCCAAGGATTGCCCGCGGCCATGGTCCGCCCGTTCGCCGCCGAGAAGCTCGGCAAAAATGTTAGGTAGTTGCGTCAACTTGAGCTCTCGTCTTTCGGCTTGGCGATTCGACATAGAGATATTAGCACGTGGTGCCAAATCTGAGACGCGTTATGTTGGGCCGCATAAAGTTCGGGAAATTAGAGTGGGTGAAGGGTTCTGACATAGACGCCAACGCACGAAGAATTCCCGGTAGGCCGGAAGGCGGGTTCGAAGCGCCAGACGCAACCGCTAAAATTGGTGGGTGAGAATATTCTCTGCGCGACTGGAGCGCGCGGAGACTTTTAATCTACGATTATGCCGAGCCTTGCGAGCGAGGCGACAAGCTGCGCGGCATAGTTCACTGCAGCCTCGATGGCACTAAAAAATCATTTGAAACAGGGGTGTTCGTTGTTCGACTGAATGCAGAAGAAAATCTCTAGCCGCCGTCTTTGTTGATTATGACCGGCTGGCAGCGCTCCGCATGGACGTTATTTTCTACCCAGATCGAGACTGATGCGAGCACTTCAGGGGTGCACGCCGTAAATCAAATTTTTATAGCAATCGATGATGGCTTCTCTCTTGCGCCTAAGCTGTGTAGAACACTCCCAGCATTTTTGGAGAAAACACGCTTGGAAAACGTATGCCGAAAGAAGATTTAATCGAGTTTGAAGGCGAGGTCGTTGAAAAACTGCCTAACGCAATGTTCCGAGTTAAGCTCGAGAACGAACATGAAGTGATCGCAAGGCTCGCTGGGAAAATGCGGAAGTTCCGTATCCGCGTGATGCCAGGAGACAAAGTCTCCGTAGAGATGACGCCCTATGATCTGACCAAGGGTCGGATCACGTTCCGCCACAAATAGCGGATATCTAGCGATGCCGCTCTTTGCCGTGACCTGCGTTGATAAGCCGGGCATGGCGGAAGTGCGCGCATCAATCCGCCAAACGCATCTGGATTATCTTGCCGCCCATGCGGATATTGTTGTACTCGGCGGCGTGACCTTCAGCGCCGATGACGTGAAGGACGGCAGTGTGTGGATCATTAACCTGCCAGATCTGCCATCTGCGGAAGCGATTGTTGCTGCTGAACCATTCGTGAAAGCGGGTGTGTTCCAGACTGTTCGTCTCCGGCGACTGAATAAAGGCCAATGGAACCCGCCAGCGGCTGACAGTGCGGACAGCATTTGATCAAGGCGAGAACCTTCAGACATCGCATATTGGCCTTAAGGCCTGCTGGATTGGCTTCATGCACCTGTTCACTGGTTTCTGCACATTCTTCACCGCACCTTTCCCAGCAGCACCGGCGCGGCCAGAAGCCTTGGATAGCGCTGGATGCGCTACGTTGATTGAAGATTGAAGCTATAGCGTCAAGGACCGATGGTATGAGTCAGTAAATTCTACCAAAGACAATTATTACGCCGCCTGCTTTTAGTTGGAAATTTATGGCTTTTTCGAACTTTGATGCACAAGAACTGCATCTAACCGAGAGTAAGTCCCGATGACAAAAATCGCTCCTTTGACTGCCAGTATCGCTGCGGTGTTTGCCGCATTTTACTTGAGCGCGACGAGCGCGCGGGCGCGGGTGCCGAAGGTTTCTTATGATCAATTTTCTGCGTAGGCGATTGGACACTGCAAGGTGCCGTCGCCGAGTCAGCCATTGGTGTTAAAACCAACGGCGATGACCACACGGCTGCTGTAGGAGCTTTGTCGTTCGAAATTGATTATTTCTTTACGGACAATGTCGCAGTTAGCATTGGTGCCAACGTATTACTTTTTGACTTTGGTCAAACAAGCGCAACTTCGTTTGGGCTTGAACCACGCGTCAGCTATTTCTTCGATGGCCTTGATCACATGGTTCCCTACGTTGGTGTGCAAGGCGGCTATGGTTATTTTGATTTGGATTCCGGCGGGACCAACTTCGATGAAGACGCGCGGACCTATGACGCTCTTGTGGGTGTCGCTATTCCGCTGAACGTATACAATTTCATTGATCTGCGAGCCCAGTATTCGTTGATTGACGTTGAATCAAACGGCCTCGAAATCGACGATACGTTGCTTGTTGGCGCTGGTTACTGCACGAAGTTCTAGGCTAGCGCGGCCTTTGGAAGCGGCATGGACACTGCTAGAGTTATGTCTAAGCAAAACGGCTCGCCTAATCGCTTAAGACGGGCCGAAGATGGGCAGGAGGTGCAGCTATGCTTAACGACACGCAGATAGATCATTATCACGAGCATGGTTACGTGATTCCAGATTTCCAAATGCCGGAATCCGTTCTAAACCGCGTGAAAGAACGGCATGCAGCCTTGGTGAAGCGTCGCCCAGATTTTCGCAACTACTGCCCGGCTCTGCTGGATCAAGATGAGGCGTTTGTTGAGATTTGTGACAATGTTGCGATCTTGGATATGGTCGCGCAGCTGATTGGGCAGGATATCGCGCTTTGGAATTCAAGCTTCTTTGCAAAGCCTGCGTCGAATGGCCAGCGCACGCCTTGGCATCAGGACGGTAAGTTCTGGCCGATCCGTCCGCTTGCAACTTGCACTGCATGGCTTGCCGTTGATGATGCGACCATAGAAAATGGTTGCTTGCGTATTATTCGCGGCTCCCACAAAGACCGGGCCATCAAGGCCCATAATGCGCTCAATAAAGACGCCGACGTCACCTTGTTTGAGGAGCTTGATCCTTCGACATATGACGAGGCAGATGCCGTTGATCTCGTGTTAAAAGCTGGCCAGATATCCTTGCACGATGTGTTTCTGCTGCATGGGTCTGAAGCGAACACGTCGCCTAATCCGCGTCGAGGATTAACGATGCGGTTCATGCCAACAACGAGCCTGTTTGATCGTGAGATTGCGGCGGCAGATGCAAAGGCGCGCAATATTGTAGATCATTCCATGCGCCCCGTATATTTGATGCGGGGGATGGATCAACATGGCGGGAACCAATTGATTCCCCGCTAACTATCTAAGGGTTTTAAAGAAAGCTTGCAGCATTTTACGGGACTCTGCTTCTCGAATGCCGCCAATAACATCTGGTGCGTGTCGGCACGTGGGCCGCTGAAACACGCGGGCACCATGATCGACTGCACCACCTTTTGGGTCATAGGCTGCAAAAACCAAACGCCGAATGCGGGCATGCTCAATTGCGCCTGCGCACATGGCGCAAGGCTCCAACGTCACGAACAAATCGCATTCTGGCAGGCGTGCGTCGCCGAGAAGAGCGGCGGCTTGGCGAAGGGCAAGAATTTCAGCGTGGGCCGTTGGGTCCGGTGTGGTTTCTACTAGATTATGCGTCTGCACAATCACTTTACCCCGGTGCAGGATAGCCGCGCCGATTGGTGCCTCACCCTGGACGGCAGCCTCACGGGCAGCGGCGAATGCTGCATCCAGGGCTTGATCATTGGGGGACAGGGGGCGCATTGCGTGATAAGTACACGATTCTCGGGCAATGGAGAATGAGCGCCCCTGCAATATACGAGTGAGGCCAACTCATGATTCGAGCAGTTCAAACCGTCACGGTAATGGCATTGGCGATGCTTGTCGTTTTGAGCAGTGTTTCTGAGGCGCAGTCAGTGCGCCAAACCGGGCGGACATTCCGGGATTGGACGGAAGCCTGTGAAGCTGGGGCGCAGCGGCAGGAGGTCTGTTTTGTGTTCCAGCGGGTCTTATACCAAGGCAAGCAGGTGGCGAACATCACACTCGGCTTTAAGTCTGGGAAAAGGGGGCCGGTTGTGGTGATTAACATGCCGCTTGGCGCTGTTCACCTGCCGGATGGTTTGCGTGTACGCACGGACCAAGGCGTAGATGGCTGGGGGGCATTTAAGTTCTGCGACAAGCGAGGGTGTCATGTCGAGCTTGATGTTGAGCCGCAGCTTTTGGCCGCGATGCAGGCCGGTGCCAACGGTTGGTTAATGTTTTACGACTTACGGCGTGAGGCGATTCAGTTGCCATTTTCCTTGCGCGGCTTGACTGCCGGGTTACAGTCTCTGCAGCGATAGTGGCGCTTGCTTGGTTGCAGAATGCTAAGATGTATTAGTGCAGACATGATCTGACAGTTGGCCGTATTTGAGGCTGCGTCTGTCAGGTGGTTTTCAGGCTATGAACTTTTCCTTCCGGATCTCTTTGCCCTCAATCATGGTCTGGAACGGGGTTCTGCTGCAACACATTTTGCCTCGATGGTTGCGTTCAGTGTTGTATTGGTCCAGCCATTCATCGAGACCATTCTGCAGCGCCTCGATGGTTTCGTAGAGCTTTTTGCGGAAGGCTACCTGGTAGAACTCCTGCAGAGTGGTTTTGTGGAAGCGCTCGCAAATGCCGTTGGTTTGCGGCGGCTCCACCTTGGTTTTGGGGTGATCGATATCGTTGATCGCTAGGAAGAGCTGCCTATTGGCGTTTGAAGGCAAACGCCTGCCAGCCAGTACAAAATCTGCTTGTCCACACGCCCGCAGTATTACGTGCCCAGTCTTTCAGGATGAGCCGCACTGGTAGGTCATGCGCCTCCAGAAGAGCTTCGACGTCACCCATAACAGTTAGTGAAGCCTGGCGTAACGATTTGGCGAAAGTATGAACGTCGTCCAGCAATTCCTTATAGGGTGGGGTTTGTGATTGGATTGACTTACCGCTGGCGATGTAGTCTTCAGCTGAGAGTAGCATCTGTTCCCAGCGGTCTTCCGGAACTGCCAAGCCTGTATTAGGGACGGATGAATTGGCTGCAACATTGGCAGCTCGAATGTATGGGCCAGCAGCATCGCCAATTTGGTCTTGCGCGCGATATCTGCCCAAAGCCCATCAATATGAGAAGTGTCGCGAGCCAGACTGCAGTGATGGGTTTGAGCGACATGCAGCGTCATCCGTTTCGGCGCAATAGGGTCTACGTGACGGACAGAACCCTTATTTTCCTGACGCTTCATAGTATAGGCCGGGCGGTAGACCTAGGGCAGACTGTCGCTCCATGTCTCAGGTGTGAACTTTTGCAGCTTTCGGTGCTTGCTTTCCATGCATAACAGCGCTACATCCATTTGGCCTAAACGCCGCGCTGGCCCTATCGTCTAGCGGTTAGGACGCTGGCCTTTCACGCCGGAAACACGGGTTCGATCCCCGTTGGGGTCACCACTTTATTCTGCGGCTTTAGGCACCTTTCCCTCCCTCTGTAGGACATGATCTGCAATGCTTCGCCATGCAGGTGCCGTTGACAGCGTTGGCTGGGCGCTTAGGCTTCCTCCATTAATTCAAACTGGAAGGAAGCCCCAATGTCCCGTGTCCACGTCCTCGCCGTTATTACCACTAAGCCTGGTAAGCGCGACGAAGTGCTTAAGCTGTTCAGGGCCAATGTGCCTGCGGTGTTAGAAGAAGACGGTTGCATTGAATATGGGGCCACCATTGACTGCGCTGACGCCGGATTTGCAGCTAAATATGGTGACGATACGTTCGTCGTTGTAGAAAAGTGGGCCAGCATGGCCCTACTTGGCGCACACGCTGCATCCCCCCACATGAAGGCCTACGGTGCCAGCACCAAAGAAATGCTAGCTGACCGGGTCATCCACGTGATGTCTGACGCATAAGGCACTGCCTGTAGTTAATCCCTAGATAGAGGCCCATCACCATGACGACGCCCTTGCCGCTTGCCGGTGTGCGTGTGCTGGATATTGGCACACTGATTGCTGGACCGTTCGGTGCCACGCTGCTTGGCGATTTCGGCGCTGAGGTCATCAAAGTCGAGCAGCCTGGTCGCGGCGATGCGCTGCGTGGCACGCCTGTTGATGGTAAAGCTGGTCGGCCTCCAAACTGGCTAATCGAGGGCCGCAACAAGAAATCCATAACGCTCAATCTACGGGTTCCTGAAGGTCAGAAGATTCTAAGGGACCTGGCCGCGACTGCAGACATCGTGATGGAGAATTTCACGCCAGGCACGTTGGAGCGATGGAATATAGGCTGGGAAGACCTGAAGGCCGTTAATCCACGCCTGATTATGGTTCGCGTGTCTGGTTATGGGCAAACGGGGCCATACTCCAAGCGATCGGGCTATGATCGGATTGCGCTTGGTTTCTCGGGCTATATGTACCCAACCGGGTTCCCAGATCGCTTCCCCGTTCGCCCTGCTTTTCCGACTGCAGACTATAATACCGGCACGTTTGGTGCGCTTTCAGCGATGCTGGCGCTCTACCAGCGGGATGCGCAGGGGGGGGGAGAGGGGCAGATGATTGACCTTGGCCTCTACGAAGCGCCATTCCGCATTACAGCAGACTTAATCTCCAAGTATATGATGAATGGAGAGGTCCGGGAGCGAATTGGCAACCGCAATCCAACATTCTCTCCCGCCGGGACATTCGAAACCAAAGATGGGCGCTACGTCCAGATCGCGGCTGGTGGTGATGGCGTGTTTAAACGATTGGCTGACGCCATTGGCATGCCAGAACTTGCGACAGACCCCCGTTACGCCCAAAGCGCTGCCAGAATTGCGCGGGCTGATGAACTTGAAGCGCTGCTGGGCGAATGGATCAACGCGCATGCTTTCGCGGAGATCGAAGCGCGGCTTGTTGGCGGCAATGTACCCTTCGGCGGGATCTATACCGCCGCCGATATCGCTGAAGATCCCCATTTTGAGGCCCGCAAGAACATTGTGACCGTTCCAGATGAGGAATTGGGCGACATACCAATGCCTGGGGTTTCTCCTAATCTAACGGGCACGCCTGGGCGTGTTGCCCATGCGGGTCCGCCTATTGGGCATCACACGGATGAAATCCTGTGTGAAGTTCTCAATCTTTCCAGTGAGGATATTGCATCACTTAAGGCGAGTGGGATCGTTTAGCCTCTGCCCTTGCCTGACTGGATTGGCATTCAAAAAAATACGGCCCGAAACCTGTTGGTTGCGGACCGTAATCTTTTCAGATCGAACTTGGTTTATGCGTTTATCTTGATTGGCCCTTTTGGGGTGCCGACACACGCCAGGCAAGAGCCATTTTCGATCGGAGCGTCTGGGGGCGTTGCGTAATCCACATCGCCTTCCATAACGGCGGTGAGGCAAGTGCCACAGCTGCCAGCACGACAACCCGACGCAACATCAACACCGTTTGCTTCCGCCAAATCAAGAATTGTTCCAGCAGCAGGCGTCCAATCCAATGTCTTGCCAGATTTAGCAAACGTAACCGATACAGCTGCTAATTCTGCAGCACCTTCTGCAGCAGGTGGTTTGGGTTTCTTAACTGAAGCAGGGCCAAAGCCTTCAGAGTGAATATCGGCTTCTGGTACGCCCCAAGCCTTGAGGTCGGCATCAAGCGCATTCATCATTGGCGGTGGGCCACAGAAGTAATATTCGAAGTTGTTAGACGGCAGGACTTTCTTGAACAGCTCTACAGAAACGCGGGCGTGATGGTCGTAGTCTTCCCCAAACACATCGTCATCTGATGGGTCGCTGTAGCAAATGTTCATGCGGATATTGGGATTTTCCGCAGCGATTTGGGCTAGGTGGTCCTTCATAATGTGGCCGGCCTTATTTGGGGCGCCAAAGAAGAACCATGTTTCCCGCTGCGGCTCATGCTCCACAATGTAGTTCAGCATGCTGAGCACTGGTGTGATGCCAACGCCGCCACCGATTAGGACGACTGGGCGTTTATGTTCACGCTTCAGATAAAAGCCGCCATTGGGCGCACGTACATCAATTATATCACCTTCATTCAAGACTTCATTTACGAAGGTGGAGGATACACCAGGTGCTATTTCAGGCTTACCACGGGGCGGTGGCACCTTCTTAACGGTAATGCGGTAGTAGTCACGGCCAGGTGCGTCTGACAGGGAGTAGCAACGTATGACATCGCTGGGCTGATCGGGCACAGAAAACTTGAACGTTAGAAACTGGCCTGGCTCAAACGGCGGTAGTGGCCGACCGTCATGAGGTTCAAGGTAGATAGAGTGGCAATCTGCGATCTCATTAATCTTACGAGCAACTTTGAACTTCCGAAGCCCTGCCCAGGTATTTTGGGTTTTCTCTATCTCTTCCGCACGGATCCTCTGCAGGCCTTCCGCACGTGCGCGGAATAGCTGTGATTGTTCCTCATAATGCCGCGCCATTTGGCTCTGCTGACGGAGCGAGCCCATCAGCAGAGACAAAATGTAAAGGCCCAGCAGTCCCGCTGCACCTATGGCGACATAGTTCGCCAAATTATCCATCGTTCTTCCCCAATCCTGGTGCCATTTTGGTCAGCAACACGATAGTGATTAGAATTTAACGCGCACCTCGAAGCGAACGCCGCCAATGTCTTGCTGGTTTTCCCGAATGCCGTAGATACCGTCAGTACGCAGGATAACCCGATTCGTGACTGGGATCTGATAGCGGAAGCCAACAGCATACTGACCACCCTGAGCAGGTGAGGCAGTATCAAGTCTTTGAACCGTAGACGCTTCTACCACGAGCTGCTGGTCTAGACTGAACAGATAATTGACGCCGATGGCACCACCAAATGTGTCTTGTGCGGTATCATCCAGCGTCGGAAAAGAGGTCATGCCGTCGTTCTCGAACGTGATGCCGGTGTTCTTCAATAGCCCGCCGTTGTTGCGAGCGAGGGATTGCGGTTTATCGATACCAACCCAGCCATTGAAATAGGGAACAAAGACATCTGGCTTGGACGTGATCAAAGAGTTTTCTATCAGTAAGGCAAAGCCGTCGGCCGTTTTAGCCCGGCCGTTTGTATCTTGACCCACAGCGCCAAATAGCCGTACGGAGTTGGAGAGCCAGCCGCCATACCGTGACGTATACGCACCGGTAAAGTTGACATAGTCAATATCGTTGAGTTGGTCTCTTCCATCGACATAGCCGATACCGAACTCAGAATAGCCTTCAAACCAATCGACGAAAGCAGCAACGGCATAAATTGATACATCGTCTGTAGATAGGGCACCGTCCTGGCCAACAAATGCCGGTGAATCGATTTCATCGAACCCACCAAAGAAGGTGATGTCCATGTTTGTGATATCAAGTGCACGACTGTTCATTGCGGCGAGTGATATGCCGCCCCCAACAAAGGCCTCATCAACCCAAAGCCCATTCTGCATGACGAAGGGTGTCAAACCAAATGCGATCGGCAGGTCAAAGGTTGCGTATTCGTCTGCTAACCCGCCATATATGGCACCAATATCACCTTCAAAGAATAATGTTTCTGGGTTTGCATCGACCTTACCGTCACCGCCATTATTGCCCCTCTTATCCCCAGTCCGATATCCTATAAACTTACCGTTCTCGTCGATCGGGCGGAAGAAGCCGTGAACACGTTCTGTGGCGGTCAGCTTAAGGTCGAGGTCCAAGTTCAGGCGGTTTGCAAACTCGTAGACGACATCGCCGCCAATGTCATTGGCGGCTACCGCTGAACGGACGTCACCAAAAACTGAAAACGATGGGAACAAAAGGTTCTTTTCGCCAATTAGATTGATGCCTTCGTCGAAAGGACCTTCTACATATTGCGGACGACCGACTTCTAGGATCGGGCGAGGCTCCTTAATGTTGCGCTTGCCGCCATAGATTTCGAGTTGGCGCTCAGCGTCATATACCTTCTCTTCGTAGGTTGGATCCGCCTTGAAGACGTCAGAGTCATGCTCTGACGGTTTGACATTAGGATCCATCTTGCGCGGACTGTCGTCATGCGCACTCGCTGCATATGCAGGGCCGCCAGTGGCGACCATCATCGCCAGTGCGGAAGCCGCTGTCGCCATTGCAATGCGGCCGGTCATCTTCACAAAACTTAGTGTCACGCCTCTATTCCCCTCGTTCGCCTGCGGCGCGCCTTAACTGCTCTCTTTGGCAGCCTGGCGCGCCGCGCAACGATCCCCCGATCAGTTGACTTCGAATTCCACGGTGTAGGAATGGAAATCAAGCATCCAGCTGTTCATGGCTTCTTCCATTTCCGGCGTCGAGTCGACGAACCGCATGAAGTAGATCGGCTCGGCGCGGCTCCGCAGGCGGACGGCCATTTTGTAAGTGCCTTTTTCCGTCAGCGCGTCTGCCGGCACGGTGTAGCTGGCGTTGCGAAACCCAAGTGGTGGGATCGAACGCCCTTCCATGCGGATGAATGGCGCATGGTTTAGGATAGTCGTCGGCACGTTTGCCGGGCGGATGAATGGAAGCTGATCGATATCAATATTTATCGGAAGATACCATTCGCGTTCAGTCCCTTTGACGTTTGTGAACAGAAACTTGGTTTGCAAGTTGAAAAGCTGGTCATCGTATTCGATTTTGCCAGCTCTTACCTCTAGGGAGTGAATGTCGGCCATATCGCCATTCCCATCAACGTAACCAGATTCCCATACTGTCTTGCCGCTGGGCGACACGACAGCAACGTTCAGCCAGATTTCAGGCTGGGCACCGAGAGAACCAGACGGCAGGTTATGCCCGTCATCTGTGTTGGTCAGTTTGATGTCAAAGCTGAGGGAGGACCCTTGCTTCGGCGCGCTAGCGAAGAACGGGCCGTCAAGACGAGAACCGTTTTCCATCACTTGACGGCGAAGGTCGCGTTTTTCTTCCAGAAGTCCGACGTTCTCCTGGATGATTTCCCAAGCTTCCTCACGGTCAACTGAATCGGACCATGCGTCTGGTAGGCTGTCTTCATCAAACTCGCCGTTGGCGACCTTCTCTTCAAATTCTTCCGAGCCCCACTTAGAGCGGTAGTCGAATTCCAGCCAGTCTTCGATCGGAATTTCAGCTGCATCTGGGTTGTGTGGGAAGATGCCAGGGTGAGCAATTGGGTAGCCAGGGCCGTAGAAGGCATGGTTGGAGTGCTTGCGGTCCGGACTAATTTCTTCGCCATTAACAATTGCTACTGGCCCGGTTGCATAACCGTCAGCCCGGCCTGGCACTTTGCCCATATGGCAATCTTGACACGTGACGCCATTAGCGGCTGCGGGGGAGTTCCGATACTGCTCCCAAACAACTTCAAGCTTGATGCCTGGGTTCACAGCAACCTGGTGACAAGACACACAGAATTCTGACTTGGAAATCTGTGGGAACTTGTAAACGCCCGTGTGAATTTGGGCACCGCGTTCCTTTTCGCTAACCGCAACACGATACTCGCTACGGTTCTCAATGATTTCTTTTAGCTTTTCGCCATCGCCAACACCGCTGACAGGCGTGTAGACACGGCCTGGGATGATCCGGCGTTCGCCGTTGACCTTGCCGAATTCTTCACGGACGCGGTGGCACGTCACGCAGGAAATGCCTTCGCGTGAAATCTGATTGCGTTCCCAAAGCGGGAGGTCGCGGCGTTCATTGAGCTGCGTGCCGATTTGCTGATGGCAGCGCACGCAGAAGCCGCGGATGGTGCCGCTAGAGAGATCATTAATCTTCTGCTCGAACTTATGGAACATCGGCGAAATCGATGCGTATGCGTGGTTAGACGACGCCCATTCGCGATAGACCTGGGTGTGACAGGCACCACATTGGGCGGCTGTCGGATAGCTTTCCTCGGCCATAAGATCCGCATGCGGATCTTCTCTTTCGACTGCGATTACTGTCGTTGGCATGCCAAATGCCGCAACGGCAAAAGCGCCAGCAATTAGAAGGCAACACACCAAGGGGTGGATTCCAAATTTCATCTTTCTCTCTTCCCTCGTCTCGATCCTCACAACGTCCGTTTCCGGATGGATGGATTGCTATGGTAACGGTGGCAAAGTGCACAATCCTGCCGAACCCCACCCGCGCGGTGACAGTCTTTGCACGTCGCTTGGTCAATCGGCTTGAAGTCGTTTGCATGCGGCCCTGGGCGAGATTGCCCATCAGCCAAGGTTGCGCCCGGCTCCAACTGGCGATGGCATGCAGCACATCCGTCGCCCTGATCTAGCACATTTAAGTGCGGATCATGATTGAAAGTTGTGAATGGGCGCACATCCACGCGTGGGATAGCCCATTGCACGACTTGTTTTTCAGCATCTGCCGCTGGTGCGACGTGACACTTAAAGCAACGCCCCGGCCCGTCGCCCGCACTGAGCACGAGGTCAGCAAAAGCTTCGACACCTTCATCTTGACTGCCACGAGTCGCTAGACCAAGTGCAATCCATCCTTTCGTCACAGCATCCGCATGGCCTGTTGGCAGATAAGAAACTTGCAGCTCTTGCGCAGTCCAACCAGCGCCCGGTTCAGGGTCTTGCTTAGGTTCATATTCCGTGTTTGCGGCCCAAGCGCAAGTAACTTCCGAAACTAACTCGGGCGAAAGGCCTGCCAGCAGCGCGGTTGCATCGCCGCCCTTAGCGTCGATTGCTTCAGCAAGCGGCGCCTGCCCTTCGGCGGCAGCGGCAATGAGGAAGGCTGCCGCTGCTTCGCTATATTCATCTGCATCGTCAGCCGGAACAGCCAGAAGGAATGCTGCGATCGGGGAGAGCGAATCAAGGGAAACGGCTTCTGACATGTCGACAGCCTCTGCAAGCTCATCCCGCGCTTCGGCAATCGCGGTCTGGGCTTCACCTAAGGCCTCAACTGCAGTCATGACGCCATTCAGGTTGCCAGATTCGGCGTTTTCACCAAGCGCCTGCATTGCCGGAAGTGCCTCAGCCAGGGCTTCAAGGGTCGCACGAGCCGGCTCAAGTTGTGGAACAGGAAAGCCGCATGAATCACGGGCTTCCGCGGTCAATTCGGGGTCACTCAATTCAGGAAGGCCGAAGACGACCATTCCCTGTTCTTTAATCGCAAGTTCATGACATGCGGCACAGCCATTCTCAAAACTGCCCGGTAGCAAACGCCCATCGACTTGGTCTGTATGGCAGGAGACGCAGCCATTCTTTGGCGCTCTATCGATATAGCGCTGGTCGACAAAATGCGTTTCTAGGTGCTTGCCATGCGGGAACTTGATGGTTCGCGCATTTTCATGCGGGAAATTTGCCCCAAACGCCGGATGGGATTTGGAGAAACTGTCGAACTTGGTGGTGTGGCATGCAGAGCACTGGCCATCATCCATCGGTGTGATCGAAGCATCCACACCTTTATGTTCCGTGTGGCAGCCCGTGCACGTTGCTGTTGGGGCATCCGTGCGGCTCGGGAATTTCGTGTTATGGGCGGCGAAGGACATTGGTGATTGGGCGTTAGGGTCGGAATCAGCTCGCTTCTCACCGAAGCTGTGGCACGAGACGCAGGACTCAGAAATGGTGGTACGCTCGAATATTGCACCAGCCCAGCCTGTTAATGTGTCTGAATGCCCGACATGGCACGAAATACAGCCGTCTTTGGCCGTGAATTGCTCATGCTTGCCGGAAAGCGGACCAGGGTTGACTGAACTCGGCCAGCCAACATGACTAAGAATGCCGTTTGCATCTGGTTTAGGACCAATGATCCCGCCAGCAGCGCCGACAAAAGCCAAGGCCATGGCGACCATTGCGGCGACTGCAAGCATTGCCCAGCGGCCGCGCTGACGACGGATGGTCGGCTTAGGCGCACATGCCGGATGGATGCAAGAGCATGTTCCGTCTGGCCGTGGACCTTCAGCACAGAGGCCGCCAGCATGTTGCGGGCGGCGGCATTCCCAACGTTGGATCTCAGTTTCTTCACCGGTTTCAGCGTTTGTTACGATCTTGCGTGTCCGGAATGGCGTGCAGTCCGAGATCCCCTGGCAACCACCGCCAGCGCTTGGGCCACGCGGGCAAGGTTTGCCAAAGGCTGCCTCCCTGCCGCATCGGAAAGGAAAATTCGGGCGCTCATAGGGTGAGCGATCGTGTGCGAAGCGGTTTTTGTCTTCAGTCATCGGGCGTACACATGCACCAGGATGAGGTGCCATACTGCAAGCGTTAGCATCGCTGCAGATAGCACGACGTGAACTGCCACCCAAAGCTTCAAGGAGCGTTGAATGGCGTAATGAGCGTCTATAGAGAGTTTGCGTCTTGCAGCAGCTTCAAGTCTGGAAAGGGCGGGTTCTTCTTGTGAGCCAACAAGCCCGCGCACCGTCCGGAACCGGAGGTCAACCCATTGTTGGGCTGCACCTGCACCGAGGAGGTGGCTTAACATAAAGCGCGGCCGACGGAAGAAATCCTGCATGGTTTCTGAATAGAAGCGGCCGAGGGTTGGTTCACCGCTAGCACCTACGCCTTCAAGGGTGGCTTCTTCAGCTTCCTCGCGAAGGGCGGCAATTTCAGCCGGGATGCGTTCATAAATGACTTCATAGCCAATGCGTGTAAGGCGCCTTGGCATCGCGCGCTGATAGAGCCAGCCAAAGACGCCTGACAGGGCCGTCGCCCAAAACAAGCCAGCCATCACTTGCTCATAGAAGCCTGTGGCCCATATTCCACCCGTGTGGACAATGAACATTCCGACAGCGAAAAGGCCAACGACAACGTGCAGCGCAAGCCAATAAGCTGCCCGACCTATTGGCATCATGGAAAGACGCTTGCGGATGTTGAAAAGCGCTAGGGAGACCATGGCTGTCAGCAACACCCAACCCGTGACGAAGGTGGCGTCATTGAGCTTCAGGTATTCCTGATGGGAATAATAAGCGAGGCCGGCGATCACAGCGGCAGCGATGGCCGCCAGGGTGTAGCCGAAGGGCCGGACGCTGTTGACTGTTCGGACGATCATTCTTGGTGCCCCCTAAAAATCAACGCGCTGGAGAGCGCCGTGCGGGCAGGCGCGCTCACAGGCGGGGCCACCAGGAATACCTGCGCAAAGATCACATTTTGTCGCCTTACGAATGGGCTGCCCGGTTGCTTCGTCCTGAACCGGTGCTCCAGATAGGTCCCGAATTTCGACGAGGCGGATATTATTGTATGGGCAGGAATTGGCGCATGTACCGCACCCGATGCAGCTGTCGTCATTGATGACAACAGAGCCGCCCGCCTGCGTCCGGTGAATAGCGCCCGTTGGGCAGCCGATCATGCAGACAGGGTCAGAGCAATGCATACAGGCATTGGCGATCATCCAATGGTCATTGATCTTGCCATGGCGGACAAAGCGAGGGTTGCCGCCGTGGGTGGACGCACAGGCCCGCACGCAATCGTCACAGCGCACGCATTTATCCAAATCAATCAGCATCGCCATGGTGCCGTTGATGAAACGCTCTTCGATTGCCCATTCCTGCAGTGAATCATCCGCAAGGGGGCGGGCTGCGAACTGTAGGAAGCTATCCGGCACTTTGTTCATGCGCGGGAAGACATGCTCTTCGAGTACCTTAGTTGGCACACGTAGGGCATCCACGTAACCGACCGCGCGGAGTGTTGCTTCCATCGGTGATCCACCGCCCTTGAAGCCAGCATAAAGCTCACTCAAGCCGAAATGATCACCAGCAGATAGATAAGTCAGTGTGCGTTCTGCTGCCCCTTGGCGCACAGAAACGCGGCCAAATCCTGCACGGATAAGCAAGAGGCCATCTGGATATTCGCCTTCACGCGCAATGACGGGTTCTGTATTTAGGCGCGCATCGCTTTCGGCGCGCTGGAACGAAGAACTCCAGTCAAAGGAACCATAAGTTTCAAACAATGTCGCGTCTGCGATGGATTGGAGCGCGTCGTCGGAAAGACCATCGAACAGCAGCGTGTCCTGCAGGTGCGAGATCAGCGCATTGGCGCGGTAGTTGGTGTCGATCTGGCGGCGCCAGCCGGCGTCAAACCGACGAAGTTCCCGCAGGCCCTGCCAGCGAATCTCAAGCACCTCTGCGTCTTCGACACAAACGACGCTTGCCGCGCGGGGGGTACGACCCAGAGCGGCTAACTCACCAAACATTTGCTGCGCGCCTAGGCGCGGCAAGCTGCGCCCGCCAAGCACAACGCCATAATCTTGCAGAAAAACGGCCTGATGATCTGACTCTGTGATGGCGATATTGACATAGCGGCTGACGTCACGAACTTCCGGCACGACAGTGCGCTTCCAGAGTTGTGAAATCGCGCGCGCAATGCTTGCTGGCGCTTCAGTCTGACGGCCAAGCTGAATATCAGTCAGCGGAGGATTTACGACAACGTCGCAAGCGCCAGACATAATAAGAAATGCGGAATTACCGTAATCGCCTTCGCGAACGACGATTTCACCGGCTTTGTAACGAATGACCCGCGAATCGTTCGCGAGTATGCCGTCAAGCGGGATAGTCCCTGGGAACGCGTCTGCATCAATTGCGGCTACGACCGGATCAAGTTTTAGGTGTTCCAAATCTGCGGCAGTCATGCCTGGATCGAACGGACGGTCCCAACGTTGCGGACGCGCTAATCTTGTCGCTAAGGCCAAAGCGCCATCCCCCTGGAGCGCGT
>Ga0315331_10000598_pt1 | contig 25393 bp, 22 predicted proteins | sample M160m34915metaG_FD_203456 | JGI IMG/M metagenome (GOLD analysis project Ga0315331, IMG submission 203456) | Ammonia-oxidizing marine archaeal communities from Monterey Bay, California, United States - M1 60m 34915 | ecosystem: Environmental > Aquatic > Marine > Intertidal zone | place: USA...
CCCGGGCACGGCCCTCGCAGAGGGCATCGATTGGCGTTGGGAAACCTTCCCGGAATACCTCGCGGCGCTCGATGACCGACGGTTTGTCCTCGACGTCGGGACCCAGGTTCCGCACGCCGCCGTCCGATCCTTCGTTATGCGTGAGCGCGCTGGCGAGGTGGAGCCGTCCGCGCAGGAACTCGCGCAGATCGCTGATGTCGTGAGGCAAGGGGTCGAGGCGGGTGCTCTCGGTGTGTCGACCTCACGCATCCTGGCTCACCGGACGAGCGGGGGCGAGGAAGTCCCCGGCACATACGCAGGCGAGGCGGAGCTGGAGGCGATGGCGCGTGTGCTCGGCGAGCTCGGGACGGGAGTCTTCGAGGTCGTGCCACGGGGTATGGATGGCGAGGTCGGCGACGAGGCTCACGCAGAGATCGAATGGATGGGCCGCCTTGCGCGAGAGGTCGATCGGCCGGTCACGTTCTCTCTCGTGCAGACGCATACCGAGCTCGACCGTTACCGGGAGCTCCTCGATCGCTCGCAGTCGCTCCGTGAGGAGGGTGTGCCGCTCTATCCGCAGGTCGCGAATCGACCGACCGGGATCTTGGTCGGCCTCCAGAGCGACGAACACACCTTCTCGACGCGTGCGAGCTATCAGGAGATCGCAGCGCTTCCGCTCTCGGAGCGGGTCAAGCGAATGCGGGACCCCGCCTTGCGCGCTCGCATCCTCGCGGACTCGGCGGGCCCCTATGACCACCCGTTGTCAGCGATGGTCCATCAGGGTTTTGGAAACCTCTTGCCGCTGGGGCCGCGGTTCGAGCTGGAGCCCGCAGCTGAGGATACTGTCGAACAGCGCGCGCTACGCGAGGGGGTATCGCCCGAGGAGCTGGTCTATGACTTGATGCTTGAGGCCGAGGGGCGAAGTTTCATGCTATTTCCTTTCACCAATTACTTCCGCTTCAACCTCGACGATGTCCATACGATGCTCAGCCATCCTGCCTCCGTTTGGGGGCTCGGTGACGGAGGGGCGCATTGCGGTGTCGCGTGTGACGCGGGGGGGCCGACGCTCATGTTGACCCATTGGGTCCGCGATCGGTCGCGTGGGCCGACGGTGGCACTCGAGCAGGCCGTGCAGTGGATGACGAGTGAGCCCGCGGCGTTATACGGGCTTGGGGATCGGGGTCGCATCGCGGCGGGGCTGAGGGCAGACCTCAACATCATTGACCACACGAGCCTCCAGATCGAGTTGCCGGAGATGTGGTTTGACCTGCCGGCGCAGGGCCGCCGTCTCGTTCAGCGGGCTTCGGGTTACCTGGCGACTCTGTGCGCGGGCGAGGTGACGTTGTTGGAAGACCAGGTGACGAGCGCGAGGCCGGGGCGTTTGATCCGCGGGGCACGGTAGTCGTCTCCCTTGAGCGTGCCGCGGGGCTCGCGGCCGAGGGCGTCACCGACTTCTCGGGACCCCTACCAGGAGGCGGTTACGGAGACCGCGACGGTTTGTGCGATTCGGTCCGTGTCGTACCCGATGTCGTACCCGAACCGGGCCTCGAAGCCTTGAGCGTTTCGCACGACCCAGGCGACCCCCGTGACGCCGGCGTTCCTGTGCAGCTCGGTCCCATAGGTGCGCAAGGTCGAACCCTCGAGCGCGTCCTGGAAGGCGCCCTCGATTCGGCGCTCGCGGTCGCCTAGCTGTTGTGACCACTCGCTGTGTATTTCCGGTGTGAACGTGAGGTTGGCGTCGAGGGCAAAGCTCGCGCGCAGCCGAAGGCCCAGGCCGACGGTGGCCGAATCGATCGCGTCACGGGAGAGATGGAGGTTGACCGAGTCGGCGCCGCGCTCATCCACGCGGCTGCGCTCGAGGTGCGTGTAGCTCGCGCTGAAGAATGGCTCGACGAGGAACCACGCTGCGGGTGACAGCCTCGCGCCCGCTTCGAAGCGTCCGCCAGCGTCGAGACCCTGGAACTGCGCCTTTGCGTTCCGATTGAGGCTCGAGATCCGGATGCCCCGCTCGCTCTGCATGTCACTGTAACCGACTCGGCTCGTGAGCCCGATGCGGAACCAATCTCCCCTCCAGCCGCCGTAGAGAGCGGCGAGGAAGCTGCTGGTTTCCGCGCGTCCGCTGAGTCCTCGAGTCTTCAGGTCGGCGTGTCCGTAGGAGAAGGCTCCGCCGATTCGAATGGATGGAGCTGGAGAGAAGTCCGTACCGACTGCAAGGCCAGCGAGCGTGTAGTTGGAATCACGCGAGCCCTGGCTCCCGTCGATGTCCCCGAAGACCGCAAAGGGCTCGACCCAACTCGAGATCGTCGGCAACGCCTGGGGCACGAGGACCGCGTCGGGCGACACTCGCGCGAAGAGGCTGTCGTTGGACTCCCGGAGCCTGGTGAGGAGGCTTCGGTCGAGGCGCTCCGCGAACTCGAGCCGGACCGTCGCGAGTTGGGTGATCTGTTCCCCTGCGAGTTGGTCATAGGCCTGTCCCGCTCCCGACTGCAGCGACTCGATCGCATCGATGACCGTCTGGAGGTCAGGTGTGGCGGTCGGCCGCTCGATGTCCAGGGAGTTGGCGACGGAGGCCTGGTTGCGGTTTGTCGCGAACTGAACGAACGAGGCATCGTTGGGCACGATTTCGAGCAGCAGCGCGTTGCCTTGCTGGCTCAGCGTGAGGTCGTAGAAAAGCGCCGAGGCGTCGAACGCGGGCGTCCCGCTGAGGTCGGCCGCGCTCAGGAGCGTAAAGGTTTGTCCGTCGCTCGCGTATTCGCCGGGGCTCAGCGTCAGGAGGACTTGTGAGCTCGAGGAGAGCGTCGCGCTGTTGTCGACGAGTAAGAGCGCCGCATCGTCCGTCGGGGCGACCGTCACGCTGAGGTTCGCGTTATCGAGGATGCGCAGGTCGGCGGCAGAGAGCGTGCTCTGTTGGGAGACCGCGAGTGTCCCCTCGTTATTGATCGTCCCGTTGACTCGTCCGGTTCCCGTGAGCGTCCCACCCGCGAGGACGTCGACGTCTGCGGCGAGGGTGCCCGTGAGGTCGAGCCGGCCTGCGCGAACCTCTGTCACGCCCGTGAGGGTGTGCTCGCCGGCCAGTTCGAGTGTCGCTGTCCCCCGCTTTTCTACGCGCCCCGCGCCCGAGAGCTGACCCGAGTACGCCTCGTCGCTGCTGGGGTTGAAGCTGAGCGTCGCGCCGCTGTCGATGGTGACCCGCTGGGGGATGCTTGCGGAACGAGTCCCGACCAAGCGTCCGGCCCGAACAAGGAGCTCTGCGACCTGATTGGTGCCCGAGAGCTTCGCGGCGCCAATCCCGTCTTTCACGATCTGGCCTGCGCCCGAGATATTCGCCGCGAGGGTCTCGTCCCCGGTTTCCTCCAGCCGGAGGATGGCGGATTCTGCGACGGAGATGTCGAGAGCGGACAGGGCCGCCGCATCTCCCGCCAATGTTCCGGCGAGCACATCGATCCTGTCGATGTCATTGCTCGCTGTTAGCCGCAGCAGACCGCTCCCGGTCTTCTGGAACGCACCGGCCCCGGTGATCGCACCCGCGAAATCCTGACCTTCGGCCACGGCTCCACTCACCTCGACGCTGGCGCCGGTCGAGACATCGATGTTCCCGGGGATGTTTAGCGGCGCGCCGACAACCCGCCCTGCGAGGACACGTGTACCGCCGGCGTAGCTGTTGCTGCCTTCGAGGCGCAACGTGCTCGAACCTCGCTTCTCGAACGCGCCCGCGCCGGCGACGTCTTGTGTGAGCGCAAAGGTGTCACCGTCCGCGTCGAATGCGAGCGTTCCGTTTGCCTCGATGGCGGCTGCGCTCGGTAGGCTGGTGCCCGAGGGGGTGTCCGTGATTACCAGCGTGCCCGCGGCGATCGTTGTCCCGCCCAAATAGGCGTTCTCGCCGGTGAGTCGGAGTTCGCCAGTCCCGGTCTTCCGCAACGCGCCCGCCCCGTTGACCCCCTCACGGATGATGGAGTCGACGGTCTGGTCCGCGGTCGTGTCGAAACTAATGATCGACCCGGACCCAAGTAGGATGTCGCCGGAGGCGAGCGGGGCGTTGGCCAGGATCAGCCCTCGCCCAGCATCGAGCTCGTAGAGGACTGTGCTGGCGCCTGTCCCGCGTACGACGAGCTCTACTGGTGTCGCCGCCGCGCCGTCGATTGTGAGGTTTTGCCCGATCGCGGTCAGCGGTGAGGTGAGCTGGATCGTGCCGGGTGCCGCTGGTGAGAAGAGGATCCGGTTTTCGGGGTCGGAAGAGGCGTTCGCGTTCTGGATCGCTTGGCGTAAGGAGCCGGCCCCGTCGTTGGCTGTCGAGGAGACCGTGAAATCGGCCGCGTGAGCGGGCAACGCGAAGGTGCAGCCGAGCCAGACTCCGACCCATCGTCGAGCGTTCGAGGCGATGAAACCGCGCGGCATGCTGTACTCCTGCGTCGTCTTCAGACGTCGCCCGAATGGTATCGGACTTGGAGCCGCAGCCAGGGAGTCAGCGCCTGGGTATGGCCCTGTCCGACAAGATAAATTAGTGGTTTCGTCCAGCGGAAGATCGTCCGCTGGGAAGAATTAGGAGGGCCAGCTCGAGTGCGCTCTCAGCAGGGCGCGCTGCGGGAATCGAAGCGATTCCTGCACGAGGCGTACGCGGCCATCTGCGATCCAAGAAGGAAGAATGGCCGCGTACGATCCCTCGTTGCGGGCGAGAGAAGCGGGCGAGACGCTTCGAAGGAGGACGGGCGTTTCAAAGCTGGTCGGGTCGATCGGACACCGTGACAAGAACAGGGGTACGTTTCGGTACCCCGAGTGTCATGACTCGGGTTCGTCGGCTCCCGCAGGGAAGATCCCAAGCGCTTCGAGATCGGCCTGGGTCGCAGTGCGGTCTCCACCTACTTCCTCGGGCTCGTCTTCGACATCGATCACCCGCTTTTCGCGTTTGAGCGCAGCTTTCTCTGCCTTTTTTCTCTCGCGCTGACGCTTAAGAACGCCCTGCTTGCTTTGACGGCCCATACCATGCCTCCGGGAGTCGCGGCCCTACTTCTCTCGTTAGGTCTAGTAGCGACGTCCGCCGCCGCCGCCGCCGCCGCCGCCACCGCCACCGCCACCGCGGCGATCGTTCGCCTCGTTGACACGGAGGCTGCGTCCACCGAAGTCCGAACCATCGAGTTCCCGGATGGCTTCGTCTGCTGACGAAGCCTCCTCCATCTCGATGAAACCGAAGCCTCGAGACCGTCCGGTCTCTCGGTCCATGATGACCGCCGCCGACGCGACGGAGCCGAAGCGCTCAAAAATCCCCTGCAGCTCGTCTTGAGTGGTCGAGAAGGGGAGGTTGCCTACATACAGTTTCTTCACGTTGCCTCTTTTCTGGAATGCATTCGCGCAGGACTCCGCGCAGCCGTATCCGTCTACTCCGCGGATTCGGCACCGTCGCATGGTAGCCAGATTCCAGCCGAGCGCAGCCATGCGCGTAAATCCGAGTCCGAGGTGGCTTGTTTTTCCGCATTGAGAACGCGAATCCTGACAAATCTGCGAAAGCGGGACCGGCGCTGGGTGGGGGGGGCCGTCGGGTGGGACCGGGGGGCGATGGCTAAAATGAAACATGTTTAGATTAGATTTGTGGCTTTAAATAAGAGGAGGCTCGCTCCTTGCGGGGGGTGCAAAAGCACCCGTTCTGTATGCGGGACGACCCAAGGTCGGCCTCGCTGCGCTCACCCGGGTGCGGAGGCGGGCTTTATACTGGCGTTGCAGAATGAGGACTGGGGAAGCCACAGCATGCTGAGCCCGCGAAGAGAACAGAGGGCCGCTCTAGGACCGGGGGGCCGTCGAGTCTCCCGCGTCGCCGAGCGCCGCGAGGGAGGGAAGCGCCCCGCGTGTCGCCACATCGCGGCCGGTTTGGTCGCGCTCGCATCCCTGTTCGGCGGTGCGCTGGGCTGCGGCGAGTCGGCCGAGCAGACCGCGGGTGGGCCCGTCGCGATGCGCCGCCTGACCGAGGCGCAGTACCGCCAAACCATCGCCGACGTATTCGGAGATGAGATCAAGGTCGTGGGGCGCTTCGAGCCCGATGTTCGCGACGAGGGTCTCCTTGCTGTTGGGGCCTCCCAGGTGACGATCACCCCGGTCGGGTTCGAGCAATACGAGGTGATCGCGCGCTCGGTCGCAGCGCAGGTTCTCGCGCCCGAGCGACGGGACGCGGTCGTACCCTGCCAACCGCTCGTCGCCGAGGGTGCCGATGGTGCCTGCGCGCGCGCGTTCGTGGAATCGGTTGGCCCTGTGCTCTTGCGGCGCGCGTTGGAGCCTGCAGATGTCGCGCCGCGCGTTGACATCGCGAACGCCGCGGCGGAAGAGGTGGGTGATTTCTACGCGGGTCTCGAGTTCGCGTTGTCGAGTCTTTTGCTCTCGCCAGAGTTCCTGTTTCGTGTCGAGTCGGTGTTGCCGGCTGACGCTTCGGCGGATCGTTCACGTCTGAGTGATGGTTCCTTAGCGCAGCGTTTGAGTTTCTTTCTGTGGAACACGACGCCGGACGCAGAGCTGCTTGCCGCGGTGGCGCGTGGCGAGCTCGCGACCGACGTCGGGCTCGAGGAGCAGGTCGAGCGTTTGGTCGCTTCGGAGCGCCTGGAAGCGGGCGTGCGTGCGTTCTTCATGGACGTCCTGCGGTTCGATGAGTTCGAGGATGTAGGGAAGGACGCCAGCCTCTATCCGAAGTACAGCCGCAAGTTGCTCGAGGATGCCCAAGAGCAGACGTTACGCGTCGTTGGTGATCACCTGGTGACGCGACGCGATGACTATCGGGATCTCTTCACGACGGAGCGGTCGTTCATGACTCGCACGCTGGGGTTGGTATACGGGGTCGCTGTCCGTTCGAGAGAAGGGTGGGAGCCGATGTCGTTCCCGCTAGGGCATCCGCGAGCGGGAGTCCTCTCTCATGTCAGCACGCTCGCGCTCCACGCGCACCCCGGCCGCACGTCGGCGACGCTACGTGGTCTGTTCATCCGCGAGGCGATCCTCTGCCAGCATGTCCCCGCTGCGCCCGCAGATGTCGACTTCTCGGTTGTGCAAGACACCAACAACTCGGACCACCGGACGGCGAGAGATCGGCTCGAGGCGCACCGGACCGAGCCGAGCTGCAGCGGCTGCCATGAGCGAATGGACCCGATTGGGCTCGCGTTCGAGCATTTCGATGGGATCGGCGAATATCGTAACAATGAGAATGGGGTCCCGATCGACGCGAGCGGTGAGCTGGACGGCGTGCGCTTCGACGACGCGCGCGGGTTTGCGGCAGCCATCCGCGATGAGCCCGCGACGGTCGCTTGTGTCGTTGAGAATCTTTACAAGTACGCGGTCGGGCACGCGCCGAACGGCAAAGAGGTCGCTTTTCTTCGCCACCTCGAAGAGCGCTTCGGGGAAGCGGGTTATCGTCTGCCAGACCTGATGGCAATGATCGCGATGAGCGAGCCCTTCCGCACGGTGGCCAGAACCCCTGTTGGCGGCGAAGGAGCGGGCACATGACGCAAGACCTGACCAGACGGACATTTCTGCGAGGTCTCTTGGGTGGGGCGTCGATCAGCCTCGGGCTGCCCGCGCTCGAGATCTTCCTGAATGATCATGGCAACGCCTGGGCCAACGGCGCCCCATTACCGCTCCGATTCGGGACCTGGTTTTGGGGCTGTGGAATGAACCCGTCTCGGTGGGTCCCAACCCAGGCCGGGGACGGTTGGGAGCCCACGGTCGAGCTGGCCCCCGTCAACGTGGTGCGCGAGCACGTCAACATCCTGAGTGGGTTCAACGCCATCCTGGACGGCAGGCTCAATCACCCGCACCAGAGCGGTGTCATCGCGATGCTCACGGGTGAGGCGCCCGAAGAGCCCCATGATGTCCCGGCGCCCACGCTCGACATCCTCATCTCCGATGCCGTGGGGAACGATACGCGCTTTCGCTCGATCGAGATGTCCGCCTCGGGGAGCGCGCGTCACAGCTACAGCCGGAGAAGCAAGAGCAACATCAACCCCGCAGAGGTCTCTCCGGTCGCCTTGTATACGCGGATCTTCGGCCCCGATTTCAGGGATCCGAACGCGGCCGAGTTCGTTCCAGACCCTGCGGTGATGCTCCGTCGGAGCGTCGTCTCTGCCGTGAAGGACGATCGGACGCGTCTCGAGGCGCGGCTGGGCGCGGCGGATCGTCGACGGCTCGACGAGTACCTCACGTCGGTGCGGCAGCTTGAGCGTCAGTTGGAGGTGCAACTGTCGGAGCCCCCTCCGCTCGCGGCGTGCAGCGTTCCGCCTGTTCCGAAAGAGATGGAGGTCGGCTCCGAGATCAACAGCGCGAGCCGAAATCATGAGTTGATGACCGATGTCCTCGCGCTGGCGCTGGCGTGTGATCAGACCCGGGTCTTCAACATGGTCTTTTCCTATGGCGCCTCGAATCTCCACAAAGAGGGGAACAACACAGGTCATCACCAGTTGACCCATGAGGAGCCCATGGACCCCGAACAGGGGTGCCAGCCGCGGGCGACCTTCTTCGTGGACAGAAGTATGGAAGCGTGGGCGACCTTTGTGCAGAAGCTCGCTGCGATCGAAGAGGGCGACGGGACGCTGCTCGATAACACCTTCGTGCTCGCTCACTCCGAGACGTCCTTTGCCAAGGTGCATGACGTCCTCGGCCTGCCGGTGATGACAGCAGGCCGAGCCGGTGGCCGCGTCAAAACGGGACAGCACATCGAGGGCGCGGCCGACCCCGTGACGCGCATCGGTTTGAGCGCGCAGCAGATCATGGGGCTGGGGCGCGAGCGTTGGGGGAGCCAATCCATGGAGACCTCCCGCGCCATCGGTGAGCTCTTCGCGTAGCGGACCCCACGCGGCCGCTCCCTTCGAGGCGACGCGGTTGCCTGTCAGTCGGCAGGCGTTCCGGACCTGCGGGCGGTCGCTTGACCGCGAACCCACAGATCGGGCACGGTGCCTTGATGGAAAAGAACCTGCTTCAGGATCCGCCGACGCCCGAAGAACTCGAGGCGCTCTATCAGTCCTGTCGGAATTGGGGCCGCTGGGGCGAGGAGGATGAGCGCGGAGCGCTCAACCACCTGACGCGTGCTCACCGCGCGCACGCGTTCTCGCTAGCGACCGAGGGCTTGACGTTCAGCCTCGCTCACGACCTGACGACCACACCCACCCCGGAAACGCCTGAACCGGCGCACCACCATATGCTGGCGGCAGGCGATGCGCGGAAGGAGAGTGGGATCCCCGGCTACGAAGCCTCGCGCGACTACGTCGGCAGCGCAGTGCATGGACTGGGGATCACGCACATCGACGCGCTCTGTCACATGTTCGTGCGTGGCGAGATGTACAACGGCGTGTCGGCGGACGAGGTCCGCAGCAACGGAGCACAGCGGAACACCATCATGTCCGTGGCGGAAGGCTTGGTAGGCCGAGGGGTCCTCCTCGACGTTCCCCGCTCGCGCGGGGTGGGCTTCCTGGGAGCGAATGAGACGATCTCGGTTGACGATCTGGAGGCGGCGGAGCGTCTTCAAGGGGTCCACGTGGGGGCCGGTGACCTGCTCATCGTCTCGACCGGGCGGGATACTCGCCGGGCCGCCGCGGGTCAGCTCGACCCCTTCGCGGAGGGGTTGGCCGGGCTTCACGCTGAGTGCTTGCCCTGGCTCCACGAGAGAAGCATCGCGGCGCTTGGGAGTGACGGGATCTCCGACCCCATGCCGGGACTGGGGATTCACGGATGGCCATTTCCGGTTCATCAGGTGGGGATCACGGGCATTGGACTTCACCTGATCGACAACATGGCCCTCGGGGCGTTGCTGGATGTTTGTGCTTCTCGCGAGCGCTGGGAGTTCTTGCTCTCGGTCTCCGTGATTCGGATCCCAGGGGGGACGGGGTGCCCGGTCAACCCCCTGGCGTGCTTTTGATCGGGGCCGAGGAGGGAAGGCTGTGTTGTTGATCTCGACGCCGGTTCCGGAGCTGCGGGAGCTGGCGGATTCGCTGGGGGCGGAGTGGCTCGGCTTTCCTCGTATGGACGAGGCGACGCCGGAAGCGCTCGAGCCCATTCGCGTTGCGACGCGCGCGGAGGCTGGCTTCCGGCACGTGGTCGTGGCGTTGTGGGCGGAGCAGGTGGAAGAGGGACCGCTCGTCGAACTCGACGACGAGGGCTGGTCCCTTCGGGCCGAGCGCCCGTTGCTCGCTTGGTGCGTGGGGATGGGGATCGCGAGCCGTTGCGTTGCTGACGGCGGGGCGATCGTCGCGCTCGTCGAGTCGCCAGCCCCGATTGATTCCGAGGGCTTGACGCCCGAAGCCAGCGTCGCCGAGGGGGCCATCGTACTTGCGCGTTCACTCGCGCAGTCAGAAGGCCCTCGCGGGGTGCGGGTTAACGCGGTGACGACGTGTGCCCGTTTGGGCGGCGGAGCTCTGGCTCCCCCGCCCGCGCTAGCGGATCGCTACCCGGGAGCCGTTGGCGATGAGGTGGCTGGGGCCATCCGCCTGCTGTTGAGTGATGACGCCGCTGGAATGACCGCGGGTGTGACTCATGTCGACTGCGGGAGGACGTTGCGATGACCGCGCGGGTTGTGGTCGTTACCGGGGCGAGCGGCGGTGTGGGGCGCGGGATCGCGATCGCTTGTGGCGCGGTGGGTTGGCATGTCTGGATCGCGGCGCGCCGCGAGGGTGAGGGCCAGGCCGTGGCTGCCGAGGTCGACCGAGCGGGTGGGCGAGGGCGATTCGTCTCGTGTGATGCGGCGTTACCGAGCTCGATGGCCTCCGCGGTCGCGGCTGTGGTGGAGGAAGAGGGTCGCCTCGACGGCTTCGTGCACAACGCGACGAGTGGCTTGTCGCCGCGACCAGTTCGCCTCGCTGACGTCTCGACGGCCGATCTCCTCGATCACATCGCGGTCTCGGTGCGGGGAAGTTTCCTCGCCGCGCGAGCGGCCTATCCCCATCTCGTCGCGTCGCAGGGGGCCCTGCTGCTCTTGACGTCGGAAGCGGGTATCGAGGGGAAGTCGCGGCTCGCACCCTACGCCGCGGTCAAGGCCGCCCAGCGGGGTATGGTTCGGGCGCTCGCTCGCGAGTGGGGTCGCGCTGGGGTGCGTGTCAACGCGATCGCTCCGCTCGCGAGTAGCCCCGCGATGGAGCGTGCGTTCGAGGCAGATCCGGCGATGGAGCCGCGCGTTCTCGGCCGGAACCCTTTGGGTCGTCTGGGGGATCCGGTCGCCGACATCGGGGCGGTGGCGCGTTACCTCCTCTCGGAGGACTCGGCCTACGTCACGGGTCACACGATCCCGGCAGATGGAGGAAGTTGCGCGCTGACCTGACTGGATGAGGTCGCGCGGGCGGGCTAGGGCGACGCGTCGCGCTTCCGCGCTTGGACCCGTGCGCTGGCTTCTCCGATGCGTGCGCGGAAGGCGTCCGCCTGACAGGCACGGGAGACCGACTCCACGGCGCTCCAGACCGCGGCCTCGTCGTAGGCGAGGTTGTTCCCAACGCAAAGCAGGTCGACGCCGGCACGGAGCCCACGGAGGCAAGCGTCGTCGAGCGGGGCGACTCGCCGGAGCCCTTCCATCTGGAGGTCGTCGGTCACGAGGAGGGCATCTGGAGCCGCGGCTCGCAGTCTTGCGATCGCCGGCTGGGAGATCGAGACGGGCCATTCGGCGTCCCATTCACGGACGAGTCCGTGGCTGAGGAGGATGGCTTCGCCAGGGAGGTCACGCGCGAGCTCGGAGAACAAGGCTTCCTGCGCAGCGTTGAAGCGGCCGTCGAGTTCAGTTAGTTCCTGATGACTGTCGACCGTGGCGCCTCCCAGCCCGGGGTAGTGTTTTACGCACAGTTGGAGGCCCGCATCGCGAGCGGCCTCGCCAAACAAGTGCGCGTTCGCACGTACCCCCTCGATGTCTGGCGAGTACGACCGCTTGATTGCGCCGATGTTGGGGTTCTGCGGGTTGGTGTCGAGGTCGATCACAGGCGCGAGGTCGAAGTCGATCCCGAGGCGGCGCATTTCTTCGACGCTGGTCCTGGCGACTTCGCGGCGCTCTGCCAGGGAGAGGGCGGCGAAGGACCGCGCGCTCGGCAGCGGGGCGAAGCCGAGCGGCTCTTTCAGCCGACGAACCTGGCCCCCTTCCTGGTCGATGAAGACCAGGGGCCGCGACGGCAGTGCGTGGACCTCGCGGCAGAGGGTTTCGAGCTGCCGTGGAGACTCGATGTTGCGGCCGCGTCGCGCGGTGGGGACGTCATAGTCGAAGAGGATGACCCCGCCGAGCCCGTGCTGGCGCGCGAAGTCGTGTAGCCACGCCGGGACTGTTGTCCCTCGAAAGCCCAGTAGAAACGTCTCGCCAACCGACGGCTCGAGAGACATGGTGCTGCGCTCCTCTGCCTTGGCGGCGTGATGGACCCGCGCAGGCGGGCCGCCCGCCGCCCGCGCGGGGACGATCCGCTCGGCCGGGTAGGACTCGCCGGGGCCGCTGGTCAGGGCGGAATATACCGTCCGCGCCGGTTATGCTCGTGCGGCGTTGGGCATGCTGCCCGGAGCGAGGGTGTGATGGCGGGCCGACTCGAGGGCAAGGTAGCCGTGGTGACCGGTGGGAACTCTGGGATCGGGGAGGCGATCGTGCATCGTCTCGCATCCGAGGGCGCCCGGGTTGGCTTCTGCGCGCGGCGCAAGGAGCAAGGCGAGGCGGTGGAGGCCGCGGCTCGAAGCGCGGGTGCCACGGTTCGCTTCGACGTGTGTGACGTCACGGATTCGTCGCAAGTCGACGACTGGATCGCGCGGGTCACGTCCGAATACGGCGCGATCGATGTCGTGGTCAATAACGCAGGGACCGCGAGCGCGGGGCAGTGGCCGGACGAGTCGAACGAGGATTGGGACGCGATCTTGCGCTTGAACGTGACGAGCGCGTTCTACGTGACTCGTGCCGCCTGGCCCCAGCTCATTGCTTCGGGCGAGGGGTCGGTCATCAACATCGGGTCACTCTCTGCCTGGGGCGGCATCGGCGCCAACGAGCTCGAGATGATGGGCGGCTTCCAGCCGTCGCCGTCCTACCAGGCGTCCAAGGCTGCGCTCGAGGGCTTGACCGTTCATCTCGCGGGGAGAGGCGGCGAACACGCGATCCGCGTGAACTGTGTGCGGCCGGGGCGGATCTTGACGCGTCAGTGGGAGGAAACGATGGGAGAGACTTTTCTCTTCTGGTCGTACTACGAGCGGGTTCAGATGCTCCAGAGTCATGGTCGGTCCGAGGATGTCGCGAATGCGGTCCTCTATCTGGCATCGAATGAGTCGAGTTTTGTCACCGCGGAGATGATCGATGTCAACGGTGGTGCGGTAGGCAAGACCTAATTAATTTTTGGAGGAGGGTACAGTGGAACTCAAAGGGGTCTCGATCCTGGTCACCGGAGGTGCGTCTGGGATTGGCGAGGCGAGCGTATGGAAGCTCGCAGAGAGTGGTGCGCGAGTCGCGATCGCCGACTTGAATGAAGAGCGGGGTGAGGAGATCGCCAAAGAGATCGACGGAGTCTTCGTCAAAGCGGATGTCTCGAACGAGGATGACGTCGCCGCAGCCGTCGCCGCAGCGAGTGGGCTGGGGCCGCTGCGCGGTCTCGTCAACGCCGCAGGGGTTGGCCATGCCAAGCGGACTGTCGACCGGGAAGGCAACCCGTTCCCGCTCGGGGACTTCGAGCGGGTGATCCGGATCAACCTGGTCGGTTCCTTCAACTGCCTCCGGCTTGCCGCGGCCGAGATCGCCACGAATGATCCGGTGGACGAATCCGGGCAACGAGGAGCGATTGTGAACCTGTCCTCGGTCGCCGCGTTCGAGGGGCAGACGGGCCAGGCGGCCTACTCCGCCTCGAAGGGTGGCGTTGTCGGGATGACGTTGCCCATCGCACGAGACCTCGCAGCGGTCGGGGTTCGGGTCAACACGATCGCGCCCGGGTTGGTGGACACACCGATCTATGGGGTGGGGGAGGGGGCAGAGAAGTTCAAGGCCCACCTCGGGCAGAGCGTCCTGTTCCCCAAGCGGCTGGGGCACCCGTCGGAGCTCGCCTCGATGGTTCTGGAGCTCCTGACCAATGACTACATGAACGGCGAGGTCGTTCGTGTAGATGGTGGAATTCGCATGCCCCCGAAGTGATCCGGAGCGGTCGCACGCCGGGCGTAGGGCTGCGGAGAAGCTCTTGCGGGGTCAGAACGGGATGTCGTCGTCCGTCGGCGGCGGGATGTCATCGCCTGGACCGGCGCTGAAGCCGCCGCCGCTCTGCGCTGGTGCGCCGATCTTCTCAACTTGCCAGACGTCGAGGCTGTTGAAGTAGCGAACGTCGCCCTGGGGGCTGGTCCACTCTCTGCCTCTGAGCTGGAACTCGATGCGGACCTCGTCTCCCTGGGAGAACTGGTCGAGCTGTTCGCATCGGTCACCCGTCAACTGGAATTTGACGAACTGGGGATAGCTTGGATTGTCTCCGAGCTCGACGACGAATTCGCGCAGGCGAAATCGCTCCGTCTTCTGCTCGGTTTCAAAGGTCGCGTGGATCTTGCCTCTAGTTTCGAGTCCCATGACACGGAGCATAGAGGAGACCCACCACTTCTGGAAACTGGAATAGAATGAAATTTGAGCGGCGCTCGAGCCGCCGAAGGAGAACCGCGATGGCTAGCGAAATCGTTCACCGTTCTTGTCCGACCTGCGAGGCGAGCTGTGGCCTCCGCTGCGAGATCGACCGCGATTCGCGCAAGGTCCTCCGGATCGAGGGCGACCCCGAGGATCCTCGCAGCCGCGGTTACCTCTGCCCGAAGGCGTACGCGATGAAGGAGATCTACGAAGATCCCGAGCGGCTCCGTGCGCCGATTCGAAAGCGGGAGGACGGGACGTGGGAGGAGATCTCCTGGGAGGAGGCGCTCGATTTCGCCGCGACCCGTCTCGCTCAGATCCGCGACGACCACGGGGCGGATGCCAACGGGTACTACATCGGGAACCCAACGGGGCACAACGTGGGGGCCCAGCTGTATATCCCGCCGCTGATCGCTGGGCTGGGGACGCAGAGGAGCTTCTCGGCCGGCACGATGGACCAGCACCCGCAGAACGTGGCCCTGCACACGATGCTCGGGGAGAGTTGGATGTTCCCGATCCCGGACATCGACCGCTGCGATTACTTCGTTTGCATGGGGGGAAACCCGCTTGTCTCGCAGGGGAGTTTGATGTCCGCACCCAACGCGAAGAAGCGGCTGCAGGCCATTCTCGATCGTGGTGGAAAGACGATCGTCATCGACCCGCGGCGCACCGAGACCGCCGAGATCTGCTCAGAGCACCTCTTCATCAAGCCTGGAGCCGACGCGTTGTGGCTGATGGCTGTTTGCCAGGTCATCTTCGATGAGGACCTGTTGGCGCCTGGCCGCCTGGCTGAGTTCACGGACGGGATCGAGGACATGAGAGCGCTCTGCGCTGCGTACACGCCGGAGGCGGTCGCCGCGGCTACGGGGATCGAACCGGTCGTTACCCGGAGGATCGTTCGGGAGTTCTGTGCCGCGCGGGGAGCGTGGTACGGCCGGATTGGCCTCTGCACGCAAGAGTTTGGGACGCTCGCAAGCTGGTTGACCTACGTCATCAACGTCTTGACCGGTCGGCTCGATGCCACCGGTGGGATGATGTTTCCGCGCCCCGCGACGGGGCTGAGGGAGCCGGGGCGGCCTGTCGAGCCCTTCGCCCACGGTCGGTATCGAACCGTTGCGCGGGGGGTCCCCGAGATCGGCGGGCAGATCCCCTGTGGCCTGATGGCGGAGGAGATCGAGGTCGAGAGCGCCGGAGACCAGCGTATGCGTGGCCTCGTGACGGTGTGCGGCAACCCCGTGCTCTCCGCCCCGAACGGGGAGCGGCTCGCGGCGGCCCTGGAACAGCTCGATTTCATGGTGGCGATCGACATCTATCTGAATGAGACCACCCGTCACGCAGACCTGATCTTGCCCAGTACGGTTCATCTCGAGCACGACAACTATGACTTCCTCTTCGAGCAGACCGCGGTGCGAAACTTCTCCCGTTACTCCCCTGCCTTCTTCGAAGGGGAGGAGACCCTGCGTCCGCACTGGCAGATCCTGTGCGAGCTCGGTGCGCGCCTGAGTGGGGTGAGCTGGGAGCAGGTCGACGACATGATGGTCGACGGCATGCTCGCGGCGATGGTGGGGCCGGGTACGGGTTGTCTGGGCATTACACCGGCGGAGGCGCGCGAAAAGCTTGGAGAGGGACGGGGGCCGATCCGACTAATCGACGCCATGGTGCGCGTTGGGCCGTATGGGGACCGCTTCGATGACAGCAGCGACGGGTTGAGCATCGCAAAGCTGGCAGAGGCGAATCACGGCGTTGACCACGGGCCACTCGAAGAGTCGCTCCCCGCCGCGCTGCCTCACGGTCGTATCGATCTCGTGCCCGAGTACCTGAAGGCGGACTTGCCTCGACTCGAGGCGAGCCTCGTGGAGCGCAGTCGGCCGGGCGGGATGGTCCTGGTGGGGCGGCGTCAGATGAGGAACATGAACTCATGGCTGCACAACCTCCCCGCGCTCGCGAAGGGGCAAGAGCGTTGCACGCTCCTGTTGAACCCGAAGGACGCGAGTGACCTTGGGATCGAAGACAGGGGGCGGGCGACGGTGAGCTCTCGCGTTGGAGAGGTCGAGGCCGAGGTTAAATTGACAGACGAGATGATGCCCGGCGTCGTGAGTTTGCCCCACGGTTTTGGTCATACGTTGCCTGGGATTCGGATGACGGTGGCGAACGACAAGCAGCCAGGACCCTGTTCGAACTACCTCACGGACGAGATGGCTTTGGACGTCATCTCCGGGACGCACATCGCGAACGGAATCCCCGTGGACGTTCGCGTGGCGCAGGGATGAGGCTGCGTCACCGAGTCGCGATTCCGACGTTCCTTCAGCGAAGGCACACGGATGAGTTCTCGCCGCCGGATTACACCCAGCGGGACAGGAGCGTGATTTCGCGCGTGGCTGAGGAAGGTCCAGAGACGGCTCGAAGGACCGCTCGTGCGCTTGGCGATTACTGGGCGGGACGTAACGGGACGGCGGCGGGCCTGATCGAGATCGATCGGGCGGCAGGCGGTGGCTACTACACCTTGCCACGCGAAGCGGGTATCGAGCCGCAGGCGGCTGAGGAAGTGCTCGGCGGTGGCGAGTTCGTCATGGATGTTCAGACTCACTTCGTCTCCGACCGCCGTGAGGCGGCGACCTCTTGGTACGAGGCCATTCAGGCGATGTACAAGACGGTGGCCCCCGACTGGTGGGGGGGCGTGGACTCGGTCACTGCCTACGACATGGCAGAGTACTTGCGTTGTGTCTTTCTCGAGAGCGAGACCTCGGTCGCGGTGCTCACCTCCGGTCCTGGCCTCGAGCCCGAGCGAATGCTGTTCAATCGCGAGATGGCCGCAACCCGTGAGCTGCTTGACCGACTGGGTGCGGACGGTCGACTTCTTAATCATTGTGTCATTCACGCGGATGTCGCGGGTGAGATCGAGGGGATGGAGCGGGAGCGGGACAGTCGGCACCCGGTCGGTTGGAAGGTGTATACGATGGGCGCGACCCATGCGGCTGGCGTGGGTGGGGAGGGTGGCTGGTACCTCGACGACGAAGCGACGGGTGTACGCTTCCTTGAGAATGCTCGCTCGTTGGGTGTCCCGTTGGTATGCGCTCATAAGGGGATCAGCCAGCTGGTCCCGACCGGTTCGCCGCGCGATGTGGGCCCTGCCGCGAAAGCTTTTTCCGACATCAACTTCGTCATCTATCACTCCGGATATGAGTTTCCGCTGGGTGAGGCCCCCGAGGAGGGGCCTTTTCTCGAAGAAACCGCTGATGTCGGCGTCAACCGTCTGGTGAAGAGTCTGCGGGATGCGGGGGTCGTGCCCGGTGCGAACGTCTTTGCGGAGCTGGGGACGACTTGGTTTTGTCTGATCCGTCGCCCCGAAGAGGCCGCGCACGTGTTGGGCAAGTTGCTGCTCGCCGTCGGTGAGGACAACGTCATCTGGGGAACCGACTCGATCTGGTACGGGCCCACGCAAGTCTCGATCGACGCGTTTCGAGCCTTCCAGATCCCCGCTGCGATGCGTGAGGAGTTCGGCTACCCGGAGCTCACCGCAGCCAGAAAGGCAAAGATCTTGGGGTTGAACGCCGCGCGCATCTACGGCGTCGACCCGGCCGAAGCGCAGTTGAAGGCCCGCAGCGATGACACGGCGTGGGTCCAAGCCGCGCTACGCGAATACGCGGCGTCGGGAAGCCCTGGTCGATGAGGGGGGCCGGGCTCCTTCGCTTGGGAGCCCAGTTCGTGGGCGCTTTGCTTCTGGCCATCGTCGCTGTGCTCTGTCTCGCGCTCTTCGCACGAACGCTGCAGGTGAGATGGCGTCCCCCGGTTCCGGAAGTAGTGCATGGAGGGGAGAAGGACCGCTACCTCGCTCAACTCGATCTCGTCCACCCCGAATCCGCACCGAACTTCGTCGTCATCCTCTTCGATGACCTGGGTTGGGGTGATTTGTCGGTGCAGGGGAATCGTTTGATCGAGACCCCTCGAATTGACGAGGCTGCATCACAAGGCGTCCGGTTCACTCAATTCTATTCGAGTTCCGGTGCGTGCACGCCATCCCGTGCTTCTCTGCTCACGGGTCGTTACCCGCCGAGGGCGGGCGCTTCCTTGCATGTCTTCTTTCCCGACGATTCTTGGGTGGGCTTTGCCCGCCGGTTGGCGGGCGTGCCGAACGAGCTGCCGGCGGATGAGATCCTCCTTCCTGAAGTTCTTCGCGCGGCTGGCTACGCCACTGGCATGGTCGGGAAGTGGCACCTCGGCGGGCTCGATGGTTACCGACCGCTCTCCCGCGGGTTCGACGATTACTTCGGTGTGCTTTGGAGCAACGACATGGCTCCTCTCCATCTCTATCGCGGTGACGAGGTGGTTCAGGAGGACCTGAGGCCCCGTAATGGATTTGGCGAGCGTGATGAGGAGTCCCCGCTGGGCCCGGGCGGCGTGGAACAGGCGCGGCTTACCCAGCGTTACACCGATGAGGCAGTCCGGTTCCTTGAGGAGCATCAAGAGGACCCTTTCTTCCTCTACGTCGCTCACACCTTCCCGCATGTGCCCTTGTATCCGTCAAAGCGCCAGGAGGGCAGATCCGCTGCGGGGCGGTACGGCGATGTCGTCGCGGACCTCGACAGGAGCACTGGAGAAATCCTCGACGCTTTGGAGCGCCTTGGCCTGACAGAGCGAACGCTCGTGTTAATCACCAGTGACAACGGCGCAGACTACGGAGGCAGCCCCGGGGCGCTCAGAGGCCGGAAGGGTCAGATCCTAGAGGGGGGGCAGCGTGTTCCCCTGATCGCGCGCTGGCCGGGGACTGTTCAGCCCGGTGGCGTGGTCGAATCGATGGCGATGAACATCGATTTCTTCCCGACCCTGTTGGCGCTCGCGGGCTTACCGCTCCCTGAAGACCGGATGATCGATGGCCGCGACCTGCGCGCAGTGCTCGAATCGGGCGCCACTACGCCGCACGACCTCCTCTACTACTTTTCTCCTGCCGAATCACTCCCCGGCGCCGTGAGGGATGATCGTTTCAAGTTGTTGTTAGAGACTGGAGACTGGGGCCGCAGCCGGGCCCATCTCAGTCGGCTTGACATCGACGCTGAAGCACATGATCTCCGGGATAAGCATCCGCAGGTAGCGGAGAGGCTCATGGAGTCATTGACCCAAAAGAGGCTGGAGTTCGAATCAAACCCCCGAGGGTGGCGGTCCGGCCGTTCTGGCCCCGCGGCGTTCGCGAGCGCGAGCACAGACGGACTCCTGGCGGCACCTTAGCGCTGCGTTGAAGCGAATGGTGTCCCGGAACTGGCTCGGGGGGCGATTCTCATCACGAGTCTCCCGGGCGACCTGCGCGCCCCGAACCCGGAAAAAAATTTCAGACTAGGAACTGTGCTGGGTCTTCTTGCGCATGAGTTGCGGATCGAAGAGCAAGCAGTCCAGGGGCACGCCGAGTGAGTCTCTCGGCCTAGGCGCTCGTAAAATATTTGTTATTCCGATTTTGCAGTTTTTTAATGTCCTCGTGGCATGTCGATTGCAGCTTAACCGCGTGTCGTAGAGATAGCAGGTTGCTGTCTCTACGACTGCCCTTGGTTCTCCGTCTGCGAGTGGGAGGGGTCTGGGCGCAATGGACTGATTTTTGTTGCCTAGAAGGCGGCGACCGTTAGTCCCACTGAAATGTACCTAAGTAAGGGAAAAAAATGAATTCGATTAGACGGACAAAATGGGTTGCGAGCGGATTCGCTCTGCTTCTCATGCTGGCGCCGGTGAGCGGTGCGCTGGCAGACGATCTCGACAGTATGGACGGTGAGCAGTTCAACGACGCGAGCGTTTTCGCGAGCGAGAACTCCCTTTCAGGGTCCGGCAGCCAGGCTTCACTGGTTGGTGGAGCAGCAAACACCGGGTCGGGTACCCAGGGGAATGCTTCCAATGATTCTTCGCAGTGGTCTGACATCATGAGTGCCAACGCCGGGACTGGAACCCAGATCGACGGTAGCTCGAACAGCAATGCGGGCGACCGCGACTCCGCGGACGTGATCATCAAGCTGGGCGGCTACGCTGCGATCACGAACTCGGACCTCGGTGCATCTGTTTCCGGAAACTCGGTTTCGGTTTCGGCGGGTTCCGCTGAGACCTCGCTGAGCTTGGCGGGCGAGAACTCGGGCTTCTCGGGTCTCTATGGTGTTAACGCGGTGGCGGCAAGCGCGGGTTCGCAGGCAAGCCAGAACGTGAGCGTCAACGTCGGTGCTGAGGTGATTGCTTACTAGGCAGTTCCTCTGAGCTTGGATGGGGCAGGTTCTCGAGGGGCATCCTCTCGTCGCCTCCCTCCTTAATCAAATAAAACAAAAGAGAGAGAGAGAAATGATGAATTTGATTCGCCGGGCGAGTGCCTTTGCCGCGCTTGCGATGTGGGTGATGCCGACAGGCGCAGCGCTCGCGGACGACCAGATTAACAATGATGGAACCCAAGAGAACTTCGTCGCGGTCGAGTCTGCTCTTGCGAACGGCATGAGTGGGTCCGGGAGCCAGGCTTCCAACGTCGATCGAGATGCGAACACGGGGTCCGGCAGCCAGACCAATGACTCCTTGGACGCCAGCATTTGGGAGACGATTGACAGCGCAAACGCCGGATCTGGCATGCAGATTAGCAACTCGCTCAACAGCAACGGTGGCGACCGTCTTTCTGACGATGTGGTGATTCTTGCAGGTGATGCGGCTTCTGTTTCGAACTCAGCTCTCGCGAGCACTGTTTCGAGCAACAGCGTCACCGTTGAGGGAGATGGACTCTCCGCGAATTCGGACCTGTCGATGACTGGCGGCGCAGGCTTCAGCAACATGTATGGCGTGAACGCCATCGCTTTGAGCTCGGGTGCGAACTCGAGCCAGAACGTGAGCGTGAACGTCAGCGCGTTCGTCGATGTGATTCAGGCTCCCTGAGTCGTCTCTCGCCCCGCGCCATTGCGCGGAGAGCGGCTTGGTGGTCGCTGAGAGGTTCCGTCGTTCTTCGAACCTCTCAGCGACCCCGGTTCGCTCCGTGAGCCCGTCGAGATTCACTCCGATGTGGGGCTCCCCAACCCTCGGAAGCTCGCTAGACCGTTCGATCCGGTTTCCTCTGCGTAGAGTCGGAGATCGCCACTCGCCAACGGGCTTGGCGAATCTCATCCGTGTGAGAGAGGCCTGGATGAGTTAGTGACCTCGAGCCGTCGTTCATCGAGGTCTGCTGCGCCGTGTGGGCCTATGCCGTTGGCTCCTAGTCATGCGCTTTCATATCCGTCCGGTAGAACCCTTCCCGCTCTGCGAAAAAACATTCTCGTGGCACTGTTCTTCCCTCCAATAGGGCACCAGAGGGAATGAGGGTTCCTATCTTGCTTGTCTATGGAGTGGCAAGACAGCCGCGGCTTGACTGCAGAGAAAGCTTCAGCTGGCTGTTTTGAATTTGAATCCCGTGATGACAAAATCCGGGCGCTGAAAAGTTGGCCCGAGCTTTGCATTTATCCCCGGTGCGCGCTGGCGTGTAGCTGCTATCGATGTTTCGTTCGGTTGCACAACGCATGAGTGAGGGTCGCTTGTGTTCGCGCGTTCAAGCCGGTTTTTCGGGCTAGGCCACGGTGATGGTGGAGATTTTGTTGGTTCGCTCTGGCGTCTTGGTGGGGCCTGGGTCTGTTGCGCGTGGCTTGACGTGGAAGGACGAGGAATGAAAGGAATATTAGATATGCGACGGAACATGAAGTGGATGGCCTCAGGTGTGGCTCTCCTGTTTTCGCTCGCGCCGCTCGGGATTGCGACTGCGGATGACGTCGACAACATGGATGGCACTCAGCTGAGTGACACCGCGGTTATCGCGTCGGAGAACGCACTCGAGGGGTCGGGAAGCCAGGCTTCTCTGGTTGGGGCGAGCGCTAACACGGGGTCAGGGTCTCAGACGAACCTGAACAACGACTCGTCCTCCTGGGAGTTCATCGCGAACGCGAACGCGGGTTCGGGGGCTCAGTTCGCGGACAGCGAAAACAGCAATGGTGGCAACCGAGATTCTCAAGACGTCTTGATCGGCGTTGGTGGGAATGCTGCGGTCAGCAACTCGGACCTGGGTGCGTCGGTGAGTGGGAACTCGGTGGACGCTCAGGGCGGCAGTGCTGATAGCGGTCTGGGGATTTCAGGTGAGGGTTCGGGCTTCTCCGGACTCTACGGTGTGAACGCGGTTGCCGCGAGTGCTGGTAGTAACTCGAGCCAGAACGTGAGCGTGAACGTTGGTGCCGAGGTAATGGCGTACTAGATCGTACGCTGAGTTCTGTCCCTTCCTCGTAGCGGGCGAGGGGCTGTTTGATGAAAGGTCTTGAGGAACTAAAAAATGACTAAGATGATTCGTGGTGCGGGCGCAGTGCTCGCCATCGCGATGTGGCTCGTACCCGCGGGTGCGGCGATGTCCGATGACAGTTTGAACAACGATGGTGTGCAAGAGAGCTTCTCGGTGGTTGAGTCCGGCCTCTCGAACGCGATGAACGGGTCTGGCAGCCAGTCGTCAGATGTGTTCCGGGATGCCAACACGGGCTCGGGGTCGCAGACGAATGACTCACTCGACGCGAGCTTTTGGGAAGGCATCGACAGCGCGAACGCTGGGACTGGCCTGCAGATTTCCGGGTCGGTGAACAGTAACGGCGGCGATCGCATTTCTGACGACGTGGTTATCACGGCGGGTGATGCGGCTGCGGTCTCGAACTCCGCTCTCGAGAGCGCGGTTTCGAACAACACGGTGTCTGTGGGCGATTCGGGCATGTCGGCCGACTCCACCCTTGAGGTCTCCGACGGTGCCGGGTTCTCGAACATGTACGGTGTGAACGCGATCGCACTGAGCTCGGGTGCCAACTCGAGCCAGAACGTCAGTGTGAACGTCAGCGCGTTTGTGGACGTGACCCAAGGGGTCGTCGCGCCCTAAGGCGCTTCGCATTCGTCGAGAGCGATTGTGAATGTATAGGGCAGGGTCAGCGAGAAAGAGAGACTTGCTGACCCTGCCCGGACGGGCCGTCACCTCACCAGAGGTTGGCCGTGAGATCGAAGTCATGATGAACGATGCACATGCTGGAAAAGCGAAGCGACTAGAGGCTCCCCGCGTAGGCGGATTTGTAGTCGCCTTCCTTGTACTGCTGTTGGTTTGGGTCGCGCCGGCGGCCGCGGGCGACGAGGAGCGGGCCTCGGGTGGCCCGGACGTGCTTGTCGAGGGCTCGGCCCTTGGGCTTCTTGAGGACCAGATAATCGCGAGAGACGATGAGATCGAGCTCTTTCGCGGGCGTAATATCGTCGAGGGCGCGAGTATTGTAACGGTGCAAGACCTCGAAGGAGTCGTCTCGGGGAACGTGATCGAGGGACAGATCACGACCGGTGACGTGTCAATTGCACCTGATGCGTTTTCGCACTTCGATGGGATCAGTTCGGTGATTGTAAATAGCGGGAACAATGTATCGATTCAGAGCTCGATGGTCGTCAATGTCACCGTCTCGGAGTAGTTCGCGTGCATAGTTGGGCGAATCGATTTTTGAACCGTTGGGTGTGTGTAGTCGTCCTCCTCTGGGGGGCGACGAGCCAGGCGGACGTCGTGAATTTTGCGACTCCGGGGGGGGCTTTTCAGGTATCTGTTGAGTCAATGGAGACGCTGAAGTTCACTCGTACTGTTCGACAGGGGTTTGACTTCAGCTGTGGCTCAGCTGCGCTCGCGACTCTCCTTACCTATCACTACGACCGTCCTTACTCGGAGGGTGAAGTCTTCCAGAGCATGTGGGAGGCGGGGAATTCGAGCAAGATCCGGAAGGAGGGCTTCTCGATGCTGGACATGAAGCGTTTCCTAGGGTCGCGCGGGCTCATGGCGGATGGGTTCAAGATCGACGCTTCGAAGATCGGGGCGGTGGGGGTGGCCGGTATCGTTCTGCTCGATAAGTCGACGAGCCCGCACTTCGTGGTTGTGGTGGGGGAAGAGGAGGGCGAGATCCTGCTGAGTGACCCCGCGCGGGGGGTGTGGAACATGCCGATCGAGGAGTTCGAAGGTCTGTGGAACGGGGTGTTCTTTGTCATTCGCCAGGAGGCGTCGCTTGCAAAGGCGAACTTCAACGACCCGGCGACGTGGAAAAGAGGCCGGTGGGCGCCGATCGGCGACGAGCGGCTTGCTGACCTGATCGCCCCACGGCTGATCGACTTGCCGCTTTGGGCAGAGTTCAATGCGAATTGAACGACGTAGCGGCGTGCGAAGTTGCCTCGTAAGAGCGTCCTTACTTCTCGTGTTGCTGGCCGGGGCGTTGCTTGTGGGCGCGACGGGGGCTTCTGCCGGTGAAGCGGGCGCGCCCGAGGCCGTGGTCTTTGCGGGCCTCGAGCCAGTGTCCGATGGGGAGTTGGCTTCGGCGCGTGGCCGGGCCGTCCTCCCGGACGGCCTCAACGTGGAAGTGAGCGTCCTGATGCGGCTGCTTGTCGACGGCCACGAGTTGGAGCGAGCGTTCCTTCAGAGCGCCGGGGTCGCGGTACCGGTTCAGATGGCCGGTTTCCCGTTCGCGAGTGGTCCCGCTCCGCTGGAAAACGCGCTGAATGACATCGCCTTGGAGCATTACCAGGAGATCAACTTCACGATCTCGAACCTCCCGATCGACATCAGCCCGGGCCGTTTCATGCCACGATCCGTCGTTTCGGCTGGGCTGATTCCCTAGAGCGCCCTGTCTCCTCCCGGGTTTGCGGGGTGGTGTTTTTGCATCAGTGCGCCTGTTTGCCGGGGCTCGTCCCACCAGTCTCTCGTGATTCGTTCGGTGCGACCGCTCTTTGTAACCGGATTCACTCCGAAAATCTTGTTTTTTGCTCCTGTTCTGCCGATGAGACCTGCACGGACGACTGAAGTGAGGTCAGGTCGGCGATGGAGACCGTCCCCAGAAAGAGCCTGCTGGC
>Ga0315331_10000602_pt1 | contig 25301 bp, 21 predicted proteins | sample M160m34915metaG_FD_203456 | JGI IMG/M metagenome (GOLD analysis project Ga0315331, IMG submission 203456) | Ammonia-oxidizing marine archaeal communities from Monterey Bay, California, United States - M1 60m 34915 | ecosystem: Environmental > Aquatic > Marine > Intertidal zone | place: USA...
GAAGAGGGCTACCATGACTCGTGCCTATAGTGCAGGAGAGGATACTATAGCGGATAGTATGTTCAGTGACCTTTACCAGTACGGTTATGATACAAGATTCAACATATCCATGTTAGACTGCGAGCAACTATCCAAGAAAATAGTGAAGGCCATTGCCAAGGTGTGCCCAGGGGGTCAGAAGACTATGAAGTACCTCCAGACCCTGGCAGCCTTTGAGCTGGGCATGTTCAATATGTATAATGAAAAAGGAGACAAGATATCCCTCATTCAGAGAAGAAGGGACTTTGATGAGGCTAAGAAGATGAGAGCAGCTCTGAGAGATGATCCGGATAATGAGGATCTACTCAAGGAACTGAATGACTTATCTCATGACATGACAACAAGAACTACTGTCTTGGAATGGGGTAATGGAAATAACTATCTTGAATGGGTAGCTCCCTCAGGGTTCCCTGTGATTTACGAATCATACTTAACCCGAGCGGAGAAGTGTCTATCCACTTTAAGAGGAGTTGAGGGTGGTCAGAAGGGACAGCCAGGGCGCATACGTCATGTGGCTCAGGTATCTACTGATCATGCCGATAAGAGAGCCTTTGCAGCTGGTATATCACCTAACTACATTCACTCACAGGATGCAGCGCATATGGCTTTAGTAATCAGTAAGTGGGATCATACATTCGGTGCAGTGCATGATTCTTTTTCTACTCATCCCAATGATGTGGGAGAGTTAGCACTACTAACAAGGAGTGTGTTCAAAGAAATGTATGACATAGAAGATGTCTTCGAACACATTAAAGACAATCTATTAACGAACAAAGATAAGTGTGATGTAGAGGTGCCAGAGAGTGGTGATCTTGAAATAAGTTTAGTTACTGACTCTACTTACTTCTTTGCGTGAGGTAATCATGACAGACAAAAACTATAATTGGAGGTATCTCCAAGGAATGAAGACAGTTACGGATGATGTGTATTGCAAGACATTGGGACTTCCAACAACATTAGCTTATACTCCAGAAATAAACGAATGCTTTATAGCAGAACAATCCGATCCTGATAAGGCCAGACAAGAGATAAGAATACTCATGGCTAACAGAGGGATCTTACCAGAAGGATATTAATCATGGCAGAGCCACAAAGAAAAAACCATAACGTAGCTTGGATGATGGGCCAAGATATTGACGACTTAGAAGTATGTCAGAACTTAGGTATTGACCCTTCTCTTGCTTACACTCCTCAAATAAACAAAGCAGCAGTAGATGCCGTATATGTTAAGAATATAGAGGATGGTATGAAGTCTGGATTAACCAAAGAAAAGGCTGTAGAAAGAGCTAAGGAACAAAGAAATATAGCTCACAAGTTACATACAGAATTATCCAAGAAAAAATATGTGTAAATAAAAAACCCCAAGGACTTTAAAATCCTTGGGGTTATTTTTTTTATTCTAAGTTATTATTATAATTTGTTTGTTCACTAAGTTTTTCTATAAGTTTCTTTCTATTCTTATTATAGCCTTTAATAGTTTTTTCCATTTTATAAACTGCACCATCAATTATCTTTGAGTCTTCATCAAAGCCAGGTACTGATTCTCTTGGATCAACTCCCATAATATTATAAAGATTATACTTTTTCTTTTTTAACAAGTTTCTTTTATCTTCACTTAAGAGACCTTCTCTTTCCAACATAAGTACTAATAAACGCTTCATCTGTTTACCGCTGACTGAATAGTTTTTCCTACCACCCTCACCTGGAGGTCTGTAACCGTTGTTTATGGCAGCACGAATAGTAAGGCCATCCATCTTTTTCTTATACTCACCCCATTTCCTATTAGAAATACCGCTCTTTCTCTTACCAAAAATCTTTTCTCTGTCTAACTGCTCTGGAGAAAGGAACTCGTCTTTACTGACGTAACGATTATATATTTCGTCATAGTAACTGGTAACGCCACTCAGGTTCCTTAACTTACTCATATCTTTTTTAGGTTCTAAACTGGTAGTATAGGGTTCTACGTCACTGTAAGCTACTTCTGTACCTATATTAAATCGAGCATCATCAGGAGCTCTCAAAATAGGATTAACAACATCTCGATTCATTGTGTCTATAACTCTACTAAGGAAAGCCTTTCCACCTCTGGCAAAAACATTAGGTACGATATTATTATAAGCATTATTGAGTAATAAAACACTGTCAGCCGTAGAGATAATAGCATCGTGTATAGCTGTGGCTGAAGGCGGAGATAAGTTATTACCGTTAGCTATCATCCAAGCTAAACCTAAAGCTAAAGAATCCATATTCTGGATAGCTACGACAGGCAGAGCTCTGGATACTTGAGAGCCAAGAACCTTATAATGCTCTGTACCTTCCTCACCTCTCATAAGAGAGGGTATACTCCGAGGATCCAGAGTAGGCTCTTCGTCTCGCATTTTATCCGCTTCATCTTTTGCCTGCTCCGGAGGTAAGCCTTGACTAATCAAAGCTTCTTCTAACTGCATAGCACTTTCTTCTATCTGTTGTTTTCTTTCTGCAAAGGATGGTTGACCAGGAATATTTTCTCCTTCTTTCCATGCCTTATTTACTCTCTCAAGTTCATCAGTACGAGATTTTCTGGCTCGTTGATCTGCCACAGTCGGTGATGCACTTATAGCTTCCCTACCTTTTCTGAAAGCAGGATAAAACCAACCAGCCATTTCAGTTCCGGCTCTTTGAAGTTCATCTCCCACAACTTGTTCACTGGTAGTGTTATGTAACTCATCGATAGCAAGAGTTATATTCTCGCCAACGTAAAGACCATCTATTTCTGTGGGACCATCAAACGCACCCATCACAGAACCAACAGACTTCATAAGGTGTTGGTAACCCATAAGACCACTCATATGCTCTTGAGATAATTGAAGGTATACTTGAGATATATCCCTGATGAGAACATCCAGATCACCTTCATAAGCATTTAACAACTCTTGAGTATGATTAACACCGTAAAGACCTGCACCGGTTTTACCAAGCATAGTTTCAACTTCATCATACATATAACCAGGCCACTTACCATAAAGACCAGCAACAATTAATCCACCAACCACAGTTTTACTACCAAAGTCTCTGGCAGAGTTTGTAAAGTACTGAGCGACAGCATCATGCCGATCTCTATCTTTAGAATCATCGTTATTGAGAGTGAGCCTTACAGTTTCACTTATATTAGAGAGTAGTAAATCCCTGAGGTCATCTGCTGATACTGTTTCTCCATCCGAATTAAGCTTTCTTCTTGCCAAATCTTTCACAGTACCTAATACACCAGCAATACCACCATCTCCTGTTATAAGGGATTGCATAGCCGCATTGGACTGCCGAGCATCTTGTTCAATCTTAAAATTAAAAGCAAAGGTTTTATCTTCATTAGCTAGAGCCTCTTTAAGCTTGGAAGCATCCATAGCTATGCTGAGAGGATACTGCCATTCACCTTTTTTCTTAAAAATCTTTTTATCTATTGCGTCCAACTCCTGATACGCAGGCATTTTAGGTGTTTTATATTTCCAGGAAGGCTTACCGGGAACGTGACCTGGTTCACCTTCGTCTGGTTGAACTTTTTCCCAACGATCCATTTCAAGCGGATCTATTTTTCCTTTTTCAGGAGCAATCCAAGTTCTATAGTTAATACCTCTATCAGCCATTAAATCAAAAGAATTTATACCGTGTTCTATAGCTGCAGCCGGATTCTCTAAAGAAATAAGTGATTCTTTAATACCAAAGTCATGAGCTGTTTTACCCATAGAATAAAGGAAGCCCATGAGTTGTCTCTGTGAAGCAGGTAACTTATGTAAACTGGCGTTAATCTTCTCCCACTTCGCGAGACCTTTACCTCCAGGATTATAAAGCTTATCACTTATCTCTTTTATAACACGTAAGTCTCTGAATTCTTTTCCGGTTATATCTATAGGAACTTTCTTACCTACATTTAAAACAGTTCTTATAAGTCCTTTGTCATTGATGTGATTGAATAGTGTATCCATCACAAAGTAACGTCCTGTAGGACCTGACTTATACCATTGTAGGAAGTATTTTAAACCCCCTGCTTTCTGTTCTTTTAATTTTTGTATAATCTCAGATACTTTATTAGTTGCAGTGACAGCATGTTGATGTACCAAATCATCCGCATTTTTTCTTTCAATAATATCTTGATGTGGATCTGCCTTAGCTTTTCTATCTCTGGCAGAGTAAAGGGAGTGTGCTGTGTTGTCTAATTCGCCAATCAACTTAGCAAAAGGATGTTTACTACCTCCTGCTATACCATTCTTTTCAATATCTTCCAATACTTGTGAGAGTATTTGAGCTAAGATAGCCAACTGTTCTTCATCTATAGAAATAGCAGTTGTCTTTAACATGGAAAGAAGCGCCTTACTTATCGAACTTCTTCCGGTCATATCTTTAGATACTTTAAGGAACTTCTTCCAATCACCTCTATCATTTACATTGAAATCGTCCAGGACAGGGAAAGTAGAAGCGTTTACAGCAGAGTATTTTTTCTGTCTTAAAGATGGATTATAAGCAGTGGCTAACTCTGTTTGACTGATATTTTTTACACCAAGATTTTCTTTTATAACAGGAACTATATAACCACCTTTGGTACGACCCCAATAGATATAACCTCTTTCTGTGAAGTACCTTAAAAGAGATCCTGGTGCTTCCATTGTATTACTTCCCTTGGTCCCTGGAGCCAAGTGATCTCTTATAAAGCTATCTAACATATGAACAGTGCTATTGAGTATAGGTTGTTCATTCCTTACATTAAAACCTCTCTTTAAATTATCAATAGAAGCTTCTCTACGTTTATCAACGCCTTTAATATCTCCTGTTTCTTCTAATTGTTCATCTATACTCTTATCAAGTTCATCTTCCAGAAGAGCTTCTGCCTCCATTTCCTCTTGGAAGGTTGCTTCTGGTAAAGTAAGGAAAGCAGAGAGTGCTTGCTTATCTGACTTAATCATCCTTAAGTGATCAATTATACCTACCATACCACCGACCACAGTACTGGCAAAAAATTCTTTATTCTTTCTGGTAATACCGTAAGATTCTTCTATCACTTCCCAGTTAGTCTTTCTGGCTCTCTTACCAGGATTCATAGGATCATTTAAATTACTTTGTTCATCCAGAAAAGTATCTTCATCCGACTCTTTCCTTATACTTGGATTGATAGCTCTCTCAAGATCATTAGTCATATCGGTTAGACCATTGGCAGACTCTTGAGATAAAATTTTATTCTTACTCTTCTCCACTGACTTTTTAGTTTTAAGTTCTTTTCCAGGTCTGGCTCTGGGGAGTAATAGATCTCCATAACCAGCTAAATCACTGACCTCACGGAACCTGGCTATATTCTTCATGGTTCTTTCTATACCTGGTTCTCTTGTCTCAGTACCTGGTCTGAAATCTAAAGGTTGGTCAGGAGTCTGAGTTCTACCGTTAAGGTATTTCCTGTAACGATCCATACCATCTTGTACAAGGGTGGTTCCGTTTTTCAAATCGTCTTGTCTCATAGCGTCTAGTTCAACTATAGATAGATTGCCATAGTTAGAGGGATCAGCCCAAACCCCTGACTTATCATTTTGCATAGTCTTATAGTAGTCAAAAGCTTCTCGCTCTGTTACAGCCTGCTCTGCCCCAAGGTATAAGGGAACACGGGTATTATCCCAACCCCTGGTCTTATTCGCTTTAAGGTCTCCCATAGCAGCTTCTTTTTTAGACATAGGCCCTCTGAATCTATCACTGAGTTCTTCTTCTCTTCCCTGAGAAACCTTTATCAGTGCATCAGTCAACTGCCCCTGATTATAAGCTGCACTTTGAGGAGTTATACCATTTTCTGCCACAAAAATATTAGGGCTATCAGGAGTTTGACCTAACTCATCAACGGGGAATTGAACTCTGTTAGATTGAATATTTAATACCATATTATTTTCCTATACGATTAATTAATTCTGCAAGGGTTTCCCTGCTAGGTTTAATATCACCCGCAAAGGGAACTCTACGAGAGAGTATTTCTCCCAGGGATTTTTTAGAGGTAACGTCACTATGTATACTATTGAGTACAGGTGACTCACCAATCATTGATTCAAACATTGCTTCCAATGGTTGCATTCTACCAGCATTTCTGGCCATATCATTTATAAACTCAACACCCATTAAAGGAGTACCTCCCCAACCAGTGTAAGCAGCTGCCCTGGAGTAAGAGGTTCTTAACCAATCAGGTTCTTCCTCATCATCTTCTAACCAAGGAGCTTTCTCTCCGTATACTATAGCATCCTTAATCATTTGAGATAAGAAAGCCATAGCGTATGCCATCATAACAACTGTGAATACTTGTTTTGACATGGCAGGTTTACCACTCCTTATATAGCCACTCCAAACCCTGGGTATAACGTTGGCAGTAAAGTGAGAAATAAATCTTTTAAACTGAGTAAACAAAGCAAAGTGAGGATCTTCTATTATACTGGGAGTTGATCCTGGCTCAGGTCTTACGACAACTTCATCAGAGAATCGTATTAACCCTACCTGATACCAATCCTTTAACTCGGCTTCTTCCTCAGGAGTAAGCTTATTGTTAGTTTTTTCTGAAAGAGTATTAGCAAGTATATCTTCGTCAGTAACACCTTCACCAAGTCTCTTATAAAGATAGGCCAACCTATCAGGATCAAGACCATAGTAATTAAGGTGATCTCTTGCCTGACGACTACCGCTTGTTATGATAGGGCTGGAAGTTAAGCTTCCCACATAACTCTGACCTGTTTTTTCATTGACAACTAGTTGTATCATCTTGGCCAGATTATCCCAAGCCAGAGCACCTCTGCCTGCCCTTCCTGCGTTAGTCTGGTTTTCAACCTGATTAAAATTCCAGAAGTGATTTAAGAAATTCTTATGTGCGGGTATTCCGGTATCAGCACCCTCTAAATAAGAAATGGTTCCCTTAGGCGCCATTGTTCCTGCAAACACTGCTCTCTCAAAGTCTACATCGGTTTCAGCTAACTCTCTCTTCGTAATAATTTTACCTACACCAAGTGTCTTCTTAGCTCCTCTACCTAAATCATTAGCTACTTGTTTAACAAAAGTTTTTCCTACAGTTTTAGTATAAGTCCACATTTGTTTGGGCTCTAAACCTATAAGACCATTAGCCATCTCTGCCATGTTAGCAAAGAAATTAAAATCCATATATGTCAAGGTACTAAAGAATAAAGCGTTATCCTGAATATATCTTATAGTTTTATTCTTAATGGGTTTATAGGTAAAACGATTCATTTTCATAAAGTCAAGAGCCATACCAGCGTAATCGTACTTTTGTTGTTCGTTTATTTCTTTCTTTTTATACGCCGACTCTAGCATATTAGCTAAGACTTCTCCTTGTCTACCAAAACGAGATTCATAAACAATATCTTTGGAGAGGGATCTAACAAAGTTAGTGATATCCTCCCAAGGCTTCTGACTGAGATACTTTGCATAGGGAGTATTAACATTGAATACACCCGCTTTATCAAGCTTTATTCTATTCTCTATACTGAGATCTTCTCGCCTTATCTCATCAAGAATTGTGTCAATCTCCTCATCCTCTAGTGGTGCTATGTCTGCCGAGTCAATACTCTTGTCTAAATCGCTGTCACCTTCTTCCGATAACATAGTTTTAAAATTCTGATCTACCTTACGGTAATCTATATTTTTAGAAGAAAGGAAATAATCTCCATTAACAAGGCTATCAACTAAATCTTGATCAACACTTATGGTAGCTCCAAGGTCTCTTCTAGTTTTTATTTCCTTCTCAATCTCTCTACCTAGCTCCTTAAATCTTTCTTTTATTTCTACTATCCTATCAACAGTGGCTCGAGGTAAACCTTGTCTAAGTAGAACATCTTGATCTGTTCCCAAGTAGCCATAGAGCTCACCTTCTTTTATACCCAACTCACGAGACATAGCAGCCCTGCTTGGGATTAATCTGTTTAAATTAGAATCAACGGCTCTGTGCTCCTGAGCAGGACTAACGCCATTGAACATTTGTATGTGTCCCATAGCATCGCCTATCTCTTGTATAGTAAGGTTAGCTTTACCTCCTGCAGTGTCATAACTATCTGAGAGAAATCCTCTGAATTGCTGAACCATCCTTTTAGGGTTACCAAGCAAGGAGACAAAGTCTCTCCAAGTGGAACGTTTAGCAGCTTTATCTGCCATAACCTCAAGGGACTCAAGAGGTTCTCCATCATACTTACGTGCCACCTCCAGCTTACTTAATCTTTTACCATCATTATTATTTCTGTGTTGTTCTTCCCATAAAGAAACCTTGGTTCTCATCGCGGGATCTTCAGGAAGAGTGTCCCAAAGATATTGGTTGTGTTTATCCAGTTCTCTCATAGCGAAAGGAGCAGTAAAAGCACCACCAACAACACTACCCACGGCCCCAGCTTCTATCATGTTATAAACTAGTTGTTCATAATCCATATCAATAGAAGTAGTTGCAGCCAAACCTCCTTCTTCTATAGCCTGCTGAACAGACTCAGTAAATCCTTCCACTGCACCAGCTTTACCAGCTTGTAATGCAAGGTCTTTAAAGGTCTTTCTGGCAGCTAACTGTCTTATAGCAGAATCACTGAGGACCCCTGCAGTTTCTTGCATTATATTTTTAATGCCTTCTTTAAGTTCTTTTTCTGCTGTAGCTTTGTCCCAACCTAGTTTACCACCTTTTTCCTTAGATAAAGTAACAATATCCATATATTCTTTTTTACCGGCCTTTGTAAAAACATTTACATTAGCTAGTTTAGCAACACCAAACCTATCTGCAAGAGCAATCGGTATTGCTATAGTTGCAGCCATAAGAGGATCTTTTTCTCCTTCAGGTTGACCTTGGTATACTGAAGAAACAGCAAGCATAAACGCAGTTGAAGTCGCGGCACCAATAGCACCAATAGTAGCACCTGGAAGAGTACCGGCAGGACCAGCAATAGCAGTACCAGCGATAGCACCACCTTTACCTCCACCATAGCCTGCAGCAAAGATAACTCCCATCTGAGGAGTATACTGTACAATAGAGTTGGAGATAAATCTCAGGGCATCGTAAGGATTTCTTATAGACCAAAAGTCTGTTGTGTACCCTGCTTTTCTGATAGCTTCTTCGCTATCCAGGGACCAATCATCTCCCCAAGATTGTAGTGCCTCATTATTTAAACTGTCACCTAACCAGGCAGAGAAACCTCCCATGGAGTTAGATAACATATGAAGACTTTTCTCTCCAGAGTTAACTGTTTCTCCCCAGAATCCAGGTTTACGTGGTCCACCCTTAAGCATACCTCTGGATAAAGCTGCTGGTTCTCTGTTAACACTAACAGTAAGAGCTTCCTGAGTAGCTACCAAGTCTTCCATTAACTCTCGTTTTTTAACTTCATCGGTGGTATTCTTTAACTCACTATTTATCTTATTAATCTCAGCCTGAAGATAACTTTCTTCCAATCCACTACCATGAAATACTTCTTCCAAAGTACCTATAGTCTTAACGTCTTTGGCCATGTAAGGAGTAGATACAGCCTGAATTAACTCTCTTGCTCTATCACCTGAGGTTAACTCGGCACCACCTTCACTAACACTATCTGCAAATTCCCCGATAGCTCTGAGAGAATTCTGTTGTTTAGTGGTGAACCTACTACTATTAACTATTCTCTCTGAGTGAAGATAGTCGGAAAGTCTTTCTCCTCTGGCATTAACCAGGTCCATAATTTTTCTGTCGTACTTATCTGTGGTTTGCCCAGGTACCTCAGCTAGCCTATTAAATCCACCTTCTCTTATAACTTTATTGATCACTTGTTTATGTGCAGGGCCAGAGAAAGAACCAAGGTGTAGCTCACCAAACTCTTCTCCAACACGAGAGAGTTCTCCAGCATCATAGTTGGGTAGCCTTACTCTCTCACCTGTAGCTCTATTTATAATGGTGTCACCATCATACATATAGTAACTCTGACCATCAATCAATAAAGGTTCAGGGCTTTTTACCTGAGAACCATAGGTACCTCCGGATAAGGGGGGTGTTTCAACAACAGGTTCTTCTGTCTTTACAACTGAGTTACCATAGATACCCATGAGGTTAACCTTTCGAAGTATAAAATTCTAAATAAACCATTTTCCAGTAAGGATTAGGTAAAGCTTTTAACTTGATTTTAATATCATTATCAATAGCTGCTTTATCTATGTCGGCATCCACCTCTTCGTTCTTGATATCTTTAACCAACTTCTGAGGTACTGGAGGTGTAGCTTCAGGGTTTCCAGCAAGAAAAGTATCCACTGTCTGGATATGTTTAGTAACTGTTTTAGGATCACCACCAAAGTCTTCAACCATTTTGTTTATATCTTCCTGATTAAAATCTTTAAGTTTATCATTATCTGGAAGATTTATTGGATCTATAATTAGAGAAGCCATAGCCGATTCAAGATCTGTATTTAAAGACTCTTGCTCCAGGTTATCAGGTGTTATCTCTAACAGTCTGGTTACCATACTAAAGACTCTGTCAGGGCTCACGTTATACTTCTCAGATATAGCTTTGATTTTCGTTCTGAAAGCAGAAGCACTGCTGGTATTATAGTGTCTACTTAATTTCTTATAATCTGTATTCTTATTTTTAGTGTCTAACTTATCCTCAGTCTGATAACCTTTAAAATCATTGGCATACTTATTAAACATGTTATCGTAATGTATGTCAGCTTTATATTCTTCTACCTGATCCATAGGTATTTCTCTTATTTCACCTGTGTCTGGATCTTGCCACACATAAGCATTCTTTTCTTTATGAGGTGCCATTATCATATTGTTTAAAGGATTAGTACCTTTGATATAGTAAGGCTTACGTTTACTCAGATCACTCATCATTGCCATTTGATTATACAGAGAAGGATTCTGCGTATCTGTCAATAACATATTAAGGGTTGTAAAATCCTGTGCCCTTACAGCAGTATTTATTAACTTAGAGCCTGACCTGGTAAAGTATCCATCTTTCAACTTTTGTTTAGCTTCATCTGTCATGGCTTTCAACATATCACCCTGAGCAGTAGCTTGGGCTTTAGCCACAGCAGTTCCTCGGGCAGTCGCTCCTTCTATAACAGCTTTACCGGCCCAACGAAGAGACCCTGCATGGCTACCACCTGTAAGTCTACCACCAACGTAGTATAAAAGAGTTTTATAGAGGTCTTGTTTATTGAATCCCAGGTTCTTTTCTATCCAATCAGTAACATCTTTAAATTTAAAAGCATTAGCATCAGCGTATTTCTTAGCGTCTGTTACCACTCTTTCAAGCTCGTCTCTGTCCAAATCAAGCATTCTCTGCTCCAGGAGATCGTCTTTAGGTAGTTCATTGATAGTGTTATTTTGTTTCTCTGTATCTTCTATAGTATAACCCGGTACTTCCCAAGTATCAGGACCTACCTGAGGATCCTTCCAAGGTACTTTAGGTCCTTGCTTATTTAAAAGATTCTCCATTTCAAAATAATCTGGTGGAGTCCCAGGTTGTTTTGGTTGTACTTCCTCTTTTTTATCATCAGCATTAACAGCTTCATTAAGTGATTCTCTCCAAGATTCAGGGCTCCATACATCCTTTATACGCTCCCATAATCCTGTATCATCCTTAGATTCAGGTAAAGAGAAATCAGAACCATCATTAATGTACTGTTGAGGTACAGGTGCTTTTACATTAACTTCGTCTAAAGCCATATCTATACCTTCTTCAAGGTCTTGTCTATTCTGTCGTTCTCTACCTAAGTCTATCATTTCTTTTATTTCATTCATAAATTCAGGATCTTGCGCTACCTCCCGAGGTATCACAGCTTCTCCTGGGGTTAACATAGCAGGCACAGTATCTGATTGTGGGCCTGAGTTAATATTTCTTATGGGAGGGACGTCTATCTTCTGACTGGCAGGAGGTCTTCCACTGAACTGGCTGCTTGGGTTCATATTCATATGACCCACCTGTGCATCAATATCCTTCAGGATACTGGGGGAAATAGAAGCTATAACCTGTTCGTTGGTAGCTTGAGGAAATCTTTTTCTGAAACCTTCTATACTATTTTCTAACATGGCGTCGTGCTGAGGTCCCCATTGACTTCCAAAAATAGCGTTATTCAGATAAGGATCTACTCCGGTAGTACCATCGGCATAACCTAAAGCACCTCTCATTTGTCTACCTATTTGTCTACCTCCGCGTTTGATTGCATCCATAATACCTCTGTTTTCTTGTTTAGTAGGGGTCATAGTAGGTGCTATTTTAGCAGGGACAACCTGGGTAGCCCGCGGATTAGAGCCAAAGAAAGAAGAGAAAGGTAACTCACTGGGTACTTCCCAGTTATCCGGACCGGAACCTCTGGGGTCTGACCAGGGTAATCTAGGTCCTTGCATGGGAGGTACTTCTAATTCTGGAGTATAACTTGCATCTTGATTAACCATATCTCTTAAGTATACTTCTCTGGCAGCCGAATCATAATCAGTAACACCAGCTCCAGCTCCTACTCCAATGCCATCTCCTGATAGTTCACCTTCTCTGCCTATAGTACCTACCAGAAATTCTGGCATTAAAACTTTCTCTTGTTTATAAATCGGTTTACCTTTAGCATCAGTATCAATAACTATTTTATTACCTTTATCATCGTATACATACTTATATGCATGGCCTGTACTATGATCTACATGAGTAAATACTTGATGATCTCCTACAGAACCTACGTGCTTCAGATTAGGATCATTTTTCCATTTTTTAGTTTGACCTGCATCTTCTGCATCGGTATTTACATAATTAATAACATTTCCGTAAGGGCTTAAACCAACGTTGCCTAATGTTTTTAATCTTTCAGGATCAAATCTTGCATTAATATAGTCAATTACAAATTGTCTATATTTATCAGGGTCAGTTCTATAATATGCCATAGAAGGGTGTGTAATTTTATCAAGTAGTTGATTAAATTTTTCATCAGACATATCTTTATTTTTCTTATAAAGAAGTTTTCCTGCAGGTAACATACCGCTGTACTGAGAAACAAGCTTGCCTGTGTCTTCACTTGTATTAGTAGATAATGCAACGTTAGCAAGAGTATTGTTATCAGTACTACCATAAAAAGTATGAGGAGCTACTCTTTGCCTATTAAAAACAGAATCTAATACTAGATTTATTCCTTCAGGAGTAAGATGTCCTCCGTCGTCTCCTCCAAGCTCTGTAGCAATTAACGCTGCTAAAGCATTAATATCTCTTGGTGTTGCAGAATAATTAATTGGATCCATATCAATAGCCTTTACTATTAAGTAGTCATCATTTGTTTTCTGTGTCTCTGCTCATTATGACCCATCTTTTGCTGATGTAACTGATTCTTCATTTGTCTGTCTGATAGGGGTCCCACAGGATCCCAAGGTTCTAATTTCGGATAAAAATATTGATCTCTGTGGTAATACTTCTCTTCTTGTGTTAGCGGAAGAGTGAAAGGAGAATTATCAGTTGGAGGTAAAGGTAGTTCTAATTGTGTAGGTATGTTATCACTACCTCTCGAGTACTTCTGAGGATCTATTCCAGCTACCTTATGGGTGCCACCGCTGTACATGTTCACAGGAGCGAAGGGATCTACTGGCAAGGGAACTGATGGGGTACCTTTGTTTAACCCTGCAACCATATCATTTATCTGATCACGATAACCAGGTGCAGGATACATTCGATCAAAAGCCTTATACTCTGGATTCGGAGTAAAGTGACCAGGCTGAGTTCCTCCTGGGTATATTTCACTAAGGTTATTTGCACTGACTCCTGGCATGAATGGAAAAGGTATACTTGGATCGAGGTTACTACCAAAGCTTCTTGCATTATAAGCAGAAGACTGTCCATCTACTCCGTAACGATTAATTAAGTTAGTATCTCTTTGAGTAGCGTCATGTAATGCATCTAAAGTACCAGAATACATAGGTCCTTTCAACCCGAAAGCATCTTGAGCTTCACGAAGATCTTCCTCTTGTTGAAGAAAACGTCTTTTTAATGCATTTATATGGGCACCTCTCTCATCAGGACCTAAACCTTGAGGAGGAATAACATATTCTCCTGATTGAATAAAGTTAAGATCATTGAAAGCCGGTACTGCTGATTTTGTATCTGGCATTTGTTGTGTATAAACAGCCCCAGGTTTAACTCTTCCTTCGTCTTCTGCTGTGGTAGTTCCAGCAGCATACTGCATAGGTGAACGCATAGTTCTCTGACCTTCCCCTGTAACGGCATCGTAGGCTATCTGAGCTTTATCTTGTACGTTGGGAGTTCCTTGATTCCACCAGTTAAACACTTTACCAGCTATACCAGCAAGGGCCAGTGGACCCAGCATAGGGGGTAGTACTGGGAAGCCTGAAGCAGCCATATTACTAAGAGTAGGAGCTCCAACTTTAGCAGCCTCAGCCACAGGAACCATTCCAGCTTCCATAGCACCACCAAGGGCATTAGTTATAGGTTTACCCATAGCATTAATAGCCATCTTCTTTATACCCATGGGATCATCATCTCTCGGAACCATACCAGCAGTGTTAGGGCCAGTACTGACTCTTCTGTCTTGTCTTTGATTTTGCATATTACTTACCTCCTGTAGTAGGTACGGGGTTTATCCCTTTATTATAATTATCAAGTTCTGTTTTAAAAATTGGATTACTTACTGCAGGTATTCCCCCAGTACCTGGTGTAGTATTACCCGTCATACCTGGATTTCCCAAAGGACCCATGGGTTGGAAGTTATTAATGGGTTGTGCCATAGGAATACTTTGACCCTGAGCATTATGAGTATGAGGTTGCATCCCAAAGTTTTGATTTTTTCTATCTTCCAAAATATTTACTTTTGTAACATAATCATTTTTCATATAGTCATTATTGGTGGGCCATCCCACAGGATTGTAATCATAAAGACTCATCACTTACCTCCCGGAGTGGCAGTTTGAGTAGGCTGTCTAAAGTCTATCATATCTCTTAATTTCATCTGTTCTTCATAATCCCACTCTTGTCTGCTCTTACCTATCTCGCCTATGATATCAGCACCAAAAGTACCTGCACCTGCGTAGTCTTTGTAAATACCACCAAGACCTACCCTTGAAGCATCCTCTCGAGCCTGAGCAGCAGTTTCCGCATCATGATCAAACTGAGCATAAGTAGCGGCAAGCCTATTTGCAGCATCATCCTTAGATAGTTGTTGACGACCACCACCAACACCAGCTGTGGAAGAACCAACACCACTAAACATTTGGTCTGTGGGAACCATTTCTTGTCTGGCCCTGAGGTTAGCAGCATTCTTGAGAGCTTCAGTGTCTATTCGATCTGCCCCTTGGCTTATATCAAACATATCATCCATGGCAGTACCTAACATGTCAGTTTTACCATCTAGTCCCCTGGCAAAATCGAGGAGTGATTCCTCAGACTCTGTAGTCAAAGGATCTTTGGTACCCATACCACCTTCGGTGAAGAGATCTTCTGCTCTGCCAAGAAATCTTTCATAATACTCCCTGGCCCATTCAGGTATTGTATCTACAGCATCATTGCTGCCTCCACCTCCACCCATTATACTACTCCTCTTGTTGTGTTAATATTTAATGTCCATAGACATAACGGTGTATACATTCTCGTATCCTTCTCCGTCTTTACCTTGTACCTGTCTGAGTAATCGCTTCCATCCAGGTCTTCCGTAAAGCTCTATTCTTTTTAAATTATTTTCCTTGGCGAACTCATATAGTTTATCGTGCATAATCCTATAGGGTCCTTGTGTTTCATCTTCGCTATCAAACATATTAACATCGCCTTCACTGAAACAGGAAGTAGTGACAATACACAGACTGCGATGTTGTCCATAGGTGTTAATACGTGTGACAGTGACGTTGAGAGGTTTCTGTGCTTCATCAAACACAACCCAACACTGGGCATACTCCGGGTTCATCAACCAGGTAAACACGTCAAAGGTATCACTTTCACCCTGAGCTAACTCAAGGGCCTTCTTTATTTGTGGTTCAAGATGATGCCATAACTTCAATATGGCTCTGGGGGTCAGCTTAATTGTTTCCATAATCACTCCGGTGGCGTCGGCCAATCTGCTTCTAACAATGCGGGAAAGTTTTCATGTGTAGTTATATCTCTCAGGGCTTGTCTGTAAGTTTTCCATTCTTCTTTTTTGGAGTCACTTAAAGGAGAATCATCAACGACTCTCCAATCTGTTTTACTCATCAAGATATCTCTATATTCTCTCATTTGTTCTTCGGTAAAAAAGGAAGCTTGTTCTGCTTCACTAAGATTTACTACTTTACCATCTTCTATCTTTTGTCTTGAAGTTAACTCACCTATATAGACACCTTTACCATCACCTATATCAATGATATCTCCTTCTTTTCTACCTCTGTAAACTACAGAGCTACCCTGGCCTTCAAACTTACCAGTTGCCTTATCATATATAGAGAATTTCATGATACTATCCTAAGCTTTAATCATAAGTGCTTGTAAATACATATATCTAGCATAAGCAGTATTACCTGAAGGTGTATTAGATCCGTATACTTTGATATAAGCGTATTGATTCCCTGTGAGACTAGCGGCATCAATAGAACCGGACAGAAAACAAGGACCACCTGTCCTAGGTCCAGAACTGGAACCTCCTACGCCAAAGCCAAAAGAGGCTACTGAAGTATTACTACTCGTACTGGTACCAACCACGATAGCTACATTTATCCCACCAGAAGAATGACCAGAATAAACAGTAGGTATGTAAGCAGATAACTGAACCTTAGCACCGGCACCTGACCCTGTTCCAGAAGAAGTAAGAGCTGATCCTGCACCACTTCCAGAACCACCAGTAAGTTGTAGTGGAGAAGAAAAACCTGACCAAGCGTTAGCATCTCCAGTATTACCTGAAAATCCACTGGCATTAATTTGAGTGTACTGTTGGTTAGTATAACCTCCCGTAGAACCTCCTATTAAAGAGGCAACAGCAGAAATGGAATCTGCCTCAAAGTTACCTGACTTAATAGTTCCAACGTCAATAGAGTTTGCGCTTATATGCCCTGCCGCTATAGTACCTCCACTGATCCGAGCAGCATTAAGGTTACCTGTAGTAATAAGGTCTGCATTTACTACCCCAGTAGTAATATTACCACCGTTAATAGTAGTCTCACCGGCAGTACTCAGGTTAGTAAAAGTAACTAATCCTGTAAAAATAACGTGAGCACGAGGAGTACTTCCTGTTACAACGGTTGTAGCTTCATCTCCTGTTCTTTGGAATACCAGATCGGACCAAGCAACTTTATGAGTATTACCATCAAACTGAGACGGAGGATCTTCTTGCCAAACACCAAGGCCAGATGCCCCTGAAACAGCAGCATTATTAGAATTTAAGGTAAGCCCACCTTTAAACTGAGCGTTAGCAGAAGCCTGTGTTAAGTTAGCCCAAGTTAATTTTATCACCGGGGCAGATGGTAACGCAGTAGTCGTAGCTATAGGATAGTATATCCTTAGGGAGTGATACATTTTATCTTCACCTGCAGCAGTAACAGGTTGATAATTTCCTGTATCATCACTAAAGATAAATAAGTTAGAACTGGAGGCATTATACCAAAGCCTCCCTCCTCTTGCTTTGAGACTCGCATCAGGGTCTGCATCAGCTATGGTTAAACCTGCAGCCTCTATTTCATCTGCAAAACTTAACAAGGTTTCTTTGATAGCAGGATCAGTAATAGCAGGACTAATATAAGCACCTTTAGTCATTATCTCTTACCTCTCGGATTAACATCAAACTCCATTGCAGTTACTTCAGGGTTGGTAGTAGAGTTCATCTCTACTTTCATATCGAAATATCTACCGGTTTCTCTGAAGCTGAGTTTGTGATCATTGGCAGGATTAAAGTCCTTGGTAGTAACACTGGCAGAATCACCTATATTATCTGTGGAAGTTAGTCCTACTTTAACCGCACCATTACACATAGGGTAAGCAGTAGTAACAGTTTTTGTTATAGCGCTGGTTTCCAGGGGATTATTCAAAAACTCTGCTGTACCACCAGAAACGAAGGCAGTAGTACTTAACTCGTGTAATAGATGCGCATTTAAAGTAGTGTTCTGAGAGGTATTAGTAACAGTTTTACATGCAAAGTTTTTAACTGTACCATCTAATTCAGTACTAAATATATGACTGGTACTGTGTTGATTTGAACTTGTTGCTAACTCTCTTGTATACCAAGAATCTGTTTCTTCAGCATATACATAAGCTTTATCACAACCTTTACCTGTATGATTTGTTGTTGGAATACAAAACCAAGTCTCTTTATCTTGTTCATGTCTGAAAACAAAACACTGACCTTTTTTACTCATATTTATTTCAGCATAAAGAGCATCTTGAACTTTATTTTTAGATACGTTTTGTTTTTGATTTTCACCATTATGAATATAAATACCATGATTACCAAATACTATATGGCTGTTATTTCCTATATCTGCGAAACATCTGGATGAAAGTATACCATCGTCTGTTTGAATAACACGACCAAGTATATAAGGGCTGCTTGTAATTTCTCTGTAACTTAATACACAATCAGATTTGTATACAATAAAATTATCACCTAATTGACCTCCATCGACTACCGCTCCAGGAGACTCTGTTATGATATCATCAACAGTGCTATTAGTAGAAGCCACAGTCCATTCAATACCTGCAAGACTACCTAACTCGGTGATCGGGCTAGAAAATATTACTGAAGCTCTCTCATTGTAAATACCATCATCAGCTGTTATAAACGTATTATTAGGTGCCTCACCAAAATCATTATTAACACCACTTGCGGGTGTGGAAGTCGTATCAAAGGAACCTACCCAATGAGCTGAGCCTTCTCCAAACAATCCCAAAGCAACTAATCTTCCTCCGAATTGTGCTATTTTAGGAGTAAATAACTTCTCTTTTTTCGGGGTAAGGTAACCGAGACCAACTTTAAAATAGTCTATCTCCAGATTACTCCCAGCAGAGTCCATATTACTATTATTAGAGAATTTAAAACCTGTTATTGTTTTAAACTTTTCAGGAGTAACAGATAAGCTTCCTCTTGTAGGGAAATGAACAGCGGTACTTGTAAGTGCAGTAGAGCCATCTGAAGTACCAATAACTTGGAAGAAACCAAGATCTATATCAACATTATGAGTATTTCTCCATAGAACATGTAGAGGTACACTGTTAGTAATTGAAGTAGGTGAGCTACCCCCAGAAGGTGGTACTGTTAAACCTCCAGTGTTAAAAGGTGCGGAACCTATGTTTATAGTACTACCAGGAGAAATTGAAATAGAGGCCCCTGATGCATGGACAGCCAGAGCGTCATCATCATATTCACTATTATCGAAAGTAACTAAACCTACATCTACGTCTGCAGGCCAATTATCAACAACAGAAATTTTACTTCCCTGAGCAGCTAAATATAAAGGTTTTGATTTGACAGTATTAATTACGAGTGTCTCATTAAATACAAACATGTCACTACCGAATTCAGGATCGTAACCAATAGTAACTGTTTGCGTGTTACTGGTACTATCATGATCAAAAGTACCTGAAGTAACGGTAACACTATTAACATGATCTTCTATTTGAGTTGGATGTGTCGATAATGCCCCTGTAACACTACCTGTGATATTTTGACTACCAATGGTCCAAGTTCCTGTTATATCATATAATCTTACTGTAGTACTGTTTGATGTACCGTATTTAACTTTGGCAGTAGCATTAGATGTTGCTTGTGTTAAAGTTTCGTTTTTTATCAAAGACTTAGCAGCATTAAGAGTCATAGTATAATCACTTACAGCTACCTGAACTGTTGCTGTACCACTATCAGAACTGTAAGCTTTAAATTTAAAAGAACCATCGTTATGTTGGACTAATGCTATAATATTATAATAAGAACTACCAGCAGGAGTGAACTGAGCAGCGTCATAAACACCAATAACAGAAGGATTCTCACTGGTACTGGTATGAAAAGTTATGCCGGTATTCTCACTGAAACTATTAACTCCATTCAGAGCACCATTAAAAGATCTCATATTATTACCAGCATTAAAGAAATCTAATGGTAAAGAATGAGAAGGTATATCTGTATTTAATCCTTTAAGCCCTAAGGGCATTCTAGGCGTTTTGGGCATGAACACCTCCCTTGTGTTTTTCTTTTCTTGTATACTTAGTTTTATTTCTGAGGACCCTTAAGCGAAATATAGGGGTCCTCAGTAATTTCGCGTAAGGGTTTCTCTTTTTCATTTACTTATTCCTCATATCTCGCAGGTACCTCCTGTACAAGCAAGAGTCTGAGCACCTTCGGTATTGTCTGTAGTCTCGTATTGTTGTAACTTACTTAGATTTAACTTGGAAGGAAATTCCCTGAGGGCCTTCTCATATTCTATTTCACTTATTTGTTGATAAGGGGCTTGTTCATAGATATGATCAGAGTAAGGCAGAAAACTAATTCCGGATAGTAAGTCAAAATGGTTATAAACCCAGGAACCTACTTCTAACCACTCATTTTCTTTAACGTAAATGGTAACAGAAGGTTTATGTTCACACCAGTCCTCAGCAAATATTCTCCAGTTTTCCAGTTGTTCTATAGCAGTTTGTTTTCCTGCGATAACAGCTGTCTCTGGTGATTTGATTGGGAAACTAAAAACAGTAGTGTTATTAGGGTTCATCACATCAGCTTCATAAGAGACCCCTTGGTCTTTCAAAAAGACGGTGAGAGGATCCTTGTTGTCCTGTCTTACAGTCCTTATATAGTAAGGAGAGAATCTGCCATGAATACCGGAAGCACTGTTACATAGTTGTGATACAGTACCACTTGGTTTAATACAAGTAATAGCTGCAGATACAGGTATATCCAGAAGCTTAGCAAATTGTTCATTGGTCTTTATACAGGTATCTCTGAGAAATTTTAAATCTTCTCTGTTAACTTTCTGTAATAGCTTACAGTCCTGTATTCCTGTGAGAGATACTCCAAGTAGTCTCTCTTCTTCAGTATTGTGTTTCCATATACTTCTGATGTATTTAAAATCAGTAAGAGTGGACTGTAGAGTTCCCAGTATAGTAGCCAGATGTACTTTACGTCTGAGATCACTTATAGTATCTTCTTCCTTGCAAATAACCTCACTCAGATTACATACCTGATGTGGTCTCAGAATTATCTCAGAACAAGGGTTTGTTCCCCAGGAGTACCCAGGTTTACGTCTACCAGACTCTTCCACTTTTTTATCAGCAGCCAAACGAGAAAAGAAACCTCTTTCCCCTGAACCAGATTTTATGAGAGATGTCCATTCCTCAAGGAATACACCAATACTGGGCTTAGAATCATATACGGCAGAGTTATTGGCAAGGGCAAAGTGAGAGTTAGTTTCCCACCAGTTACCTGACTTAGCATCTCTCATCTCGTAATCACCAAGATCACTCAGGGATATCATAGCCGAACGTCTCACACCACCAACAACGACAACCTCACCTATCTTACACATTATGGAGTGACATTCCAGGGAGGTTAGTTTTCTTCCGGCAGCATTCTTAAATACTTTAGTGACAAAGTTTAGTAAGTCATTCAGAGGCTCAGGACCTGATGCTCTTCCACCCATTGTCTTTAAACGGGCTCCGGCGGGTCTGACCTTACTAAAGTCAAAGATGTGTTGTTTACCAAGATAAAGATCTGCTATGTGTTTTCTCAGAGCCTTGGACCACCCCTCTTTAGAGTCTTCTACTTCGATAACTCTTTCAGATGGTTCGAAATGATCGTTAACAATAGGTAGTTTACTTACGTGTTCTTTTTCCACACTGAAACCTACACCAGTACCTGACATAAGTATATACATTGTCTCATCAAAAGCTCGTGTGTTATCCACAGCAATGTAACTACAGTTATAACCAGCCATGTTATTCTGATCCAGAGCAGGACCGGCACACCACATGGAGCGCATTGAGGGCATTACTTCTTTATGAAGAATAGCCTCTTGTAGTTCATCATAAGTATTATCGGGTAGGTCCACACGACCCTTCCAAAAGTCTATTAACCTCTGCACCGTTTCATCCCAAGTTTCTCGACGTCCTTTGTCGTCAAGCCAACGAGAATAACGGCTTAGATGAATAATATCTTCATAAGCTTTCATTAGTTAATCTCCTGATTTTTAAAGGTTTTTTAAGAGGGAGGGAAGCACCCCGGCCTTCTTAAAAGGGATCTTTACTCAGAGATCAACTCCTTTTTTCTCTTCTTTAACCTTCTCAGGAATTATTTGACAGGCAGGTTTAGCCTGATATATTGACGGGCTCTTAAACATAATAGCCGCTTTAGCATTTGCTTCTCGAAAACAAGCTTCCTTAGTAGGTAGGAGTTCAAGTCCTGTTATTATACTACAGGATTCCACATAGGGTGCCGAACATATCAGGATTATAGGCAACCACATTACGTCAATTCAAAGTGAGGTCCATCAATAAATGGTCTTCTACCCTGACTCCGTCTAAGGTCTATGTATGAATTCATGGCATCTTCCATGGATTCAGTCCACTTACCTATGTCATCTATGTGCCAAGCCGCACCCCATCTTATAGGGATATCATTCTTACGCGAGGCTTCTTTCATTGCATCTGCAATATCATCATAGACGTTTAATTCCCAAGAGGCTCTACCATTGATGTAAGCCATAAGATCCACAGCGAGACCATCAAGGTGTTTACTCTTCATTGTTTGTGTGGCACCCTTAGCCAGGAGAGCTTCTTGTTCTGCCACGGTTCTTATTCCGCAAATTACCCCAAAGTCAATTCGACTTATCTTTATAGCATCCTGGCAAACAGTCCACAAACGTTTATCTACAGTAGACAATTTTGATAGGCTGTTCTTTCCTAGTGAATATGCCATTTCTATCCTTCCTATAACGAGTATATTGATTATGATGTTTAAATCTATCTATATGAAATTTATTAGGCCCTAAAGTATATACTTCGTACCTGACAAGCTTTATTTTAGCTTCTTCTTCCCGTAGAATTTTCCTATTCCTTTCATACCTATAGAAGCACTTACAATACCTCCAAGTGAAAGTTGATACCACTGAGGCATGGCTTCAAGTGCGACAAATCCTTCTGCCACAATATTTCGACCCCACTCACCAGTAAAAGCTAAGATCAAGGGGATTGAAAATAATAGGAGAATCCATTCGTCTTTCCATGATCCTTGGGTAGCACGTATTGCTGCAAGATCCCAGTCAATATCACCAGTAGCTTCTTTCATACGTATTTGTGCTTCGGCTTTTTGTACAGCTGTTTTGCCATCCAAATAAGAAGTCGCTAAACCTCCCACTGAACCTATCAGTTGTGTTATCCCTGAGAACATTAACTTGCTCCTATTGAGTGACAACCGCTAACCATGATTGCAATGTATATACAAAGACCTATAACTATAAGCTTACCATAATCAAGATCCCACTTTGTACCTTCACCTTTATCAGCGAAGAATGTTATAATTCTACCCCACATTATGCAGTCTCCCGTGTTTCCATTTTAGATTGTACTTGTACCGAAGCTCTATTACCATTGACATATAATCCAAACCAGGCCGCACCGGCCCCCACAACCACAGAAACAAAACCGGCCTGTGCATTATTCGGATCTGGTAAGTTCATAAACCAGTTACAAGTTTGATAGAACACTATCATATAACTTAGTATCAACGCTCGGGGAATAATCCTCCAAGCGGATAATCCTTCAGGTGTTATCATATAACCTCCTATTTAATAAATAACCAACCAGGAGGGGTACCTATCCCCACCCAGTAGTAAGCTAGCATAACTATTAATATCAGAAAAAGATCACGCTCATTGAACATTTTGCAAGTAAAGCACCGTGTAGGTCATCCCCACAACGGCTGCTCCTATCAGTAATAGGCCAAGGACTATAGATAGGTTATACTGTATCCTGTGTTTCCTGGCAATAGCTTCAGCACGACCTTTACGGTCATTTTCCATAACTTGCTGTCTTATCTGTTGGAGTTCCCTCCATCCGGAGGCTCCTCTAGTTTCTAGTATAATTCTTCTCAATTCATCTTCAAGGTCCCTTGCTTTAACTGTTGCAAGGTAAGTATCTAAGGCTTGGGAGGCTACTCCACCTTTACCTTTGGATGCTTGTTGATGGGAGTTTTTGACGGTATCAATACTGTCCCAAAGTTTACCCAGGTCTTTACCCATGCTCTGGAGGTCTTTGCCCATCTTGATACCGGTCTTAACGGCGCCGAATGCCGTGACGGCGATGGTGATCGGGTCTATTTCATTGCCTCCTAACCTAATAATTGTAACACTTTAGTGAGACCAAATTGGTCGGCAATATACAACGCAATACCACCCATCGCAAACCACCTTATCTGTATAAGGGTTCTTTCAATTCCGTAAAGAGACTTTTTGAGTCTGTCTGTGGTCTCAGATAAGTGGTTAATTTCTTCTGACTGCTTATCTAGTGACCACTCTAGTTTACTGACTCTACTCTCTAAAGAATTTTCTTCCATTACTTTTCTTTATCCTCACCTTTAACTGATTCAATTAAGTTATTCGTAAAGAACTTTAACGCTACTTCTATCTGATCTAGCTGAAACTTAGCTTTATTAGATTTCATTTGTAGATCTCGTATCTGGGTAATTGCATACTGTTGCTCATTACTCATACTCTCCTGATCGTACTCTTCACCATCAATACTTATTACATTACTCTTTGCTTGTTCTGTCATATCTTAATTTCCTTTAATTAATATGGATGAGTGGAGCTTGTTGTGCAATTCCCAGCCAAAGTCATCGTCATGTTATTGGAGCTATGGTCAGTGACTGTTGATCCAGAGGGCGTTGTACAGGTTAATAATGTTGTTCCAGAAATCGCTGAAAGAGCATCAGTTGGGGGCGTGAAGTTGCTCGTGTAAACCCCAGTTCCCTTAACAACCCGAAAGTCACTGATGAGGCCATTCATCGTGTATGAGGCCATGTACCAAGTTCCAATTAAACAACCCCCATAGGCATAATTTGTGGAATCGGTCACAGAAAGTCTCACAACACCATCAGCAAAAATTTTGTAAGCAGTACCTGTTCTGGTGATGACGTAGTGATGCCATTGCCCTGCGGTTGGATGAAATCCTGGGGATGCACCACCTGCAGCTACACAAGTATCCCAATTGCTATTTCCTATAGACATGAAAGCTAATCCATCAGAGGAAAGATACCCCAAGGAAAGTGACGTTCCAATGTTTCCGTTGTTGTTACCCCATGGATTGTCGCTTCCCCCTATTACGAAAAACCCT
>Ga0315331_10000604_pt1 | contig 25243 bp, 21 predicted proteins | sample M160m34915metaG_FD_203456 | JGI IMG/M metagenome (GOLD analysis project Ga0315331, IMG submission 203456) | Ammonia-oxidizing marine archaeal communities from Monterey Bay, California, United States - M1 60m 34915 | ecosystem: Environmental > Aquatic > Marine > Intertidal zone | place: USA...
CAATCCAGCATGATGTGGGCTGAAGGCCCATAAATATCCGCATCAATTAATCCAACCTTAAAACCTTTCTTGGCCAATCCAACAGCCAAATTTGCCGTGATCGTTGATTTCCCTACACCACCTTTGCCCGAAGCAATAGCGACAATGTTTTTTACATCTGGAAGAACGCGCTTCTTAGCAGGCTTTTCACGTGGCAATGGCTCAATGCCACATTTTACTTTCCATTCTTTGCCCAACGCTCTAGCTATAGAAAATTCAACCGCTTCCTGCATTCGTTTTTTGTAGTGAAGTGCAGGATTATTAACTAAGACCGTTAATGCAATTTCATTATCGCCAATCTGAAGATCTTTTATCAGTTTTAAGGATACGATGTCTTTTTTTAACTCAGGCTCTGTAACCTTTTTGAGTGCTTCTATTATTTCTTCTCTGTTTGCCATCTAATTTTCTTAATACAAAAATACGAAATTACACCGTAATCCATGACTTAAAGTGCCAACTCAACAGCTGGGTCCCAAAAAAGAATTTCAAACTCTACCACTTGGTCATTTAGCACTTCAACACCTTCATTTTCTAGTAAATGCTGCATAGATTTAGGCCCTTCAAAATGAAATTTCCCAGTCAATAGCCCAATACGGTTAACTACACGATGTGCTGGCACATTGGGATAATTATGTGAGGCATTCATTGCCCATCCCACCATTCTCGATGATCGTGCTGCTCCAAGATAGCTTGCAATGGCACCGTAAGAAGTGATTCTACCTTCTGGTATCAATTCGCAAACCTTGTAAACTTGCTGAAAAAAATCGGTGGTTTTTATTGAATAGTGCATGTGCAAAGTTAGTAGTTGACTTTCATTAGGAGACTGTAGCCACTTGAAATTTAATATACTTTATGGTTTTCCCTTCTTTAAGCCAAATGTCCTCATAAAATGTTCGAATCTCTAGAATATCTCTAATCTCATCATTAAGGGCATAAACACCTTCACCATACAAATCCCATGTCTTAAACAGTTCCTGATATTTGTTACTGCTGATTTCTTCTTCTGTTGAAGCCATTAATAGGTCACTATCCGTTTTTAAATGAATGATTCCGTCTTTCTTTAAAAACTGCTTATATCTTTCAACAAACACCTTTGAAGTTAATCGTTTATTAGGCTTTTTAGGCTGAGGATCTGAAAACGTACACCAAATCTCACTTACTTCATTTTTGTGAAAAAATTGAGTTATAAAGTCAATTTTAGTTCTAATGAAACAAGCATTCGTAATCCCTTCCTGTTCGCCTTGCTTCGCACCTTTCCATATTCGAGCACCTTTTATGTCCATACCAATAAAGTTCTTTTCAGGATAACGCTTTGCCAAACCTATGGTGTACTCACCCTTTCCACAACCTAGCTCAAGAACAATAGGATGATTATTGCCAAAATGCTCTGCCCATTTTCCTTTTAGCTCAAAATCAGCTTCTTTCACTGAATCTATTGCTGGCTGAAAAATGTTTTTGAACGATTCCATTTCTGCAAAACGTTCTAATTTATTTTTTGAAGCCATCGAAATTATAATTGCGGCTCAAATTTAGCTTAAAAAGTTATGCCATTCGTTTTAAGATCGAAGTACAATTAGTTTGCTGTAACGCTCATCCTTTATACCTTTAATATTCTTAATGGTAAAAAAGAAAATATTAATTTGCCCATTAGATTGGGGCTTAGGTCACGGAGCGAGATGCGTTTCTATTATCCATGATCTAAATTCCGATTTTGATTTGCTTCTGGCAGGCTCTGGGCGCGTAAAACCATTTTTACAACAGGAATTTCCTACACTACCATTCATTGATTTTGAAGGATATAACATCAACTATCCTTCAGGAGGCAGTATGGCCATTAAAATGATGGCGCAACTCCCCAAAGTTATTCAACGAATACGATCAGAAAAAAAAGAGCTTGCTAAAATTATTGAAAATCATGGTATCGACCTTGTTATTTCAGACAACCGTTTTGGACTGAGCAGCGATTCTATTCCTTCCGTTTATATAACACACCAAATAAACGTTCAAGCACCTGGGTTATTAGCCAATCTACTATATAAATTACACGCCAAATACATCAATCGGTACACTGAATGCTGGATTCCTGACTTTGCTGAAAGCATGAATTTATCAGGCGCTTTATCCCACGGAAGAAAACCATCTATATGCCGTTACACCGGCCCAATTTCGCGATTAAGCAAAGTAAGAACGGCATATAAATACGATTACTGTGCCTTACTTTCAGGACCGGAACCACAAAGAACAAAATTTGAAAATCTCATTCTAGAAACTTTTAAGGGACAATCAGCTACATTATTGCTGCTGCAAGGTACACCAGAAGAGCATAAACATATGAAAATTGATAATGTTGAAATTGTCAGCCACATGAACGATCAAGACCTGGCCAAAAACTTGTGCGCAAGTAAAACTGTTATTTGCCGATCAGGATATTCCAGTATCATGGATCTTGCAAAATTAGGTGTTAACTGCATCTTTGTTCCAACTCCAGGTCAAACCGAACAATACTACCTTGCCAAACATCATTTATTTGAGCATCAAGTACCCTATATTGACCAACATAAACTGGGGTCAGAACTTCTTTTTAAAACAAAAGGAAATCCTATAAAATTAGATTGGAAAGAGCCCTCTTTTTCAGCAATGATTACAGAAATTTTAATCAAGAGATAGCTCAAAAATAAAGGAACTAATAAACGGTTAGTTTTTTAGACATTGCGTTCGAACTAGTACGGAGCGTAACAATATAAATGCCTGCATTCATCTTATTGGTAGGTATAGTGGCAACATTCGCTAGCCCTGGAGCAATTGTTTTTGTAAATAGTAGCTTACCCAAAAGGTCTACTACAACAAGTTCACCCACTTCATCAAGAGTAGGAATAACAATTGAACAAATTTCAGAAGCAGGATTAGGAAATAAACTGAAATCAATCGGAAATTTTTCTTCAATAGCCGCTGCATTCAGCAATCCCTGACGTTCATTTTCTAAAACATTCCTCATAAATGCTGACTGCATCTGAGTCCACATGTTCTTACATGCTTCTTCCGAATAATCCATGTGATTTTCAATTAAATCCGGCATGTCAGTACCCACAGAGTCGATGCAGGTATTCAAAGAAGGATCACAATTATTATTGCTTTGTGCTCCTTGATTAGGCGTGTCTGCTATTCCGTCATCTTCTCCACAGCTATCTCCACCAAAAATTCCTCCTCCATCCCCCCAGATGTGTCGCATACCGAAATAATGCCCTACTTCGTGAGTTGCTGTTCTTCCATTAATATAAAACGTCCCACCAGAACCATCATCAAAAGGAACCGGATTATTTCTTCCAACGGATCTATAGTCAAGAACAACTCCTTCGAGTTCCGGAGATGGCGCAGCAGAACCAGCGGGCCAATTAGATAGACCATCCGGCGGATAAGCATAGCCAAATAAAATTCCAAAGAAACTTTCTAATTTACATACCCAAATGTTGACATAATGCTCCGTATCCCAGGCGTCAGAACCACCACTTGCCGTTTCCTTAACATTATCAGGCAAGCCCGTTAACGAAACAGAGAAAGTTGAGGTTGTTGGTACTCGAATGATTTGAGCTACATTAAAATGTATATTCGGCTTTCCAGCTATTGGTGTAAATATGGACCGCAAATTAACAGAATCCGCATTTAGTCTTTGGTAATCTTCATTCAATACATCGACCTGAGAATAAATTACACTGTCAGGTATGTTCTCTTCTGGATCTTGATAAACTACATGAAAAACGACATTCACTTGATGCAAAGTGCTTTTCGCTCCCTTACTCATATTTACATAGTTATTCCTGTCAAATGTTCCTAATACACGCTCGTTATATCCAGGATATCTTTGTTCCATAATATCCATAACAAGTTTGTGGTCGTTAATTATTCCGGCTGAATTAACATATTCATGTACTTCCTGACCACAAACAAAAGACATTGAAATGGATAAAAGTGATACTAAGAATATCGATTTGAATTGAATAGTTTCCATAAATTTTTCTTGAGAGCATAAATTTAAAGGATACAACCTAGTAAAAATCATATTATTTATGATTGGTTAAAAAGCATTAAGACTGGTTACAGAACAAGAAAACATCTATCCCGTACCAGAAAAGAAAGACTCTAAACCTTATTCAAGGTAAAGGAGAAAGTTGAACCTTCTCCTGCAGTACTGCGTACGTTAATCAATTGTCCATGAGATTCTACAATGTGCTTAACGATAGCTAATCCCAGACCCGTTCCTCCCTCATTTCTTGCACGACTTTTATCCACTCTGTAAAAACGCTCAAATAATCTTGGAAGATGATTCTCTGCTATCCCAATTCCATTATCACTGACCTCTATCAAAATCTGCTTATCCATGTCGTGAAATCTAACCTCAGTCACTCCGTTTTCATCTCCATAATTGAGTGAATTATTAATTAAGTTCGTGAACACCTGCCCTATGCGGGAGCGGTCCATTTCAACCCATATGGATTTTTCATAATTTGTATTAAAGCGAACATCTATTTTTCTAGATTTAGCTTTCATCTCGAAACTGTCAATTACTTCAGCTGCTAATTCAACGACGTCTATTCGCTCCATGTTAAGATTAAGTCTTCCCTCCTCAAGTTTTGTTATAACATCCAAATCTTCAATAATCTTTGTTATGCGATCAACGCCCTTTGCCGCTCTTTCTAAAAATTTTCGATTGATATTCTGATCCTCTAACCCACCCTCCAGTAGCGTTAAGATATACCCTTGAATGCTAAAAACCGGAGTCTTTAGCTCATGCGCTAAATTTCCGATATACTCGCGTCGAAAAGACTCCTGGGCTCTAAGCTCTTCAATTTGTCTCAAATTTTCTTTGGCCCAATCTTCTACTTCTTCATTCACTTTTTCCAAAGCGTCCTCGGACATTATGAACTCTTTGGTATCATTGCCTCCGAGCTTATTTTTTCTGATTGTCCTATAAATCAGTCTAATCTTATTGTTGATGAAATACTCCAGGCTGAAATAAATTATAATGTAAGATGTAATGCAACCTAATGCGATAAGCAGGATTAAGAGCAATAAATCTAACTCCGCTTGAATTGTAGCATAAATCAGGTAAGACGCACCTATTACTGCACCTATTATTAAAGCAACAAAAGCTGCTACGGCTCGCGGCGAAGATAATTTCATTTATTCTAATTGGAGTTTGTACCCGACACCTTTGACGGTCTTAATTGTCTCATCTCCTATTTTCTCCCTCAACTTTCTAATATGCACATCAATTGTTCTATCACCAACAACAACTTCCTGACCCCAAACTACATTCAAAATAGTTTCTCTTGAAAATACTTTTCCAGGCTTAGAAAGTAGTAAAGCCAACAGCTCAAATTCTTTTCTTGGTACTGATATTTCGACATCTTGCTTGATTACAACATAACGTTCTCGATCTACTTGCAAAGTAACAGAAGTTTCGGCTTGTTTATTATCATCTTTTACTCTTCTTAAAAGCGCATTAATCCGACTAATTAATACTTTTGGTTTAATCGGTTTAGTAATGTAATCATCTGCACCTGCATCAAAGCCCGCTATTTGAGAATAATCTTCGCCCCTAGCTGTTAAAAAAGCAATTAGAGTAGAGGCCAAGGTCTCTTCTGCCCTAATCTCTCCGCAAGTCTCAATACCGTCCATTTCTGGCATCATCACATCCAATAATATAAGGTCGGGAATAATTTCTTTCGCTTTTTTTATAGCCATTTTTCCATCGGATGCTGTATGAACCGTAAAACCTTCTTTTTTAAGATTGTAGCTTAATAGCTCAATAATATCTTCTTCATCATCGACCACTAAAATTGTATAATCTTTGTTCATGCAAGTCAAAATTAGTTAAAATATAATTTGGCACTAATTAGAAGGTAGGAGTTTTACAAATGCGATATTTATTCTCTTTTTTTTATGAAATTCACAATGCGATTGTAATTTCGCCTTCGCGAGATGAAAAAAGAAAGTCAAAAGAATAAACTGCGGGAAATATTTAGCCTGTTTATGGCACTAGGTGTTAGTGCATTTGGTGGACCAGCTGCGCACATTGCACTCATGCAAAAAGAGTTCATTGATAAGAGGAAGTGGATGACGAGTCAACACTACTTAGATTTAATCGGCATTACTTCTTTGGTTCCGGGTCCTAACTCTACCGAAATGGTAATGCATGTGGGCAAGGAACGTGGTGGAGTAGCCGGGTTGTTCATTGCAGGAATTTCATTTATTCTTCCAGCAGTATTGATCACATTGGGTATCGCCTTTCTATATAAGGAATATGGTAAGTTGCCAATGGTGACACCATGGGTTTACGGAATTAAGATTGGAGTTATTGCTTTAATAATTTCGGCTGTTATTAAACTTGCAAAAAAGGCAGTTAAAAACTGGTTTCTTGGAATTCTTGGGTGTACGGCTGTTATTGCTGGCCTCTTTGGTCTTCACGAAATTTTAATTATCCTCGGAGCAGGATTAATCAACTTCGGATTGAAACAATTTAAGTTTATTCCATCATTTATCATCCCCCTTACTATATTAGGTTCCATTAGTTCCAACAGATTAGAATCGATGACTAGCCTGAAAATCTTTTTGGTGTTCTTGAAAATGGGAAGTATTTTATTTGGAAGCGGATATTTGCTTTTCGCCTATATGGATACGGAATTAGTTGAGGGACTAGGATGGATAACAAGGGATCAGCTAACAGAAGCGATTGCCATCGGAAACATCACTCCTGGACCAGTATTGTCGACTGCGACCTATGTTGGCTATGAATTAGATGGTTTTTCAGGAGCAGCATTAGCTACGGCAGGAATATTCCTGCCGTCGTTTTTAATTATTCTCATTATTTCACCTTTTATTGCTAAACTGAGAAATTCTTCAAGTGCTAGATCCGTAATAAATGGAATTAATGTAGGAGCTTTAGCCATGATGGCAGTAGTTACCTACAAACTCGGCTTGGAAATGTTGATTGACTGGAAAAGTATTCTGATTTTAACTGCAGCTACTGGAACTATGATCTTCTTTTCGAAAATTAATACTTTCATTTTTGTTGGGGCTTGCTCCGTTCTTGGCTTTCTGCTTACATTAGTTCCTTATTGATTATGATACAATACAACCCTAAAGGCTGGTTCAGGCAAGTTTATCGATTCCACAAAAGTGACACCTTCATTATTCTTTGGAAAGAGTTAGTCATTATCGGTTTGCTTACATGGGGAATAAGCTGGCTCGAGATTAAATATTTCTCGGAATCTGAGGTTTTGGATAATCTGGGAGTTATTTATTCATTGATTGGTTTTGTTTTATCGCTTCTTCTTGTTTTCAGAACAAATACCGCCTATGACAGATGGTGGGAAGGTCGAAAAAAATGGGGGTCATTGGTGAATGATTCACGAAATTTAGCGCTAAAAATCAATTCTATGATTGGACCAAAAGCTGATTTAGAATTTTTCGGAAGGATGATCCCGAATTATGCTTTTGCCATGAAGGAGCATTTACGCGACGGTGTAGTAATTGAGGAGCTTAAGCTGACAGAGGAAGAAAGGAATGAAATTTCTAAAATTGAGCATAAACCGAGTTACGTCGCAATGAAGATGTATGAGCGCCTAGATGATTTGAAAAAGCGCAAAGAAATCACTCAGGAAGAGTTCTTATCCATAGACAAAAACTTGCTGAGCTTTTCTGACATCATAGGAGCTTGTGAAAGAATTAAGAAAACACCTATTCCCTTTTCGTATTCGATGTTCTTGAAAAAATTCATCTTCATCTATGTGGTCACTCTTCCGATCGCATTTATAACATCACTAGGCTATTACACTATTCCTATTGCAATGTTTGTCTTCTACGTTTTGGTTAGTATCGAAATACTGGCTGAAGAAATTGAAGATCCGTTCGGCAGAGATGCCAATGATCTTGACACCGACGGCATTTCAATCACCATCAGAAGTAATGTTCAGGAAATCCTGAATAAATAACTCTCATTAATCGTAATTTGCCGATTAATAAATTTATCGTATTTTTACGATTATGAATGATTCCTATACCAATACGCAAGTAAATATTGCCAACTTGTGCAAAGCTATGGCCCACCCGGCCAGAGTGTCAATTGTTCAGCACTTACTGTCTCAACCAGATTGTATCTGCGGAGATATTGTGGACGAACTTCCTCTCTCGCAAAGCACTGTTTCCCAGCATTTGAAAGCGCTTAAAAAAGTAGGTTTAATTCAAGGGACTGTTAGCGGGCCGAAGGTTTGTTATTGCATTAACCCGGTGGCATGGGATGAATTTTCTTCCATGATCACACCCCTATTTAATGAAGTTGAAACAAAATTAAACTGTTGCTAATGAGTTTTCCAAGAATGCACGTAAGCCTGTACGTAAAGAACATTTACCAAACGGCTGATTTCTATTCAAAATTTTTCGGGAAGAATCCGGATAAGATCAAGCCCGACTATTGCAAGTTCACCTTAGATGAACCTTCTTTGATCATCTCATTTGTTCAGAATGAAGAAAAAGTAAGCGATCATTTTGGCCACCTCGGTTTTCAAATCGAATCTCTCGAGGAGCTGAAGCAAAGAATGGATGAAATGAACTTACACAACATTGATGTACTTGAGGAAATGGGAACGAATTGCTGTTATGCAAATCAAGATAAGTTTTGGGTAACTGACCCTAACGGATATATGTGGGAGGTATATTATTTCCATGAAGATGTTGAGTTTAACGATCCCCGATATGCATCTCAGGATGCATCTGCATGTTGCGCTCCCGAAAAACCAATAGCCAAAAAACAGAAAATTAAATTAGCTGATTTACCACATAATAGTTGCATTCCTAAAAGTGGATGCTGTTAATGCTATGAAATTACTCGTATTATGCACTGGCAACAGTTGTAGAAGCCAAATGGCCGAAGGTTTTTTAAAATCCTTTGCAACCGAACTTAAAATTGAAATTGAGGTCTTTTCTGCTGGAGTCCAGACAGATGGTCTTAACCCAAGAGCAGTGATTGTGATGTCAGAAATAGGTATTGATATTTCAAAACAAACTTCTGATCTAGCAGAAAAATATCTCGATACTGGTATTACACACTTATTCTCCGTTTGTGACCATGCTAAAGAAAGCTGTCCAGTATTTCCCCAAACTGTCAACCAAATTCACCATAGCTTTCCTGATCCTGCTCATGCAGTTGGAAATGAAGAAGAAATTCTAAATGTTTTCCGATCAACACGTGACCTAATTGAAAAATTTTGTCGCCAATTGCTCTTGAATTTATCTAAAAGTCAAGAATGAAAAGAGAGCTAATCGGAGAATTTATCGGAACAGCCATCCTTGTGTTTTTTGGCTGTGGTTCTGTTGCCGCAGCGGTTCTGTTCGACAGTTTTGATGGACTTTTTCAAATTGCGATGGTATGGTGTTTTGGAGTTACTTTGGCCATTTATGCCTCAAGAACACTTTCGCCTGCACACCTAAATCCAGCGGTAAGCCTAGCAATGCTCTTAGCAAAGAAAATCAATAGTAAAAGATTTCTACTTTACTCTTTAGCCCAATTGGTTGGTGGTGTATTAGGTGCGGCCTTATTATATGCTATCTTCCACCCATCAATTGAACATTACGAATCGATCCATGATATTGTGCGAGGAACCGAAGATTCTATTGTAACTGCATCCATGTTTGGAGAATTTTTTCCGAATCCAGGTTTTTCAGAACAGACAGGAAACATTGGTCAATGGCAAGCAATGGCGGCAGAATTCTCAGGAACTTTTATCCTTGTCTACATGATTTTCTGGTTCTGTTTACCAAAGAACGAATCAAATTTAACCCCACTCTTCATAGGGATGACCGTTGCTGCTTTGATCTGTTTATTGGCCCCCATCAGTCAAGGAGGTTTTAACCCAGCTCGTGATTTTGGACCAAGACTGTTTTCCTATTTCGCGGGATGGAAAAACGCTGCATTTCCCTCTCCTGATTTCAGTTTCTTTACGGTGTATATTCTGTCTCCATTAGCAGGTGGGTCTCTTGCACACGTTGCTTTTTATCTCACAAAAAAAAGAAACTGATTGCCACCTCATCCTAAAATTCGAACTTGAATCAGAAATGTAAATCAATTTGAAGTCGGTACATCAAATTATCATCAGAACCTTCCTCAATTGTATAGCTTATGTCTGATTGAACTTTCAGTTTATGACCAACAACATATCTTGAAAAACCTAGTGTGTACATGTTTATGGGCTCTCCACCTATTTCCGCTGTTGGAGTAATGTTGGTAAATCTGCCCGATAATTCAAAATTATTGTTCATGAGATAACCCAATTGAAAATTTAACCCTGTTCCTTCATATACGTTATCTCCTGTCACTGAACCATCCGTGTTCTTTGCGATGGCATCTTCCGCATTTTTTTGTGCATACTCCGCCATCACTGAAAACCCTTTGTACTTAAACATTAAATCTGCAAAAACGGTAGCAATATTGGTTTCGTAATAACCGACATCATTGTACATGAAATCTTTCGTGTTTCCATGTTTTCTCACAGCTCTATCATGATAATCGTAGGTAACACCAACGGACAGCTTGGGAGTTTCCTCTCTTTTTGTATCTGAGCCTGTATAGTCACCTTTACTTTTAAACTTGCCAAAAGGGAGGAACTCTAATCGACCAGTCCAATCATACCCACCTAAGTTACCAGCAGTAATATTGCGCCCTTCTCCTTGCGATAATGCTGCAATCTCACGCACAATAAAATTTTCTCCTAAAGTAAAATGATGTCTAAGCTGAATTCCCATATCACGATCAATATTGTACTTACTATTAACCAAGGATCGATCTACAAATTGCAAGTTTCCCGATGAGACTACCCGTTCCCTATTGCCTGGCAATTTAGTTTGGCCCGCCCAGATCGTCCAGTTTCCAGCAAAATTCCACTTCACCACCGCATCAAGTATGTATCGGGGGGTATTTTTTGTTTCTGGTCCTACTCCAGACATATCGCGGTTGGATAACCCAAACTCCATCTTATATTTCAGTTTTGGAGAGAAAGCAAATCCATCAAACTTCAATCTGGATCTTCTTATGAGGAAATTAGATTCTGCTCCAATTGGCCCGAGACTATCATGCAAATCGACAGCTCCAACAAACAGCGTCTGAAATCTCGCTCCGAACTTCATACTCCAGCTAGAATCAGCTGCAATAATGTTGAAAATGCCCTTTCCGAATTTAGCATCAATAACTCTTTGTCCGAATATGTTACCTGATATAAATACAATGGCTAGAACTAAAATTCTCTTCTTCATCTTTTGCTTACTTTCTCAATTAACGGCACAAAGATGAATGATTAAAATGCTAAAATATCAGCGAAAAACACATTTAAAGAAAATTTAACAGGATGGACTCATTCCTTAACGTTAAGTTAACATTGAAACAAGATTAAGGACATGTTACTAGATTATTTTTACCACATAATTAATAGAAAGAAATCGAATAACGTGAGAAACGAAAAATTCAATTCAAGGAATACCAATATCCGCTTCGGTCTGATTTTCCTGACCTTATTTAGTCTTATAACAATAAGTACATCAGCGCAAGACAGTTTAGAAAACCAAATTCAACAAGCGACTTGTTTTAATGCAGCTTCGGACACTCTTTATTCAAGTACGATATTTGAAGATTTAAAAGTTAATCCTGAGTATGGTTCTACTGAGATTTCATGGACTATGGATTACGATGCCGTTACGTCTCTTAAAGAAAATGGCTACCAAGGAGTTGTATACTATACCAGCTTATCCTCGATTACAACAGAATCTGACGGAAAAGAAAACATTACTTGGTCCCAGAGTGAATATTTTGATGTAAGCGATTCAAAGTTCGAACTTGTAGGAATCACTCAAGGCGAAAGCTATAAAGCTAAAGTCGGTGTTGTGCGAACCGGGGAACTTGTTAATCCTAAGTTCAAGCAAGAGGTTGAAGTTTGGTCCGCAGTCGAAGAGTTTTCAATTGATAGCCTGTTTGGAATTTTTGATTTACTCGTTCTGATAGGCGCGTTGTGCTTCTTCATTTATGGTATGAAGATTATGAGTGAAGGAATCCAGAAGTTAGCGGGAAATAGCATGAGAAAAATTCTGGGCACCATTACAACAAATCGTGTAGCCGGAGTTTTTACAGGATTCACAACTACTGCCTTAATACAATCATCTTCTGCCACGACAGTAATGCTTGTCAGTTTTGTTAATGCTGGTCTTCTTTCCCTAACACAATCTATTGGTGTAATAATGGGGGCTAATATTGGTACAACCATTACTGCCTGGTTAATAACATTATTAGGGTTTAAAATTAAGATGTCGGTTATAGCGCTTCCTTTGATTGGGATTGGATTTCCCATGTTATTCTCTTCGAAAGGTAAAATGAGAGCATTTGCCGAATTCATCATTGGTTTTGCTATATTATTTCTTGGCCTCGCGGCTTTGAAAAGCGCAGTTCCTGACATTAAACACAATCCGGAAGTATTGGCATTCTTAAAAGAATGGACTAGTATGGGCTTCCTTAGCACAGTCCTTTTTGTTCTAGTTGGAACCATCTTAACCGTGGTGGTTCAATCTTCAAGTGCAGCCATGACCTTAACGCTAGTTTTATGTGCGAATGGTACCATACCATTTGAAGCCGCAGCAGCTATGGTACTCGGAGAAAATATTGGAACGACAATCACGGCAAACTTAGCCGCAATGGTCGGAAATGTCCATGCAAAACGAACTGCCAGAGCCCATTTTATTTTCAATATAGTTGGAGTAATCTGGATGTTAATTGCATTTGAAGGATTTATGTACCTCATCAATCAATATATGGTTGATTCTGGTGCAGGCTCTCCATACACAGTTGATGGAAGTGTACCAACTGCTATTTCAATATTCCACACTACATTCAATATTCTTAACGTACTGTTCCTAATCTGGTGGGTAAACTTAATCGCAAAAATAGTGACAAGAATGGTGCCCTCTAAAGGTGACGCAGATGAAGAATTTAGACTCGAATATATTAGTACCGGATTATTGGGAACTCCAGAGCTTTCGATAATGGAAGCCAAGAAAGAGGTTGCAAAGTTTGGTAAAATTACAAATAAAATGTCTAATAAAGTGCGGCTATTACTATCTGAAACGGACAGGAAAAAACGAGTCAAACTTCATGCATCGATTAAGAAATATGAAGAGATTACGGATAGAATTGAGATTGAGATCACCAACTACCTCGGTAAGGTTTCCCAATCTGAACTTACTTCAGAAGCATCTATTAAAATCCGTGGGATGTTAAGTATTGCTAACGACCTCGAAAGAATTGGTGATATTTATTACCAAATGAGTAAGGGTATCGAAAGAAAGAACGATGAAAAGGTTTGGTTTTCTCCTGAACAAAGAGAGCGTCTTGAAAAATTGATGAATAGAATTGATGATTCTTTTGAAATTATGTCTAAAAATTTAAACGCCGAATATGGTTCAATTAAGATGGACGATGCCATTGCCCAAGAAATAGAAATCAACCGTTACAGAAATGAAATTAGAAAAGAACATCTGGAAAGTATGCAGAAAGAAGATTATAATATGAATAGCGGGATGATTTATAGTGATCTTTTCTCTTCACTCGAGAAAGTCGGAGACCACGTAATCAATGTGTCTGAAGCAGTAGCAGGTAAAATTTAAACTTATCTAATTATTGGTGTAGATTCGGCCCAATTACTCTCATTTAACGCTCTGTCCACTAGCATGATTTTATACATAATGGTGTCGGATTGACTCGACCCGAGATTATAATAAAAAGGCTCGAGGGTCATTTCTATTTCTCCTTTCAACGCTTTATTCTGGCCTGTCGGTGTAATGATAGGTGTTCTGTATTGAAACTCAATAGGGTCACCTAAAAAATCAGTCCCCTGAACCCAACCTAATGCATCATCCTTTTCCCAATATTGAGCAAACAAATTAAAATGGTAAATACTTGAAGTATCGTAAGGTGGCAATGTGTCGGCATCATTTAATCCAACATCCCCATCACCATCTTGAAATGTAATGGTTAATTTAGCAGAGTCTGACATGATTAAAAACTCTTTAAAACTAATCTCAGGTTCCGGCGGAAACTGCTGAGGTTTCAAACAGGATACAAGAACAACAGCTAATACAAAACAGATAACGGCAATTTTCCCTAATGATGTCATAAGTGTAAAATTATTACATAAATTTAAAAATGACGACTTTACCGGTCAATATAGACGAAATATTTCAAATTAAATCAACTGTTGATTTCAACGAAAAAGCCTTGAAAATATTTCATTTTCAAGCTGAAAACTGTAACGTATACAAGGAATTTCTGCATTTATTAGGGAAAAATCACCTAGAAATTAATGCAATAGAAGAAATCCCCTTTCTGCCAATTGAGTTATTCAAGACACAAAAGGTAATTACAAATTCTTTGGAAGCTAAATTAGTTTTCAAAAGTAGCGGCACTGGGAATTTAGGGAAAAGCCAGCACCATGTGGCAGACCCAAGTCTTTATGAGCGATCGTTCCTATCAGGATTTAAGCAATTCTACGGTGACCCTAAAGATTTCTTAATTATAGGCCTATTGCCTTCGTATCAAGAGCAAGGTGATTCTAGTTTAGTCTACATGGTAGAAAAATTGATTGAACGAAGTCAATTTTCCAGTTCAAATTTTTATCTAAACAATGATGCCGGTCTAAAAATGGTGTTAGAAAATAGCAATGAAAATGGAATTCCTACCCTTCTAATTGGTGTTACATACGCACTTCTCGATTTCTCGGAGAAATACCCAATGGACCTAAAAAAGATTATTATTATGGAAACCGGAGGAATGAAAGGCCGCAAGACTGAGATGATTCGTTCGGAAGTTCATGCGAAGCTTAGCAACTCATTTGGAATTAAAGCAGTGCACTCGGAATATGGCATGACCGAATTACTTTCTCAGGCTTATTCTAAAGGTGATGGGATTTTTCATTGCCCAGCCTGGCTACGAATCGGGTTTCGTGAAAATACAAGTCCGATGTATACGAATACTTCCTTAAACAAAGGAATCATTACAATCATAGACTTAGCCAATCTTTATTCTTGTTCGTTTATCGCGACTCAAGATTTGGGGAAAAGAAAAAAAAACGGTGTAGAAATACTTGGAAGAACTGACTATTCTGATATTCGGGGATGTTCACAACTCACGTTATAATTTATTCTTTGACTACTACGAAATGCTTCTTTTTTCCTTTAGAAATCAGCATGTATTTATCAAAAAGCCAATCATCCGCATTTAAGATATAGTCTAAGGTGATTTTTTCTTTGTTGATAGCAACCGCATTGCCTTGCAACGCCCTTCTAGCCTCTCCATTAGACGGGTAGATTCCAGTTGACCCTGCCAAAAAACCGAGTAAACCCACATCATTTGTACCCTCAACTAACATTCGATCAAAAGATCCGATTGCTTTTTCAAAATCCATTTGATTCATGGCTGACAACTCATTTTTACCAATACCTTTATCAAACATAATATTGAGCTCTAAACCTAGAGCTTCATATTCTTCCTTGGAATGCACCCGTTGAGTAATTTCCTTTCCCAATTCTTTTTGAAGTAATTTTTTGCTTGGATCTTCTTGATGCTGAGCAATAAGCAACTCAATTTCTTGGCGACTTTTTAAAGAAAATATTTTAATGTACGTAAGCACATCTTCATCTGAAGCATTCAACCAATATTGATAAAAGTCTCGTACCGATGTTTTATCCTTATTAAGCCATATAGCGCCTGTTTCAGTTTTACCAAATTTTGTTCCATCCGCTTTCTTGATTAAAGGCGTGGTAACTGCAAATGCCGATCCTCCACCCATTCGTCTAATCAACTCCGTACCCGTTACAATATTGCCCCACTGATCAGAACCGCCTAATTGAATTTTACAATTATGACTCTTATTCAAATGATAAAAATCATATCCCTGAACAAGCTGATAACTGAATTCAGTAAATGACATACCGGTTTCAAGTCTCGATTTAACAGAATCTTTAGCTAACATATAATTAATGGAAAGATGCTTACCAGCATCCCTTATGAAGTCTAAGAATGTCATGTTCTTAAACCAATCATAGTTGTTCACTACAACTGCAGCATTTTCTCCACAATCAAAATCTAGAAATTTCTCTAACTCAGACGTTACTCCTTTTTGATTTATTAAAAGCGTCTCCGCATCAAGCAAATTTCTTTCTTGTGATTTACCTGAAGGATCACCAACCATACCTGTTGCACCTCCGACAAGGGCATATGGTTTATGTCCGGATCGCTGAAAATGAACCAATGTCATTACCTGAACCAAATTACCGATATGTAAAGAATCTGCTGTAGGATCAAAACCAATATATCCTGCCGTGACGCCATTAAGCAATTCCTCTTCCGTGCCAGGCATCATATCGTGAATCATCCCTCGCCATTTTAGCTCTTCTATAAAATTCATTAAGTATGGTGTTCGTAATTACAAATATAACATTCACGTTCATCAAGGCATAAAAATAAATTCAATTATATCCATACATCTTGAATTCTATTCAATGAGATAATTCTAATAATTAATTTTTAAAGACACTTTAAATCTACAGAAAGATTGACGATTATATTGCGACATACTCAAACGGCACATCTACTAATATTTCTAATTCTCTACCCCTGTCAAGCATCACACTATGACTAGTTGGATATTTCCAAACTACCTTATGTTCTTTTTCAGAATCTTCTAATTTTGATAGCAACTGAATAAACTGTTTGGCTGTTGAAGAGTTGAAATAAGTTAATTCAAAAATAACGGTAATCGGAGTCTTCTTATAAAGTAAGTATTCTGCTAATTGATTTTTTATGTCTTGATAATAATCAATGGTATTTTCCATCATTGAAACACCTGCAATTAGCAGGGTGCCTTCGTCTGAATTCAAATTTATTATCGGCTCCCCTAAACTTTCCATTGTATTTTATTATTTGACATTGATGTGAACACCCAGACTTAAATACAAGCCCAAATCTTTGTTGTTGACTTCGTAGTCAATTTGTGTTTCGCAATATCTTCTCACATCAATTAAACCTACTTTAGCACTACTTGTCTCTTCTAGTGCACTCATTTTTAATGTTTGCAAATAAACATTCTTCAGTTCACTTAAAGAATATTGATTAACAATATTCAAATGACTTTCCATTTCAGAAAATTCACCTGACTGCATATAATTACCTGTACAAACGTAAAAGCCGGAAGGTGTTTCCACTAAGCAAAACAAGCCTTCTTTAAAATTACCAACATTTTTGGCGTGCCTCGAAATATTCTGAATAAGCTCAACTGCAGTGTGGAATATTTTGAAATTATAAAATTCCACATCCGCTTTATCACTTTTAGTATTTGCCTTTAAAATACTAACTAAAGACCTTACATTGTCTTTCTTAAAATCACCCTTAAAAAGAAAAAGGACCTTGCTTTCTGAGCACAAACCAAAAGACTCCATGTTGTCCTTTATATCAATCTTTTGGGAATTATCCAATACTACCCCCCGTTCTGCAGAAAGATCCAGCTGATAATTGAATTGGTACTTACCGTTCTCTTCATTTTCGAAGTGAAATTGAATAGGATTACCAGACCTTCTTGCCATTTCAATCAACCCCAAACCTGCACCACCTTTATCACTAAGCTTTTGACCCTCCAATATTTCTCGATACAACATCTTCAATTCATCTCTATCCAAATTGTTAACCTGATTTAATTTAGGTAACAAACTTTTATAAGAGTCAGCACCAATATTATTGGATGAATAGATGTAAAGCCCGTCTTGAATACTTCTAACACCGAAACATTCTCCAGCATTTTCTTGATCTATTGATTTACCATGTCGAATGATGTTTTGAAAAACTTCAATCATCAGAAAATTGAGTTTCTTTTTCACAGACTTATGACTTTCGTGTTCTGCGAGTGTCACCAATACATCAGAAAAAGAATCTGAAAAAACACCTCTGTAATACAATATTATCAGGTCATTCGAAAAATGCTGTTTAAGCTTTGCAATCTTACTTAGCTCACCAAAGTGCTTTATTTTGTCTTTGTTCGTTTCTTTCAAATTCACCTTATTTTACGGTGATTGAATAATTAGAATATCAAATTAACTAATTTTTTCATTTAAAATTAAGTAATCATACATTTGAATTACGCAATTCGCTTTGTGGAATCAACGATTGCATAACCAAGTGATTAATGAATTTCATACTTTTTTAGGTAAATAATGATATTAGTAACTGGAGGAACCGGATTGGTTGGTGCACATATTTTGTTTGACTTATGTAGTAAAAACCTGCAGGTAAGAGCTATTAAAAGAGCAAATTCCAGCTTGTATTTAATCGAGTCACTTTTCTCTTTTTATGCTCCAGAAACTTTTTTAAAGTTATTGGATAATATTGATTGGGTCGAGGCCGATCTTCGAGAAATTGATTCCTTAATTGAAGCTACTACAAATATTGACATTGTATATCATGCAGCCGCAATAGTCTCGTTTAGTAACAAAGACGCAAAGCAAATGCTAAAAGCCAACATTGAGGGAACAGCCAACTTAATGAACGCCTGCAAAATAAATAACGTAAAAAAGATAGGACACATTAGCTCGGTTGCAGCTCTTGGGCCATCTATCGACGCTGCCCCTTTGAATGAATTAAACCAATGGGAAGTTTCTACAAACAATTCAGCTTATGCAATAAGTAAATATGGTGCTGAAAGAGAAGTTTGGCGAATTAGTCATGAGGGTATGGACGTTGTAATTATAAACCCCAGTCTAATAACCGGACCTGGAGATTGGACCAAAAGCAGTACAGCAATTTTCAAAACCGTTTTTGAAGGCTTAAAGTTTTATTCTTTAGGACGCACAGGATTTGTTGATGTCCGTGATGTAAGCAAAACTATTATTTACTTAGTTGAATCTAATATTACCTCTGAGCGGTATATTATTTCATCTGAAAATTTAAGTTGGAAACAAATACTGACTATGATTGCCCAAGCCTTTAATAAAAAACCACCTCATTTAAAGGCAACTAGAATAAAAGCGGCGATTGCGTGGAGGATTTTAAAATTAGTCGGCTGGATTTCCGGGAAAGAACCGAAAATCACAAAAGAAAGTGTTCGGTCTAGTCAAAGAGAAAGATATTTTTCAAATGAGAAGATTTTGGACGCTATGGATATTGAGTTTATTCCAGTCAAACGGAGTATTCAAGATACCACTTATTTTATTTCCAAATTCTACCTTTAACTACACTTTTTCTTTTTCTGAAAAAATAATTGAATACTGAATACAAATTTCTGATAATTATATTGGCATTGAATATTTTTAGCAATTCTGCAGCTCAATATAATCTTTTGAGTTATTGCGTAATTTAACAAAAAATCAATTTAATATGTATTTTTTGTTGTTTTATCGATATAATCGTTGCATTTATCGAAATTTTAATTAAATTCCATCACCATTAATAATTCACGTGTTTAAAGCACCTGAATTTTTAAACTAAAACCTAACTTCTATGACTACTAAACCAATACACTCCGGTGTTCTACGCGTTTTTTTTAATGAACGATTCGCATTAACTAAATCAATTGCATTAAGTCTTTTATTGTGTTGTTCATTATCAGTAAGTGCTCAAACAATTGACAAAAAAACTCATTTGAATTTTGATGAATTCAAAACGGCATGGATGGTCAAAAATCAAATTAATACAATCACTGACCTACAGCATGAAGAGTTAAAAAATGTTTGGCTTGTAAAGAATTCTGTTCTTGAACCTTTTGATGAAGAAAAGTACAGAGCGCTGAAACAGTGGCAAAAGAAAGATTTACCGCAGGGATTTCCCACAATGGAATCAACAGGTGATGAAGCTTACGATCAAGCCATATACAATTCCAAAAAGCAAATTTGGATTGACAATAATCCGAAAAAATACCAACAATTGTATTCTGCAAAATCGAAAATGACTCAATCACAAATTGAGGAGCGAAACAGTACACTTAACCAAAAGTAAACCTACCCCATCATGAAACGAACTATACTTAATATTTCAGTCATTGGACTGTTATCTCTACTAACAACCCTTACACCTTTAACCAATTATTCACAATGCCCCAATAATAATACCTTATACGGCTCTTCAGGAGCACCGACTACTATAGGCTCAACCTCCACCTTAACGACCTGTATATGGGGTGGCGAATATCGACTTGTAACTGGATTAGTTGCAGGATCACTCTATTCTTTTGAAACTTGCGGCAACTCAGCATTTGATACTCAAATTACCATTTATGATAACGTAACTGGGGCGTATGTTGCATATAACGATGATTTTTGTGGTCTCCAAAGTAAAGTTACAGTAACAGCCACAGGTAACAACCTTAGAGTACTTGTTGATAGGTATTCATGTGCAAATCAAAGCTCTTGCATGACCTTAAAGGCTACTCGTATTTCTGGACCTCCTGCAGTCAATCCTTGTAGTAGTATTACACCGATTACCTGTGGAGTTGGCTCCAGTTATTCTCTGTCAGGAAGTGGTGCTTGGAATTCACTTGGTGGTCCTTATTCTACGCCAGGGAGTGAACAAGTATTCTCCTATACAGCACCTGTTACAGGAGCTTACAGTGTGTCGGTTACATCTAGCACATCATGGGTTGATTTGTTTTATAAATCTGGGTCCTGTAGTAGTTCTGGATGGACTTACGTTGATGATATTTCTTCCTCTGGCGCAACGAATTCGGTCAATTTAGTGGCTGGAGTTACTTATTATTTTCTCCTAGATCGAGAAAACACAAGTGCTGGCTCTGGAAGTTTAACAATTGCTTGTCCTTGCGTAGCACCTCCTGGCGGAATAGATGCGACCTACACCTATACTAGTCCTTTTGTAATCTCAGGTACGACAGTAGGAGCTTGTAACGACTGTAGTTTGCGAAGTTCAAATGATAGAGTTTATGCTGTTAATATACCGTGCAATGGATCCTATACTTTTTCTACATGTGGTGGTGCATCTTGGGATACTTATTTATACTTAAGAAGTGCACCTTGCGGTGGTTCTTCCATTGCTCTCAACGATGATGCATGTGGGCTTCAATCCAGCGTTACAGCCATTCTTACTCCAGGCACTTATTACATTCATTTAGAAGGATTTTCTTCTGCATCTCAGGGTTCTTTTAACCTAAATGTTTCCGGTACACTTTTCTCACCGTCTATCGGATCAATATCCGGACCAAGTGCTGTATGCCCGAATGAAACAGGTGTAACATATGTCCTCCCAACAAGTTTTGATTCATATAGTTGGTCTGTTCCGTCAGGAGCTTCGATCACATCAGGTGCCGGCACTAACAGCATAACTGTAGACTTCGGTTCCAGCTCTGGAAATGTAAGTGTTGTAGGCTCCAACGCATGTGGAACAAATTCTTCATCGCTTTCTTTAACTGTGCTTCCAACACCTAATTTTACAACGACAATTGAAGATGTATCTTGCTTTGGAGGATCTGATGGCTCAATTATCATTTCTCCTTCTACAGGAAGCTCTCCATTTACTTACACAGTAGGTACTTCTCTAGAAAACCCACTAATTATTAGTGGTGTAATCGACGGGCCCTTATCAGGAGGTACACCCAAAGCAGTAGAATTATATGCGATTGAATCCATTGCTGATTTAAGTATATATGGATTGGGATCTGCCAATAACGGTGGAGGTACGGATGGTCAAGAATTTACTTTCCCTGCTGTTTCCGTTTCAGCGGGTTCTTACATTACGGTTTCCTACGAATCCTTGCAATTCGGCAACTTTCTAGGAAGTTCGCCATCGTATACAAGTGGTTCTATGGGAATTAATGGTGACGATGCAATCGAGCTATTTAAAAGCGGTTCTGTTATTGATGTTTTTGGGAATATCAATGTCGATGGCTCAGGACAACCATGGGAATATTTAGATGGATGGGCTTATAGAGACAATGGATCATTACCTAATAATGGCTCCTGGGATATTTCTGAGTGGTCTTTCAGTGGTAAAAATGCGCTAGATGGAGAATCATCTAATGCAACCGCATCTTCACCTTTTCCTATTGGAAGCTTTACAAGTTCTGGTGGCGGAAGTTCGACCACTCAAAGTTCTGATACCTTTTCTGGTTTGACAGAAGGTACATACAGCATTAGCATTACTGATGCTAATGGATGTGTTTCTGCCAGTCAAACGGTTGATATAGGTTCTAACCCCATTCCAGAAATTTCAATAAGCATAACCGATGTGAGTTGTTTTGGTGGCTCCGATGGATCTGTATCCATTAGCCCAAGTGTAGGAGATGCTCCATTTACCTACTTCTTAGTAAATGCTCTTGAAAATGCATTAATTATTTCGGGAGTAATTGATGGACCGCTATCTGGCGGAACTCCAAAAGCTGTGGAATTATACGTAATTGATGCCATTTCTGACCTTAGTATATACGGTTTAGGTTCTGCCAATAACGGTGGGGGCACGGATGGTCAAGAATTTACTTTTCCCGCTGTTTCAGTATCAGCTGGTTCGTACATTACTGTTTCCTACGAAGCGTTACAATTTGGAAATTTCTTAGGAAGTTCCCCTTCTTATACAAGTGGATCTATGGGTATTAATGGGGATGACGCCATTGAGCTCTTTAAAAGCGGAGCTGTTATAGATGTCTTTGGTAACATCAATGTGGACGGGACAGGACAGCCTTGGGAATATCTAGATGGTTGGGCTTACCGTAATTCTGGTTCCTTTACTAACGATGGTGTTTGGGATATCTCAGAATGGTCTTTTAGTGGTAAAAACGCACTCGATGGTGAATCATCAAACGCCACTGCTTCGTCGCCTTTTCCTATCGGGTCCTTTACGACTACTGGTAGCAGTGGAGGAACTTCTCAGACTTCCAATGTTTTTACTGGATTATCTGCCGGATCATCCAGTGTTTATGTTGAAGACGCCAATGGTTGTGTATCACCATTAGAAGATGTCTTAATATCAGAACCAGACTTATTAGTGGCTTCCTCATCTGCTCCACAAATCCTTTGTATTGGAGGAATGACAGATGTTACCGTGTCTGCTAGTGGCGGTGTTGCGCCCTACAGCGGTGCCGGAACCTTTACTGTTAATGAAGGCACCTACAATTATTTGATTACAGATAATAACGGCTGTACAGCTTCAACAACAATCACTACGACTGTTGTTCCTGATGTTACTGCTCCAACGATTAATTGTCCTGCTGATGCAGCTGTGAATACAGACTCTGGAGTTTGTGAAGCATTGATTAGCATTGATGCACCAACTAGTTCAGATAATTGTTCTGTGGCTTCTGTTATTAACGATTATAACGGTACTTCGGATGCCAGTGATACGTATCCTTTAGGAACCACAACTGTCACATGGACAGTAACTGATGGTTCCGGAAATACAGCTAACTGCTCAATGGATGTTACCGTAACTGACACAGAAACTCCTTCTATTGCTTGTTCTGCAGATGTTGCTGTTAATAGTGATCCAGGAGTTTGCGAAGCAATGACTACCATTGCAGCACCCACTACTTCAGATAATTGTTCTGTAGTTTCAGTTATCAATGATTATAACGGTACTTCGGATGCGAGTGACACCTACCCTTTAGGAACCACAACTGTCACATGGACAGTAACGGATGGTTCTGGAAATACAGCTAACTGCTCAATGGATGTTACCGTAACTGACACAGAAGATCCTTCTATTGCTTGTTCTGCAGATGTTGCTGTTAACAGTGATCCTGGAATTTGCGAAGCGCAAGTTACCATTACAGCGCCTTCATCAGGAGATAATTGCTCAGTAGCTTCCGTTGTTAATGACTACAACGGTACTTCGGATGCGAGTGATGTTTATCCATTAGGAACTACTTCGGTAATCTGGACTGTAACAGATGGCTCAGGTAATACATCCAGTTGTTCAATGGATGTAACGGTAACAGATGCTGAGGCACCTTCTATTGCGTGTTCCGCTGATGTTGACGTGAATAACGATCCTGGAATTTGCGAAGCGCAAGTTACCATTACAGCGCCTTCATCAGGAGATAATTGCTCAGTAGCTTCCGTTGTTAATGACTACAACGGTACATCGGATGCCAGTGATGTTTATCCACTGGGAGCTACGACGGTAACTTGGACAGTTACAGATGGCTCAGGTAATACATCCAGCTGTTCAATGAGTGTCACCGTTTCAGATAATGAAGCGCCCTCAATCAATTGCCCTGGAAATGTTGCTGTAAACACGGATTCTGGAGTTTGTGCAGCATCGATAAGCATTGATTCGCCAACAACTTCAGATAATTGCTCTGTGGCTTCTGTTATTAATGACTACAACGGCACTTCAGATGCCAGTGATACTTATCCTTTAGGAACGACAACTATTACGTGGACCGTTACAGATGGATCAGGAAACACATCCAGCTGTTCAATGGATGTCACCGTAACTGATGTCGAAATACCAACTATAAACTGTCCTGCTAATGTTTCTGTGAACACAGATGCAGGTGTCTGTGAAGCAATGACTAGCATTGCAGCACCAGTTTCTTCAGATAATTGTTCTGTAGCCTCAGTTATCAATGATTACAACGGTACTTCAGATGCGAGTGATATTTATCCACTCGGAACTACTACAGTATCATGGACAGTAACGGATGGTTCTGGAAATACAGCCAGCTGTACGATGAACGTAACCGTAACAGATAATGAAACTCCTGTTATCAATTGCCCTGCTGATGTAGCTGTCAATACGGATGCAGGTATCTGTGAAGCAATGACTACCATTGCAGCACCAGCTTCTTCAGACAATTGTTCTGTAGTTTCAGTTACCAATGATTACAACGGTACTTCGGATGCCAGTGATACGTATCCTTTAGGAACGACAACCGTTACCTGGACAGTAACGGACGGTTCTGGAAATACTTCCAACTGTTCAATGGATGTAACGGTAACAGATGCTGAATTACCCGTAATTGATTGTCCTTCTGACATCGTTTTATCAGAATGTACTCCGACTGCTAGCTGGGATTTAATTGCATCAGATAATTGTGGCGTTTCTTCTATCTCATCTGATATCCCAAGTGGATCAACATTTGCAGAAGGGACTACTACTAATATAACTATAACTGCAATAGACAAT